>Ga0182011_10002017_pt1 | contig 17435 bp, 12 predicted proteins | sample 711E1DmetaG_FD_120481 | JGI IMG/M metagenome (GOLD analysis project Ga0182011, IMG submission 120481) | Permafrost microbial communities from Stordalen Mire, Sweden - 711E1D metaG | ecosystem: Environmental > Terrestrial > Soil > Wetlands > Permafrost | place: Sweden: Stordalen | collected... | reverse complement strand
CGGGGCATGCGTGGACCCCACGAATCAGACATGCGGACAGCCCGTCGGGTGTTCGGCTGACTTGAGCACGGCCTATGGCGCTGGCAAGTGCACCGCGAGCGGGACCTGCAACCAAAGCAGCCAGTCGTGTGCCCCTTACAATTGTTCGACCAGTACTGGCAAGTGCTATGAGAGCTGCGCAGATGCGACAGCGTGCGTTCCCAGCTATGTTTGCTCTTCAGAGGGAACCTGCATTTTACCCAATTCAAAAGCAGATGGTGCCAACTGTTCATTGGACGGCGAATGCGTCCACGCACACTGCGTAGATGGGTATTGCTGCGATAGTATTTGCACGGCGACCTGCATGTCGTGTGGTTTGGCCGGATCCGAGGGGACATGCACTGCGGTGACAAGTGGAGCGGACGACTTGTGTCTTGTGTCTTGCGTCGGGAATCTAATCACGAACGGCCAATGTGGTCCTGCGAGCGGAAACGTCGGCCAGTGCGCCGCTGCTGTCCCGTGCGACGGCGGGAATGTGTGTGCAGACAGCACTCACTGTGCCACCGATTGCTCGGGGACTGGGTCGTGCGCTTCTGGCTACCATTGCGACAACAATAGCTGCGTGGCAAACGGCTCCCACTAACCTCCCCCTCCCCGGCAGTTGTGGTCGCCCGCCCAGCCCGGTCAGAAATCGTCGTGGGACAATTTCCCTGCGCGCGGGAAGGATGTCTTGGACGGTTCACGCGGGGCTGCGGGTGCTGCGGGCCTCGGTTTGGAGATGGCTTGGATCGACGGAGCGGCGGCCAGTTTCTGGGCCCTGCCGGATTTGAGCGCGTGCGGGTGATGGGCCGAGGCATGCGGCTTCGCGGATGGCGGCTGTGGCTCGCTTGCGGGAGCGGCGGCGGGCACGGCTGGCTGACTTGGGGTTGGGACGACCGTAACTTCGGCCGGCGCGGTGGGCTCGGGGGTTGCGGGTGCCGGGACAGAAGAAACTTGCAGAGCCGCGGCGTGGTCCTGGGTCGTGACCGGCGGTGCGACGTGGTGGACAAGGGACTTGGCGAGCCACCCCGCGACAAGCACGGCGGCGACGAGCACGGCCCCGATAGCTGGGCCGAGCCGATGGCGGTTGTGGCGTGCAGCGCGCTCAGGCTGAAGCGCGACTTCCTCGGGTATGGGTTCTGCACCGGGTGCTTCGGCCGGGGTGACCACCGGACACAGTGTCGGAGGGGGCTCGGGAGCTGCCACAGGCAGGGTCTTCTCCGTGGTGCGATCTTCGAGAGGGGCACGCACGGTCACTTGGGCCGAAATGGAGGGAAGGTCGGTCGTGGGGGTTGGTGTGTGGACTGCTACGGGGGCCAGGCATCGCACACCGGAACGCTCCAGTTCGAGACCAAGTGGGATCAAGGAGGGCTGGCAGGCGCGGGCAAAGAGGCTGGCAGCCTCGGGCGTGGCAAACATTGCGACCCCCATGCCGCCGCGGCTCGGACTGGTGGTCTTGGCGATACCGCCAATCTCCTTGGCCAAGTCCATGGCGTGCATGAAAGTCCCGGATTGCAGGGGTGCCGAGGCGGCCGCCGCAAGTTGGGTGATGCATTGTGAGTAGCGCCCTGCCGCGGCGATAGCAGCCGTGGTGTTGCCACGGGAGAGTTCGGTCGCGAAACGGCTGGCCTGCTCAAGCAGTTCATTGGTGATCCGCGCATACGCGATGCAGTCGCGTTCGGCGAATTGGCGCACGTTCGACAGCCAGCCAACCGGAAACAGGTCATGCCCTGTCTGAAACACGACCAAGTGCAGCCCCGCAGGCGTTGCCAAGGCTTCCACGCGTGGGGCGGCGGATGCCTGGGTCACGACCTTGATCAGGCCACCATAGAGGGCAGCGGCCAGTTCGCCTTCCGCGCCGATCCCATCGTGAATGGCGCGATGGCCGGCCTCGGCGACCACCAGGATCTCATCCCTTCGCTCGCTGATGGATTGTCCGGCCGTCTCGAAGATGGCGGCGGCGGTGGCAACCGCGATGGCGGGTCCGGTATCGAAGGTGATTCCTTCTCCGCTGGCCGAAGCCTTGGCTGGGCGGAGCAACACCGAGCCTGCAGGCAGCGCCGCGGCAGTTTCCCCGAGATGGAGCTTGGCGTGCTCGACCACGGCGGCCACCAGCGGCGAGAGGGGCGAAACATCGGGGAAGAACTGGGCGGTTGCGTAGCTCGAAAGCGCGGCCAGTACAGCCACTTCTTCCTCGGGCAAACGGAACTCGCCCACCAGGAAAATGGCTCCTGGCGCGATCACGGTGGGCGTGCCCACCAAGGTGGTTCGTTCCCGTCTCATCCGAGATACCGCTCGAAAATATCCGTACTTAGCCCCGAGGCTAGTTTCTGGTGCTAGATTCGACAGGTCAGGACTATTCGCTAAGGGCGCGGATCTAGTGTCTGCTCGGGTGATCCATCATCGACGTAGACGGGACTCGGGGCAGGCGGCGGTATTATGCCACGCCGTCCGACATGAGTCCTCAATGGCGCATGGCGTCTCGGGAAGACCGCCGGGAAGACCGCAACGTCGTCCGGCGGTGGTGACGGGGTGAAGAGCGCGGGGAGTGCTCATTGTGCGATTGCGTTAAACTTGTCGGTATCGGCGTGCTGTGGTAAAGGATATACTTCACGGGACATACATACATATACCTACCCCGGAGGCGCGGAGCATGGTCTAGTTCCTCCGGTTGCTAGGAGGGTGCGGAGTGAGGAAAGTGAAAGCCGAGCCTGACAACACCATCAATGCCATCCTGCAGGCAGGCCAGTTCGTGGATGGAAAATACCGGGTTGACCGCCTGATTGGGCAGGGCGGAATGGCGGCGGTGTGGTCTGGAACAAACGAGCGCACCGGCAAGCGAGTCGCTCTCAAGGTGATTCTGCGGTCGCTGGCCAAGACGACAGAAGCCCAGACCCTTTTTCATAGCGAAGCCCTGGCTGTCAGCCGGGTGAACCATCCCAACGTCGTGACGGTCTTTGACGTCATTCAACATGAGGGAATGCCCTGTATCGTGATGGAGCTGCTCGACGGAGAGCCCCTGGGTAACTACATCGCCTTCAGGGGATTTCTCACGGTCAGCGAAGCGGCGACGGTGCTACTGCCCGCCATGCGGGGGGTGGCCGCCGCCCACGCACAGGGCGTGATTCACCGCGATCTGAAGCCGCAGAACATTTTCATTTGCATTGGGCCCGACGGGCGCGTCGTGACCACCAAGGTATTGGATTTCGGCATCTCGGTCATGGTGGAGCGGGCAACGGATCGCTCGGCAGGGCCGAGTTTGGCATTGGGCATGGGTACCCCGGCCTATATGTCTCCCGAGCAACTCTTGGGTTGGGCACGCATCGATGAGCGTGCCGACGTGTACAGCTTCGGCGTTTTGCTGTACGAGGCGTTGACCGGAGAGATGGCGTTTCCTGGTCAGCCAGGACCTGAGCTCTTTCATCGAATCGTGAACGACGCCCCACCACCAATGACGCTGTTCCATCCTGAATTGCCGCCTGGCTTGGTTGGCATCATCGAAAAGGCCATGGCCAAGAGGCCCAGCGATCGCTATGCGAACCTGAGCCTGCTGCTGGGCAGTATTGAAGACGCGCTGGCGCCGGCCACCCCTGCCCCGCGCCTAGTCACGCCAATCGCTGGTGTGCCCGCGCACGCTCTACGCGAGTCTTCGTCGGGAAAGGTGCAAGCCGTTCTCAAGCAGGAGCCATCGGGGCAGTTCCCGAATACGCAGCTCTTCGTCGCGCGGCCCACGGAGAAGGACATCCCGGTGGTTGCCGCAGATGGGCCGGCTGACAATAAGGGCTTGGAAGCGGCAGCGCCTCCGCTGCCGACGGATCCTGAGAAAGGTGCATCGTCTCCGGGTACTTCGCCGACCACAGCCCAGGTCTTCAGCCGCAGAACGCCCCACGTTTTTCGGTACTGGCGTTGGTTCGTGGGCGCAGGGTGCACGATCGTGCCCCTTTTCGCGGTGTGGATGATGGCCGCAAGGATCGCCAATAAGCCTGCAATGAGAAACCCCTCCGTGCCGCCAGAGGTTCCCACTGTGCTGCCAGCAGCGACCAAACCCGCTGTGGCTGACCCTGCCGTGATGCCAACCGCGACCAACCCCGTTGTGGCGGTTCCTGATCGGTTGTCACCCCCGCCATCCCCACTCCAACCAAGCGCTCATGCGGCGGCTGAACATCGCGAGTCCAAGCACCATGTGCGCAAGGTTCCGCTCGGGCGGCACGCAGAGCGCGGTGCGTTGGACCAGGATGCACCGGCGCTGGACCAGCCGCCGGCGCCAACCGCTAGCTCCTCGGAGGAGTCGGCGCCGCTGGCACCACCGGCTAGCTCATCCTCGAAGTCCAAACTGCCACGTGCGGGTGGGCTATCCGCGGACGAGTTCTAGCACGAGCAATCACACCATGTATTCCCGCAGAAGAAAACAACTCTCGCCATTTCCGCCTGCGCGGGGCATCGCCGTCGCGCTTGCAGCTCTCGGTCTTGTGATGTTTCTCCCGACCGCACATGCTGACCACATGGTTGCCAAGGCGCGGTCTGCGTCGGATGCTGCGGACGCGCCTGCCTACCGAAAAGCAATCGAAGAGGGGCTAGCCGAATGCGACGCCGGCCATTTCGAGGAAGCACGTAGTCTTTTTCGACGTGCCCACGAAATCAGCCCCAACGCGCGGACCTTCCGTGGCATCGGCATGACTTCTTTCGAACTTCGCGACTATGTCTCCGCCGTTCACAACTTGTCGGCAGCCCTGCAAGACGTGCGCAAGCCTCTCTCCTCTGAGCAACGCGGGCAAACGCAGGATCTGCTCGAGCGCAGCCGCATATTCGTGGATGTGTATACGCTGACGATTTCGCCAAAGAATTCGCGCGTGCTCATCGACGGTCGTGCGCCGGAGTTTGAGCCCGATGGGACTTTGATGTTCGGCATCGGCCCGCACACGGTAGAAGTCCGGGCGCAGGGCATGACAACGCGCTCACTTCCTATCGAGGTCCGCGGTGGTGAGCGAAAGGAACTCTCGATAGCGCTCGAACGCGAGTCGGCCGCGCCTTCGGCCGGCGCCAAGGCGGGCCTAGTAGTGAGTGCCGCGAAACCATGGCCCTCGGAGGCGTCGAATGGTCATGCGGCTGCGTGGCTGTGGGCAAGCGGAGGTGCCGCGCTGGTGGCGGTCGGCACCGGCATCTATTGGTCCACCCGAGAAACCCAGCTCGATCACTGTCACGATCCCGCGACCGGCTACGGGTGCACGAACGAATCTACCCTCAAGACTTTGCGAAACGTGGCCATGGGTACGACGATCGGGGTCGGGGCCGCGGCCCTAACCATGGCCGCTATTGGCATATTCTCGTGGAATTCCCGGCCCGCCGCCCGCCAGACCCACAGTGCACTCGCCTGCATCGTGAGCCCGCTCGGGGTTGCTTGCGGCAGGTCATTCTGAGGCGAACGGCTTCCCTGGAGAACGATTGGCCCATCGATGCAATCCCGTCTTGTGCACTGTGTGACGCCAGCGCAATTCGTCGTCCGCGCCGTGTAGCCCGGCGGTGTTCAGCTCTTCTTGCGCTTGCGGCGCCGGGACAGTCGCTTGGGCTTGGGCTTCAGCTTGACCTTCTGCTTGCGTATCTTGACGGGCGCGCGTCTGCGGGTAGGTGTGGCGGCGGGAGGGTAGACAGCTCATCGACAAGCTACCAGTCCCGACTTGAGAACCCTATCAACCCAGAGTGTCCGTTGACCCATCCCTCTGGCGCCACCGCCGAGTACAGGAACGGCACGCGGATGCCGTCGAAGTTGTACGGGCTACCTACTCGCCCACTTCCTTCAACACCTCGGCGCAGATCCGATCCGACAGGTACATCCCGCCCTGGCGCAAGCGTTCGAGGGCGTCGCGGGCCGAGTCGATGAGTCCGCCTCGTCGGGCGCGCAGGACGAGGCCAACGGTGCCACGCAGCGGGATGTCCAGCGACTCGGCGCAGCGTCTGCCTTCCAGATCGTCGATGACGGCGCGTGTGCCAGGGTGGGCCAGCGCCCACGCGAGCACGGACGACTCGCCGTCGCCGAGATCCCAGGCCAGGATGCCCGGCGGGATGGCGGGATTTTCCACCTGTTTCAGCCAGGTTGAGCTGGCCAAGGTGACTGCGGTCACGTCGCGCGGGCCGCGGGCCAGGATTTCGCTTGCCACTGCCGCCGGCACGATGATCGCTTGCGCTGCTTGCCGAAGCAGATCCGCCAGGCCCGCGCGACTCAAGCAGATCAGCGGTGACGCGTTGACGATGGCTGTCTCAACCATCGGCCAGTTCTCGCCGGAGCGAGGTCATGTCCACCGCAAAGGCCTCCACGCCCTCACGCGCGAGCGCCAGGATGAAGTCTGTGCGGTCAAGCCCAGCTACCTGCGCCGCGCGTTCCTGGGACATCAGGCCGCGCGAGTACCAGTGAACGGCGGCGGCAAGGCGCAGATCGCCTGCCATTTCGTCGGGCGACCGGCGAAGCGCCGAGAAGGCTTCCTCGGGAAGCTGCACGTGGACAGTGACCATGGCCTTGTGCCAAGCGTACCACGGATAGATGCAGGCATTCATCATCGCGGAGACCATGGGTTTTGTCCCGGCGCCCGCCCGGGTCAGACGACAGGTGCGCAGTTACCAGCTTGTGGGCGTTGCAGGATTTGAACCTGCGGCTTCCACCGTGTGAAGGTGACACTCTTCCGCTGAGTTAAACGCCCGATAGGTTCCTGGAAATAATAGCAAACGCGCCGCCTGTCAATCGTTGATAGATGGGGACTAGAAGGATGGGGCCAGCACGCCATCCTCGTCCATAGGTCTGTGGCCTTTCCCGCGGGGACCAGGTCTCTCTAGCCGTGGCGGGCGAGTAGGGTGGCCAACGGTTGGCGTGGCTTCCAGCGTCGCCTCCAGGAAACCGGACTCCGAGGGAACGATGGAAAGCGGCACATCCTTGAAGTTCGCCTTCTTGAAAACCACCGCCAAGGGAGATTTGCCCTGGGGGACTTCGATCTCAAAGGGCGTCACTCCCAACTGCTCTCCCGTGTCCTTGCGGGCGACTGCGGCGCCGACCGGCTCAGAGAGGAACTTGATGGTGACCTTGGCTGGCAGAGGGGGAGCAACCGGAGGCACAGGCACAGGCGCAGGAGCAGCCGTGGCCGCGGGCTCCGGGTTGGTCACTGCCGGTTGCACAGGCCGCTCACTCGATCCGGCACGCACCACCAGGAACGCCGCCACACCACCGGCGGCCAAGGCGGCAACCAGGATGCCAGCCAGCAATCCCGCGCGCGACTTCGGAATCTCTTCGTCACGTTCGAGGGCAACCGCAGAGTCGCGGAAGGTCGTCGGCGCCGGGGTCACGCGAGCGCTCAAGTCCTCGTCGACACCGAGAGCGACCTTGCCGGTGACATGGCTGTCGACCAGCCGCGAGGGTACCGGCGCCTTCTGCGCACCGTACCCCACTAGCGGGCCAGGCGTAGGCACGATCGAGGCCGCCAGCGCATAGCGGTCTGGATCGAGCATCGCCGCGCGGAAGTCATCCATGCCGCGGAATCGCTCGTCGCGGTTCTTGGCCAAGGCACGCAGGAGGATCGACTCGCACGCAGGAGAGAGACGTGGGTTGATAGCACGCGGCGAAGGAAGCTCCGCAGTGATGTGCTTGACGATGATCTCGCCATAGCCTTCGCCACCGAACGGCACCTTGCCCGTCATCATCTCGAACAGGATGACGCCCAACGAATAGACGTCGGCCCGATGGTCGATGTTGGGCCTGCCCTCGCATTGCTCGGGCGACATATAGTAGGGCGTGCCCATCACGGAGCCAGTGCGCGTCTTGTGAGAAACCTTGTCAGCGCCCAACGTCAGCTTCGCCAGGCCGAAGTCGAGCACTTTCACGAAGTCGTTTGTGCCGCCCTTTTGGATGAGGAAGATGTTTTCGGGCTTGAGGTCGCGGTGGATGATGCCGTGCGCATGGGAAGCAGCAAGAGCGTCCGCGACCTGAGCCCCGATGTTGAGAGCACGAGCGGGATCGAGGGGTGACTCGCGCCTTAGGCGATCCGCCAGGGCCTCGCCCTGCAGGAACTCCATGATGAAGTAGAAGTCGCCGTCAGCCGTGGTTCCAAAATCGTGGATGTCGACGATATGCTCGTTGCCGATCTGGTTGACCGCTTTCGCCTCGGTCACGAAGCGAGACACCACCTCCGGATTGCGCGACAGCTCAGGGTGGATCGCCTTCATGGCGACCTTGCGCCCGATGACCGGGTGCTCGGCCAGATAGACGACACCCATCCCGCCCTCGCCTAGCTTGGCCGTAATCGTGTAGTTGCCGATCGTCTGACCGACCGCGATCAAGGGTGATGATGCAGGCGAAGCCACGCTAAGAGTCCTACAAGAGCGTATCTCTAACCTTCATGGATTTCCAGATTTCCGTCAAGGTCTGGGGGCTGGAAGTTATCAAGTCCGAACATCTTTTCAACCACTTGCGAAGAGAACCGCGGCGTTCTTTGGCAACGACTGAGTTCGGCCTCTTCCGACACTCGTTAGACGGCGCAGGTGAAAGATTCATCCAAAAAAGATCGACCGCCGCTCAAGCAGGAGGTCGGCGATCATGCGGTCAACAATGCTCCGCACCTGCTCCGCGACTTCGAGTGTATCGCGGTCCGGCTGCGACATGGGCGAGATCGCCTCGCCGATCTGAATGCTCCATTTGGCTGGCACCGGGAGCAAGCCAAGTGGTCCGAGAAGCGGGAAGGTGGGTGTGATTGGGATGTACGGCAATCCAAGGGGCTTGGCTAGCCGTGTTAGTTTGGCCACCACGGGATGGGCCTCCTCGGCGCCTACGATGGCGACCGGGATGATCGGCACCTTGGCCGTGCGCGCCAGACGAACGAATCCGCCGCGTCCGAAGTTGGTCAAGCGGTAGCGCTCGCGGTACAGCTTGCCGACGCCGCGCAGGCCTTCGGGGAAAATGCCTATCAAGTGACCGCGCTCACACAGGTCAAGGGCGTTGCGCATCGACGCGCGCACGCCTCCGATGCGCGCCACAACCGGCCGCATCCACGACGATCGAAAGGCGAAAGTCGCGACCAGCGGCCGCAGCGGCCGGTGTGCGGGATGAAGCGAGTGGCAAGCGTGGATGAGCATGGCCCCGTCATAGGGCAGGCCGCCCGAGTGGTTGGCGACCAGCAGCGCGGCTCCGGTGGCGGGCACATTCTCCAGGCCGCGCAGGAGCACACGGAAGTAGCGCGACCATAGAAATTCGAGAGCAGGGGCGGTGCGTTCGAGAAAACCAGGGTCGAAGCCGTAGTCGGGCAGGGCGGCCGGATCAGGCATGGGCTGGCGCATGGCCTCGACGATCGCCTTGAGTGCGTCCTTGATCGACGGGTCCATGATGGTCGAGCAGAGGCCGGGTTCTCACGATTCGATGAGAGTCCGCAGCCTTTCGGTCCAGCGTTGCACGATATCGTCCAGGGTTGTGTCCGCAGGCAGGGCAGCCCCGCCTTGCGCCATGTCCGGCCGGCCGCCGCCCTTGCCACCTAGATCCTGCAACAGCAAGGTCACGATCTTCCCCGCGTTGAGCTTCTTTTGCGCGGCCGACGTGACGGCGCACACCACCGCGACCTTGCCCTCGGCTGCGCCGAGCAGGACCAGCACGCCGGGGTCCATGCGCAGTTTCAGCTTGTCCGCGGTTTCGCGCAGGATCTTCGGGTCGCCCACGCCCACGTCGTGCACGAGCAGCCAGTGCTCCCCAACCTGCTGGCGGTTGGCGAGCGGATCGCGCGAGCCGCCGGACGCAATCTGCGCCTTGAGCTTGCTGATTTCTTTCTCGCGATCGCGTAACTCGAATTGCTGCTTTTCCAGCCGCGCGGCAACCTCAAAAGGACCGGCACGCAGGATCGCGGCGGCATCGCCGAGCTCGTTCTCCATGCGCCGCACGAGCACCAGCGCACCCAGGCCGGTCACGGCTTCCAGGCGCCGCACACCCTGGGCCACGCCGCTCTCCTCCACGATTTTGATGAGTCCGATGTCACCGGTCTGGTGCACATGCGTGCCGCCGCAAAACTCCTTGGACTCGCCCATGGTCATGACCCGAACCGTGTCGCCGTACTTCTCGCCGAAAAACGCGATGGCTCCGCCCTGCTTGGCTAAAGCGACGGGCAGCACGTCGGTGGTGACCGGCAGGTTGCGCAGCACGCGGACATTGGCCAGGTCCTCGACCTTGTGCTTCTCCTCAGGCGAAAGCGGCGCCAGGTGAGAGAAATCGAAACGCAGACGGTCGGGCGCGACCAGCGAGCCTTTCTGCGCCACGTGCTCGCCCAGCACGGTCCGCAGAGCCCAGTGCAGAAGATGGGTTGCCGAGTGGTTGCGCCGAATGGCGTTGCGGCGTTCGACGTCCACCGCCAGGTCGAGGGTGTCACCCACCTGGATGTGCCCGCGCTCGATCTCGCACAGATGAACGTAAAGCGGTGAGAGCGGCCGCTTGCTATCGATCACCCTGAGGGCGCCTTGCGGTCCCGTCGCGCTACCCGTGTCGCCGAGCTGGCCGCCCTGCTCGCCGTAGAACGGGGTTTCGCGGCAGATGACAGCCACCGGAGCATTGCACGGGGCCGCGACGTAGGGGACCTCCTTGCCCTCGGCCACGATGGCCACGATCTCGCTCTTGGCGGTGGTCGCGTCGTAGCCGAGAAACTTCGTCGGGCCGACCCGGTCGAGGATGCTCTGGAACACGCCCTCCACCGCCAGGTCGCCCGAGCCCACGAACTCGGCCCGGCGGCGCTGTTCGTCCATGCTGGCTTCGAATCCGACCTCGTCGACGGTGAAGCGGTTGCCGGCGGCAATCACGCGGGTGAGATCGAAGGGAAAGCCGTAGGTGTCGTAGAGCCGAAAAGCGACCTGGCCGGGAATCATGCGGTTCGGGCGCTTGGCCATCTCATCGTCGAGCATGCGCATGCCACGGGTCAGCACGTCGCGGAAGCTGTTTTCTTCCTCGCGCGTGATGGCTTCGATTACGCCGCGGCGATCGCGCAGCTCGGGGTAGATTTCCCCCATCATGTCGGCGACCAGGCAGGCGAGCCTGGGGAGGTGGCTGCCATTGCGCAGTCCTAGCAGCCAGCCGTGATAGATGGCGCGCCTCATGATCCGGCGCAGAACGTATTCGCGACCGGTCTTTTCGGGGAAGACGCCGTCAGCGATGAGGAACGCGGCGGCGCGCGCATGGTCCGCAATGGCGCGCATGGAAACCGCCACCGACCCGGCGGTGTAGTCGTCCGGTACGAAAGCCTTTCCGGTCAGCCGCTCGACTTCGGCGATCAGGGGCCGGAGCAAGTCGGTTTCGTAGTTGGATCGGAAGCTGCCCAGCACGGCACACAGACGCTCCAGCCCCATGCCGGTGTCGACCGACGGCTTGGGCAGCGGCCGGCGCGTGCGATCAGGAAGTTGCTCGAACTGCATGAACACCAGGTTCCAGATCTCAATCCAACGGTCGCAGTCACAGGCCGGCCCCTGACAAGCGCGGCCAGCCGCAACTTCGGGGCAGGGGATGTCGTCACCCTGGTGGTAGTGGATCTCGCTGCACGGGCCGCAGGGGCCGACTTCGCCCATGGCCCAGAAGTTGTCCTTGTCGCCCAGCCCCAGGACCCGATCGTCGCCCACGCTGGCCACCTTTTTCCACAACCGGCGCGCTTCGTCGTCGCTGTGATGCACGGTGTACACCAGGCGCTTGGGGTCGATGGCGTAGTCCTTGACCAGAAGTTCGTAGGCGAACTGGATGGCCTCGGCCTTGAAGTAGTCGCCGAAAGAAAAGTTGCCCAGCATCTCGAAGAAGGTGTGGTGCCGGGCGGTGCGGCCCACGTTCTCCAGGTCGTTGTGCTTGCCCCCAGCACGCACGCACTTCTGCGAACTGCAGGCGCGCGAGCGCGGCCGCTGCGTCTTGCCGGTAAAGATGTCCTTGAACTGGTTCATCCCGGCGTTGGCGAAGAGCAGGGTCGGGTCGTTGGCCGGCACCAGTGACGAGCTGGGAACTTCCTCATGGCCATGGGCCACGAAGGTGTCGAGGAACTTGCGGCGAACTTTCTGCGAGATCCAGTCTGGCATGGGCCGTGCAGACTAGCGTGAGTGACCGCGCCCGTCGACTGTCTCGCTGCTACTTGTTGGACCGATCCGCGTTGTACTGCCCGGGCGGTATCGTGCCGCCGTCTTCGGACTGGCTGGTCACGGCGTTGAAATCTTGGCCTGCCTGGCCGCCTTTGCTGACCCCGCGGAAGAAGAGTGCGAAGTCGTCGGGGTTGGTCGATGCGGCAACGGCGTCTTCGTAGGTCACGAAGCGGTTCTTGACCAGCTCGGTCAGCGACTGGTCGAAGCTGATCATGCCGTAGGGGTCGCGGCCGGTGGCGATGGCCTCGTGGATTTCACGCGTGCGCTGCACATCGGCGATCAGCTCGCGCACGCGGGCCGTGTTTACCAGGATCTCCACCGCCGGCACCATGCCCATGCCGTCGGCCCGGGGTACCAGACGCTGTGAGATTACGCCCTTGATGACCGAGCAAAGCTGCAGACGGGCCTGGGTTTGCTGGTGAGGCGGATAGATGGACACGATGCGGTTGATGGTCTCGACGGCGTCGACGGTATGCAGAGTCGAGAGCACCAGGTGTCCTGTCTCGGCGGCGGTCAGCGCGATCTCGGTGGTTTCCAGGTCACGCATCTCGCCCACCAGGATGACGTCCGGGTCCTGGCGCAATGACGCGCGCAGGGCCCGCGCGAACGACGCCGTGTCGAACCCCACTTCGCGCTGGTTGATCACGCTGCGCCGGTCTTTGAACGCGTACTCGATGGGGTCTTCGATGGTCACGATATGGACCGCTCGGCTGGCGTTGATGTAGTCGACCATTGCGGCCAGGGTGGTGGACTTTCCCGACCCGGTAATCCCAGTCACCAAGATGAGACCACGCTCTTCATCGGCCAGCTCCAGCACCTTGTGCGGCAGATTCAGGCGTTCGAAGGGCGGCACATTGGGCGGTATGAGACGCATCACCACGCCCATGAATCCCCGCTGCTGAAGTATGTTGACCCGGTAGCGGAAGCCGTCGGCCGTGGCATAGGCGAGGTCGACGTCCCAGCTCTTCTCGAAGAGGTCGCGCTGTCGCGGATTCATCATGCTCTGCCCGAACTCCTCCACCGCCTCCTTGGTCAGGGGAGGCACGTTGGCCACTGTGCGCAGGTCACCCTTGACGCGAAAGATGGGCGGCAAGCCCACTTTCAAATGGACATCGGAGGCGCCCAGTTGTCGGGCCGCTTGCAGTACCCGGTCGAGTACACTCACCATGGTTGTTGCCGATCGCTCGATGTGTTGCGAGACAGAGCCAGACGATGCTCTGCCGCGCCTCCAGAGTACCACGCCGTCCCCGCGCTTTGATGCCAGTTTTTGACCTTTGCCCGCGTCTCACCTAGGGTCATAGGCGTGACTGTTCAGGAGGCCAAGACATCCTCGGCCCAGGAGGTGCTCGTCCTGGACGCCGAGGTCAATGTGCTGAGAGCCGTCGAGAGCGTGTTGCTGGAAGCCGGCCTCAGCGTCACTGCCCTGGCTTCGCCTGAGCGCGCTTCTGACCAAGTACTGAATCGTTTCTTCTCTGTCGTGCTTTGCGATCTCGATACCCCGTCGCTCAACGAGGCAATCGATTTCATACGATTTGTCCGCGACAAGTCACCCTTGACCGTGGTCATCGCCATGAGCCGGCGGACCAGTTTTGACGTGGTGGCGCCGGCGTTTCGTGCGGGCGCGGCAGACGTCATGCCGGAGAATCGCGACTCGGTTCTCGCCCTGCGCGACCGGGTGGCAAGGGCTGCCCGGGACGTCCAGACGTCGTTGGGGCGCGATCAGCTCTTGGCCGAGTTCGCCGAGGCCAACGACGAGCTCGTACGCAAGCTGATGGAGCTGTCCGGGCGGGCCACGGAGTTGGAGGACAAGCTCCTGGCCAGGGATGGAGAATCGTCGTCGTCGGCCAGTCGCCTGGGCGAGCTTCACCTCTTGGTGGTCGATGACCAACCCGACTTGTTCGCGGCGCTCGAGAAGGCCTTGCCCGTGGACAAGGGATGGCGCTTGCAGCACGCGCAAAGCGGGGGAGAGGCGCTCGACATCGCGACCCAAACCCCTCCGCAAGTTCTCGTGGCCAAGGACTGGCTACCCGATCTCACGGGAAGCATGGTGGTCAAGACCATCAAGGCGAGTGTGCCCAGCTTGGTCGCCTTGCTGTTCGTGCCCCCCACGGAGGGGCACGAAGGCGAGATCAAGATGGTCGACCAAAGTCGGCTGCACACCTTGATCCCGCGCTTTAGGAGCGCAGCCGACCTGGTGGCTCAGCTTTTCGAGGTGCGCGAGGCCTTGCACCGGAAGGCCCGCGAGCGACGCTACGTCAGACTCTTCCAGACCCAGTACCTAGAGATTCTGCAGCGTTGCCATCGTCTTCAGCAGCAGCTCGAGGCTCCGCTCAACGAGAAGAAGTAGGCGGCGGCTACGGCTTCTCGGAATATTCGGTAGCCTGTTGCTACTCGTCCATCACCGCAACGTAGGGCAAGTTGCGATACTTCTGGGCTGCGTCCAGCCCATAGCCCACCACGAAGCGATCGGGAATCTCGAAGCCTACAAAATCAAGTGGCACTTCGACTAGGCGCCGCGATGGCTTGTTGAGCAAAGTGCAGACGTGAAGGCTGGCGGGCCCTTGCGCCTGCAAGAGGTCGAGCAGGTAGCGCAGGGTGAGTCCGGTGTCCACGATGTCCTCCACCAGAAGGACGTGCTGTCCGGAAATGGGCAGGCTGAGATCACTTGTGATCTGGACAACGCCGGAGGTCTCGGTGGCAGCTCCGTAGCTGCGCACACCCAGAAAGTCACAATGGACGTCGCGCGGGATCACTCGCACCAGGTCTGCCATGAAGACGAAGGCGCCGCGTAAAATGCCTACCGCGGTGAGGGCGCCCTGCGGGAGCCGAGCCGCGATTTCGCTGCCCAGGGCCGTCACGCGTGCGGCGATGTCTTGGGCCGAGATGAGTGGTCGTGGCTGCACGGCTGCCTTGCGAGGGCTATTATTATTCCTATCGACGGGCATTGGGAACCAGGGCGCGGCATGAGTTGTCGATCGGTAAGGAAAGCCATGCACCTTTCAACTTTTTTGCGTCGTTGTTGGAACCTCGGTTGGGCAGCGATTTGTGCGGCGAGTCTAGGGGCCTGCGCGACCTCTGGCTCGCACCCGCCGACAGCCGGTCCAGAAGGTCCGGTGGTCAAGTACGAGATGGACCCCATCCGCATCGACGCCACCAAGGGGCCCGCCGGAATGCAGATCGAGGCCTACGACGCGCCGGAGCTTTTCGAGCAGGCCGGGGTGGCGCTGTCCGACAAGCGGTTCGATGCGGCGGCCAAGCTCTATGCCAAGCTGCTCAAGGGCTTTCCCGATTCCGCCTATGCGCGGCCGTCGTTGTACAACCTGGGTCTAGCCCAGATTGGCAGCGAGAACTGGGCAGAGGCCGTCGATGCCTTCAGGGGACTTATCGACAAGTACCCGACTCACGCCGATGCCAAGGACGCGCTCTTCCAAGTTGGCGCGTGCTACGCCGAGCAAGCGAACTGGCCCGCATCGGCCGAGGTGTTTGCACGCGTCCTGGAACGGTCAGACCTGTCGGCCGACGATCGCATTGAGGCTCTTGCGCGGCGGGGGTTTGCGCAGTTCAACCTAGGAGACCTCGACACCGCCGAGAAGACCTTCCGGGCCGTCCTGTCGTATCGGCAAAAGATCGAGAACGAGGAGCGTCTGGCCACGGACTTCTACCTGGCGTTCTCGCAGTACCATCTGGCGCAGATCTCGCATCAGCGCTTCCATGCGGTCGAGTTGCGCCTGCCTGAGGCACAGATGGACAAGGATCTCGACCAGAAGGCCAGCCTGCTCCTTCAGGCTCAGCGCTCGTACATCGAAACCATCAAGTACGGCAACCCGGCCTGGGCATCGGCCGCTGGCTTCCAGGTCGGCTCGCTCTACGAAGAGCTCTACGATGCCTTCATGCGTGCCCCAGTTCCGCCGGAGCTTCGGGGAGAAGCGCGGGAGGTGTACCAAGAGGAGTTGCACAAGAAGATCCGTGTGCTGCTTGAGAAGTCCATGCGTTGGCAACGCGAGAATCTGCTCATGATTGAGCGCCTGGGAGTCAACACGGACTGGGCTGAGAAGAGCAAGCTGGCCTATGCCAAGTTGGTCAAGTTGCTGGAGCCGAAGATCCCGGGCGCGCCGGAGGATGTGCCTGCGCCTGCCGCGGCGCCCGAAAAGCCACCGGCGGCGGTTCCTCCGCCCACTCCGCCGGCGCCGCCGCATCGCGGAGAAGTGCCGGATGGAACGCGACCGGGGGATTCCGACGTGGCGGGGCGACAGGTGCTGTAGGGTCGCCTGGAAGGAGCCGGAGGCCGGGGCCGGATGGCCGGTGGCCGGCTCCGACGGCCGGAACCGGATGCGGAACCGGATCCGGATGCCGGTTCCGGCCCCGGAACGGGGGTGCAACCGGCTACGAACTTCCGAGAGCCAATACTAGGAACCGACCGGTCTGGCATCTCAATGCCGCAGCGCTCTCAAGAACGGCCCGGATTCTGCTTGACACGCCTCGGATACCGAAATATACGTTCGCCCCTCTGACTGCGGGCAAGATAGTTGTACCCCGTGGTCGAGACCACTTAACTAGGCGAAATCACAGGATATCTGATGAAAACCCGGCGCTGGCGTAGCTCAATGGAAGAGCAGCTGATTTGTAATCAGCAGGTTGCGGGTTCGATTCCCATCGCCAGCTCCGCGATTCCAGCGACACGAGGCACGATGAAAGCAGGTCTGATGAACGCACGTTGCCCAATCGACGCGTGCTGCATCGCCACCAGGGAGGGGTTCCCGAGCGGTCAAAGGGAACAGACTGTAAATCTGTCGCCACTGGCTTCGAAGGTTCGAATCCTTCCCCCTCCACCGAAAATGAAGATGGATCGAATCAGCGGAGGTACTTGGGGAAGCAGGATGGCACGCGGGAGTAGCTCAGTTGGTAGAGCTCCAGCCTTCCAAGCTGGACGTCGCGGGTTCGAACCCCGTCTCCCGCTCCAGGGGTGAGCCGCTGATGGTCGTGGCGATATCACCAAGAAGAAAGAGGATTAGCGAACAGAACTAGGGTAGACAACCGAGTCCATGCTGCCCACGTAGCTCAGTTGGTTAGAGCGCGTCCTTGGTAAGGACGAGGTCACCAGTTCAACTCTGGTCGTGGGCTCTGTAGGACTGGACACGGACCAAACAGACAAGCGTTCTTCCGGAGATCAGACGATGGCCAAAGAAAAGTTCATACGAAACAAACCGCACCTGAACGTTGGGACGATCGGGCACGTGGACCATGGCAAGACCACGCTGACGGCCGCGATCACCAAGGCGCTGGAGAAGAAGCACCTG
>Ga0182011_10002016_pt1 | contig 17438 bp, 17 predicted proteins | sample 711E1DmetaG_FD_120481 | JGI IMG/M metagenome (GOLD analysis project Ga0182011, IMG submission 120481) | Permafrost microbial communities from Stordalen Mire, Sweden - 711E1D metaG | ecosystem: Environmental > Terrestrial > Soil > Wetlands > Permafrost | place: Sweden: Stordalen | collected... | reverse complement strand
GATCTTCTTAGTGTGCACTGTGGCTTGGTGGAGCAGAAAACCGGGCTCGGATTTGTCAGTTTCACGCCTGAAGGATCCGGGCCAGCGGCCCGGGGGCGAGACTGTGGTGAAAAAGCTAACTACTCCGTCGAGCAACGATCTCCTCGATACGCGTGCGCAAATCGCCATCGTGCAGGGTGACGGTCACATCGTCACCTTGGTGCAAACCGGCGCAGCTTCGCAGCACCCGGCCGTCAGGCCCACGCGCCAGACTGTAGCCGCGATCCAAGACTTTGAGCGGTGAAAGCGCGTCGAGCTTGCCGGCCAGCGCTTCCAGGGAGCGGCGCCGATGCGCCAGCAGGGCGGTGCCCGAGGCGACCAGGCGCCGCTCAGCCGCGGTCAGGGCGGTGCGCTGATCGGCGATGCGGCGCTGCGGATGCGAACGGAAGAAACGCGCTTCGAGCGAGCGCAGGTCAGCACGGCGCCGGGCGGTGGCCGCGTACAGGGCGCGAGCCGCACGCTCCACGAAGTCGTCCAGACCCTGACGGCGCAGGTCGATGAGTCGGCGCGGATCCCCGAGTGCGGCGCGCGCTCGTTCCAGGCGCAGGCGCAGGGCGCCTATCTCGCCCTGCAGGGCTCGACCCAGGCGGCGGCCCAGAAGCTGCAGCTCGGCCAAGAGTTCCGCCGCCACCGGCACGGCCAACTCGGCCGCCGCCGAGGGCGTGGGCGCGCGCAAGTCAGCCACGAAGTCGGCGATGGTGAAGTCGGTCTCGTGGCCGACCGCCGAGATGACCGGGACCGGGCAGGCGGCAATGGCACGCGCCAAGGCTTCGTCGTTGAAGGCCCACAGGTCTTCCAGCGAGCCACCCCCGCGCGCCACGATGACCACGTCTACGTCAGGGACCTTCACGATCTCGGCCAAAGCTGCCGCGATGGCAGCGGCCGCGCCTTCGCCCTGCACGGGCGTGGGGGCTAGCAGAATGGGCACCGGGAAACGGCGGTGTGCCACCCGCACGATGTCGCGAATCACGGCACCTTGAGCTGAGGTCACCACACCCAGCCGGCGCGGAAGAAAGGGCAGGGGACGCTTGCGCTCGGGATCGAAGAGACCCTCGGCAGCCAGCTTCTGCTTGAGTTGTTCGAAGGCCAGAGCCAGGGCACCGGCGCCGGTTGGCTCGATTGCGTGTACGGAGAGCTGGAAGCGGCCGCGCGCTTCGTAGATGGTCAGGCGGCCACGGCAACGCACCTGCTGCCCATCTTGCACGCGAAAACGCAGTCGACCGGCGTCACGCGCGTACATCACGCAGTCGAGTTGCGCCTCGGCATCCTTCAGGGTGAAGTAAAGATGTCCGTTGGCCGAACGCTTGAGACCGGACAATTCGCCTTCGACGCGCAGATCAGAGAAGCGGGATTCGAGGGTGATGCGGGCGGCGCGCACCAGTTCGGATACCGCGAAGATGCGCGTGTCCTCGGTCGCAGGCGATTCGTCAGGCGGCGGGACGTGCGCCGACGCGTCGCGGCTCGCCGGGGAAAGCGAACCCTCCGGCGCGTGGTTGGCACTGGCGCTGCGAACCGACGGAGCAGCATTGTTGGGCGCTAGTGTCTCGGCGAGCGTGGTGGCATCCTTGGGCGGCTGTCCTGCCAGCCGGCTGTCGAAGGAAAGCTGACTTGAGTCCCTTTCCGGCGCGGGATTGCTGGCCCCATCCGGCTTGCCCCGGCGCGGACTCACCGCACTCTCCGCGCGGCCGCACGCTCGTAGTCAGCGGCATTGGTGCGCAAGGCTTCCAGATCCCCGCTGGCCACCCGCCTGAGCCCCTCCGCCTCACTTGCCAGACCTGCAAAGCCCCAGCCGAAAGCGGGCTTGCTAGTCTTGTGAAAAAGGAGACGACCGGCAGGCCACACGATTTCAGCCTCGCTGCCCGCTGCATTTTCGACCGGCGCGCGATCGCCTGCTGCCGCAAGCTGCGCGGCCAAGCTTGGCCACACCTCGGCGGCCAGCGACTTGGCGAACAGCTCGGCCGCGTTTTCGCTGGTGGCCGCCGGCGTGAAGCGCCGGATCATGCGCTCGCGCTCCTGTCCCTCAGGAAGGTTGCTGAGCGTGATGTCGTACGACTCGCGCCCGGCGCGAAGGATGGTCATCCACGACCACTGTGTGGCCAGATCCAGCGCGGCCCAGAGCCGGGCCGGATCCCGCGCCGCCACGGCCGCCGCCAGCCGCGCCTTAGCTTCGGCCGGCGTCTTGCACCCGCGCTGCCAGCACGCCGAAAGCAGAAGCACGGGCAGGGCCAGCAGGATGGCCGCGAGAATGAAGGGGGATCGGGTTCTCACCGGGCGTGACCGTTCAGTCGAATGTTTCTCGCAAACGAAGCTAATGCCGGAGAACTCGCTTGCTCCTGTCGCTGCTGTCTTTCAGCCTCGGCCTTGAGATCGCGAATCTGTCGCTCGACCTCGTTGCGGTTGTCAGCGTTGGGAGCCTCGCGCAGATAGTTGCCGTACAGCCTGATGGCCTCGGAATACTCGCGTAGCTGCCGGTGGCACTGTGCGATGTTGTAGAGGAACGAGGCGTCCTGCTTCAAGCGATACGCCTCCTTGAATTCCCTCGGCGCCTCGCGGTATTCGCCCAGTTGGTAGTGCATCCGGCCTTGCTTGTAGTGTGCCTTGGCCGTTTCAGTTGCACCGACGGTCTTGTCAGCCGCCCGACCTTCGGATGCGACAGCGGTCGCGAGCGAAAAGATGATCGCCGCGATGAGAACTTGAGGCACTCGTCTCACGGAGGCCTCATGCTATGCGAACGTATCCCGACGCGCAACACGTTGGTCTGCTCTTTGCCATCTACCTGGCAGATGCCGCGCAATGCGCTTCGTGGCCTTTGTGCTACTAACGTGTCAGGGTCGCGCCCGATTCGTGCTAGATTTCTGCGCGCTCGACGGTGACCGACGAAAACAAGCCTGCCGCCCCTCCAGCCTCAGGGCCGTTGCCCGACGGCCTTGCTGTGCCTGCTGGCGAGGACGAGTTCGCCGGCATCCCGTCCCGGCGCGGGCGCCATCCTGTGATCGCCTTGGGCACAGCAGCTCTGGCCTGCTTTCTGATCTTCCAGATCAAGGACGACCTGCGTTATGCACTCTCCCCCAGTGTGGCGCAGGATCTGGGCGATGCGCGTTCGATTAGCACGGCCAAGCCCGAGGGGTTGCCGGTCAACCGATACGTGCGCCTGGCGGGCAATGCCGATCGGGAAAGCGCGGTCGTGCTGGACACACAGGGGTCGTGGCACTTTACGCAGTTCTTCCGCCTGCTCGGCACCAACAGCCGGATTTTCGTCAGGCGGGCGGCTGACCCCTTGCCGGCCGAGCTGGCCGCGCATGACGTGTTCGTGGGACGGCTCATGGGTTTTTCCAACCTGTCATTTCAGGAGGCCATCCGTCACCACTTCGCCGGTCACGTGAGTGCAACGCACTTCTTTGCGCCAACTGTCGTGCGGACCGCACTGGCCCAGGCATCCGGCGGCTCATTGCTGCTCACCGACCTGCTCGGCGATCGTGTGTCCCTAGCTGCTAACGACGAGTTGGTCATCGACATGGACCGTCCCGGCCAGATCCGGATTGATTTTCCGCGCGAGCGATTTGTCGACCAGGCCGCGGCCCGCGCTGCGGTCGAACAGCAAGCAGGGCAGGTGCTTGAGGCACCCGGCGATGCCGTCGATCCCAAGAGCCTGGCCCTGGTGGTGACATTCCCGCCCGAGCGGCGTGACCGGGCATTGCAGGCACTGGGCGAAATGGACCGTCGGCTGCATATCCGGCCTGCGCACACCACCTACAAGTCTCGCGTCGCGGATCTCGGCGCCACGGCCGAGGCGATCGTGGTCAAGACCGCGGGGGCAGGCTCGCAAGCCCTTCCGGTCGCCCAGATCCAAGGCGTCGCCACCCTGGCTGCGGTGCAGATCCCCGACGATGCGCTCATTCTCTTCGAAGGCGAGCGGCCGCGCGAGCATTTCAAGTCGCTCATCATCGCCGCCTTCTTGCTCGGCTTTGCCGTTATCAATCTCTTGGCCCTGCGCCGCCGGGACCGCTAACGAAAGATCATCATGATTCGGTTGTACGACACCCGGGCCAAGAAGAAGGTGGAATTCCAGCCGCTAGAGCTGGGCAAGGTCTCCATCTACGTGTGCGGCGTGACCGTGTACGACCTGTGCCACGTGGGTCACGCGCGTACCGCGGTAGCGTTTGACGTGATTGTGCGCCACCTGCGCGCGCGCGGCTTTGACGTGCGCTTCGTGCGCAATATCACTGACGTCGATGACAAGATCATTCGCAAGGGACTGGCCGAGGGGCGACCCGCCGCCGAGGTCGCGCGCAGCTACGCGGAGGCCATGGCCGCCGACATGGACGGCCTGGGCGTGGCCCCGCCCGACATCGAGCCGCGCGCCACCCTGCACATCCCCGAGATGATCGACGTCATCCGCCGGCTGGAAGAACGCGGTCTGGCCTACCCTGCAGGCGGCGACGTGTACTATTCGGTGGCAGGTTTTCCCAACTACGGCGGCCTGTCCGGGCAAAGCCCCGAGGAACTGCAGGCTGGCGCGCGCGTCGAGGTGGGCGAGCAAAAGAAGAGCCCGCTCGATTTCGCCTTGTGGAAGGCGGCCAAGCCGGGCGAGCCGTCCTGGGAGAGCCCTTGGGGACCGGGCCGTCCGGGCTGGCACATCGAGTGTTCGGCCATGGCGCACCGGTATCTCGGCGCAAGCTTCGACATCCACGGTGGCGGTTCAGATTTGATCTTTCCCCACCACGAAAACGAAATTGCCCAGTCGGAAGGTGCGTTCGGCGCTTTCGCGCGCTACTGGATGCACTCGGGGATGCTCAACTTCGGCGGCGAGAAGATGTCCAAGTCGCTGGGTAATGTGGTCACCATCCGCCGCGCGGCCGAAAACCACGATCTCGAAGCCCTGCGCCTCCTGCTTATCAGCGTGCACTATCGTAGCCCGGCTGGGTTCAGCATCGCGCGTGACGATGCGGGCCAGCCGCTCTATCCCGATCTCGACGAGGCTGAAGCGCGGCTGGACTACTTCTATCGCACCCTGGAACGGCTGGACGCCTTCGCGGGCAGCTTGGCGAGCCCATCCTCGCCGCCGCCGTCTGAGCTGGCCACGCGTTTTGTTGAAGCCATGGACGACGACTTCAACACCGCCGCCGGCATCGGGCACCTCTACGATGCGTTCGTGCTGGCCAACAAGCTGCTCGACGATCCCAAGGCGGCGCCCAAGGCTGAACGACAGGCGACGCTGACCGCGCTGGCGCGCGACGCGCGCATGGTGGGCGCGACTCTGGGGATCATGCGGCGGACCCCCGCCGAGTTCTTGACCAGCCGGCGCGGCCGCCTATGCCTGCGGCGCAAGATCGATCCCCAGGCCGTCGAGTCCAGCATCGCCGAGCGCGCCGCCGCTCGCACGGCCAGGAATTTCCAGCGCGCCGATGAGATCCGCGCCGGGCTCAAGGAACGGGGCGTGGAGTTGATGGACGGCCCGAAAGGCACCACCTGGCGGGTGGTGTAGCACAGAGCACGGCCGCAACTAGACGGCGTGAGGTGATTCGTCTCGCCACCCGCCCGCCGCTGAGAACGCAGAGGTGAGAGGGGAGGCAACAGAGTCGGAGAAGACGCCGTGATGTTCAGGCGTTCCGAAAGAATCTTCGCGGTTTGCGAAGAGACGCGACGTTAGTAGTTCAAGGCTGATCCCCACTGGATCAGATCCGCCTTCGGGAGCCGGCCGACAAGCCGGAGTCGATGGCGAAGCCGGGCCGAGAACCGGCCCGGAGCGTACTACGGTACGTGAGGACCGGAAGCGCAGGCCCGGCGAGCCAGCGGCCCGGATCGTCGGCCGTCGGTGAATCGAAGAACTGAGGCAGCAATGCTACTCAGCGGCGTTGATCGCCCTTTGACAGATACGCGAGAATCACGTCGTCCAGACTGCGCGTGCTGACCAGGCTCTCGGGCGGGGGCTCTGGCGGCGGGGGAGTGGCCGTGCGAGGCGCATCGGCAGCGTCAGCGGCCTCAGCCATGGGCTGTGCCGGGGGCACGTCTGGCTCGGGCTGGGGTCTCGCTGCGAAGTTGGGGTGGCTGCCTTCCTGCACTACATACGGAACCCCGGTGCCAGGTCGGCGCGGGCGCGGCGCCATGGGGTGAGCCGCGCCTGGGCGCTTGGCGCCGGCGCCCACGACGACCCGGCGCTGTACCACGACCTGCGAAGCGGGGCCGCTCTGGCGCCTTGCGAACCGCCGGCCGTCGGGCGGTGCCCCGGTCTGGTTGGGGCCAGCAGCCGCTAGGTCGCGCGTGGCTCGCCTGAAGGTGTAGGTCCCCGGCCCGGGCATGGTGGGGTGGGTGATGTGAATGGGCAGCGGCTCGGGCGTCCGCATCTTTTCTGGCGGAGGCGTGGGAATGGAATCCAGATCAAGGATTTCCGGACCTGGGCTCGGGGTTGCCTCGGGCAGTGCTGCAGGCGGCTCGGGCACGTCCGCATGCGTTGGCGGCGTTGCGGGCTGCTCCTCCTGTAACGCCGCGGCCACAGCCTGCGGAGGGGCAGTGAAGATCTCGCCCCGCGCCGCAAAGAAATCTTCCAGACGGTCGTCATATAGGCCCTGCTTCAACTCTTTGAGGATCTCTTTGTGCTGACCCTGCATCAGCTCGCGTACGCCGTCCTCGGTGGACGCGGCGTCATACTGGAACCGCTTGGTCGCCAGAATGCTGCCTCCGAAGAAGAGGTGGGTGAACAGGTGGGGATTGGCCGGCCCCGAGTCCTCGGTCTGCACGTGGAGGATTCGCCCTCCGTAGCGCACGTTGTGGTTGTACCCGAGCAGCGGGCTTCGAGTCTTCTTGCCCATCAAAAAGCTGATTATAGCGCTTGCTCCACCTGTGCTAAAATTGGTTTGTAGAAGGGTCCCTGATGGTAAACGTCACGGCCACCAAAATTCGCGACAACACGCAGCCCCGATCTGCGTCCTCTGGAGTGGGCCGGCCGTATTCGGGCTATCTCATCAGCTTTCCCACGGTCGGCCGGGGCATGGTCATCTTTCGCGATCCCACCGGCCACCGCATGGTGACCACGCCGGTGCGGCGGGTACTAAGCGAGTTCGGGGCCGCGGACATCTACGTCGAGACGGAGAATTCTGTGTATCGTCTGCGCTTCCGTTCGCCGCCGGCGGTCGAGGCTGCCGCAAGTGCCACGGTGAAATCGGGTTAGTTCTTGACGCCGCACTGGCGGTGAAATTTCGACAGGATGGGGTGCGGGCCAGCAGGTGGACGACCCTGAGCCGTGATTGGGCGGCTGCAAGCCGGTCGCGGGTGTCGTGGAACAGGGGTTGCAGTAGGCAGCATCCATGACCAGCATCTCATGCTACGCTGTTCGCCATACCAGCATGGTTCGTCATGCCCTGATTCTTGCGGCGGGCCACGGCCGTCCGGTCGCTGACCCGGAGACGCCCAACTGCCTCGCTTCCGTGGCGGGCGTTCCCATGATTCTGCGCGCTCTGCGTGTGCTGGCCGGCGCGGGTATCCGGCGCGTGGGCATCGTGGTCGGTTGGAAAGGCGATGAGCTGCGCCGGCGCATCGAAGCCATGTGCGCGTCCGAACGGGGCCTTCCGCCCGAGGTCCTCTTCTTCGAGAATCTGGCTTGGGACAGGCCGAACGGATTGTCGGTGCTGGCCGCGCGTTCCTTCGTGACCGAGCGAACCCTGCTGGTGATGGCTGACCAGATCGCAGCGCCGCACCTGATGCGCGACATGGCCAAGTTGCCTGCGGCGGGCGCGGCCACCGTGCTGGCCGTCGATCGCGACCTGTCGCGCGTGTTCGATTTCGACGACGCCACCAAGGTTCGTCTGGCGGCTGCCCAGGGCAGCGAGACCCTGTGCCATGTCACCTCGATTGGCAAGGATCTGCCGCTCCACGATGCTGTCAGCGCCGGCCTCTTCGTCATGTCGCCCTCGCTCATTGCCTGCCTCGACACCTTGGCCGCAGCGGGCCCGCCCTCGCTGACCGAGGGCGTGGCCGAGGCTGCGCGGCGCGGGCTGGTCGAGGCGTACGACGTGGCCGGGGCGCTGTGGCAGGACGTGGATTCGGCGGACATGCGCCAGCACGCCGAATGGCTGCTGCGGGTCTATGGCGATGACCTGCGTCACCCGGATGTGCGCGGCACCGCGCGCGCAACCGGCACCGACACCCTGGCGCTCATCGAACGCCTGCTGGCCGAGAAGGACGCTCCTCGCTACACACTTTTCAATCCAGGGCCGGTGATGACTTCCGCGCGGGTCAAGGCAGCCTTGGTCCACCACGACATCTGCCACCGTGACGAGGACTACTCGGGCGTGGTGCGCCGGCTGCAGCAGAAGTTGCGCCCGGTGTTCGGCGCGTCGCCTGAGCATGAGATGCTGCTGGTGACCGGCTCGGGTACCGCAGCCATGGAAATGGCGACCACCTCGGTAGTGCCGCCCGGCAAGAAGATCCTGATCATCGAAAATGGTGCCTTTGGCGAGCGCCTGGCCGAGATCGCGCAGCTTCACCACATCGAGCACGTGCGGCTCCGCTGCGCGTGGGGCAGCCTGCCTGATCCGGCCGCGGTCGAGGCGGCGCTGGCCAGCGATCCTGACATCGCGGTGGTGGCTATGATCCACCACGAAACCTCGGTGGGCGTGGTAAATCCGGTGGGCGCCATCGGCCGGGTGTGCCGGCCGCGCGGGGTGACCCTGGTGGTGGACGCGGTATCTTCGTTGGGCGTCGAGGATCTGGACGTGGTCCGCGACAGCGTGGACATCTGCTACTCCTCGGCCAACAAGTGCCTGCACTCCTGTTCGGGCGTGTCGTTCCTGTGCGTGGCGCCCACGGTGTGGCCGCGCATCGAGGCGATCCCGCCGCGGGTGTACTACCTGGATCTGCGGCGCTATCGCCGCTACCTGACCGAGGTGGCGCAAACCCCGTTCACCCCGGCGGTGTCGTCCTTCTTCGCGCTCGAGAGCGCGTTGGACGAGCTGTTCGAACAGGGTGGGGTGGCGGCCCGGCGCGAGACCTACCGCCGGCGTAGCCTGCTCATCCGGCGGGTGCTGACTGATCTGGGCTTCCAGTCACTGACCAACACCGGCCGCGAATCGCACACCATCTCGACCATGCGTGTGCCTGCGGTGATTGCCGTGGACGAGCTGTATACCCGCCTGAAGGAACGCGGCTTCATCATCTATCGCTGCAAGGGCGAACTGGGCTTGCACTACGTTCAGATCTCGAACATGGGCGAGCTGCCCGACGCCACCATCGACGCCTTTTTGGGCGCGGTGGCCGACGTGGTGGCCGCGGCCCGCGAGACAGCGCGAGCAAGAGATCGCGGGCGCCTGCGCTCGGTGTAGTGGTTTTTCCGTCGCTGGCGGTGCGCGGACACGCGAATTTTTTGCGCGCGTCCGCAGGCTGACCTACAATGGCGTCAAGTCACAGCAAGGCGTTTGGAGAACGCGACTAGCGCGGAATCCAACGTCGCATGAGCCAGCCGATCGTCCGCGGTTTCCGACGAAGTCAAGGCCGTCTGGGTGATCGCTGGGGTCACAAGCTCCACCGGCCATTGATGTCACTTTTTCGACAGTGTAAGCAAGATTACAAGAGAGATCTAGCTAAAGTTTGCGATATTCAAACTCACGAACTCGAGGAAAGTAGATTTCGTGCGATTTTTTCTCAGGGGCAGGAATGGCCATTTCCACTTGTGGAAGTATAGTAATTTCAATATGTTGCGCTCTGCTCTTGGCGCACATGTAATGACCTGTGCTCACATCTGACCACCACTATTTAGTCATGGTCATCACAAAAACGGCGTGACAAAATCGTTTCATTGTTTATCATGGCGGTATCGTCAATTTTCCCACACAGGCGCATGAGAGAGCGAAAAAGAAAGGAAGAGAACATGAGATTCAGCAGGCTGCTTTTCGTCCTGGCGACCATGGGTGTTCTGGCTGTGATCTCCGACGGCCGAGTTGAGGCAGGCAGCGCGACCACGAATTTGAGCGTGACCGCCACGGTCGGCCCGAACTGCACGATTTCGACTGCAACTGTCGCTTTTCCCGCCTACGACCCAGTCGTCGCGAACGCAAGCACGAACGACGACGGGACGGGTTCCGTGATCATCACCTGCACCAGGGGAACCACGGCCACGATCGGCCTCGGCGTCGGCTTGAACGTGTCGGCCGGCCAGATGCGCATGAAGGACGCCACCACGGACTACCTAAACTACGCTCTCTACCAGGACTCGGGCAGGGCGACGGTTTGGGGAAACAGCGGTGCTGGCCTCCTGTCCCCGGTCGCGGCTCCTGACAAGAACCCGCGCACGTTCACGGTCTACGGCCGAATTCCCTCCGGGCAGGACGTCCCTGCTGGCTCGTACAGCGACACGGTAGTTGCGACGGTCAACTTCTGATTCTTCCTGCATGAGCCCAACCTCAATCAGACGGCGAGCGAGCAAGAGAGACGTGAGAATTGCCAAGCTGCTTTTCGTCCCGACGACAATCGGTGCTCTTGTGGTGAGTTCCGACAGCTCGGTCGTGGCAGGCAGCGCGACGGCGAATCTTCAGGTCACTGCTGCGGTCAGCGCGAACTGCACGATCACAACGGCAACCGTTGCCTTTCCCGCATACGACCCGATTATCGCGAATGCAAGCGCGAACGACGACGGCACCGGTACCGTGACGATAGCCTGCACCAAGGGCACTGTGGCCACGATCGGCCTGGGGCTTGGCGCAAACGCATTGGTCAGCCAGCGCCGCATGAAGGACGCTGGCACGGACTACCTGAACTACGCGCTCTATCTGGACTCGGCCAGAACGACTATCTGGGGCACCACTAGCCCCAATCTTCTGACCCCGGTCGCGGCTCCTGACAAGACCCCGCGCGCGTTCACCGTCTACGGCCGAATTCCTTCCGGGCAGGACATCCCTGCCGGCGCGTACACGGATACGGTAGTTGCCACGGTCAATTTTTGATTCTTAGCGAGAAGCCAAGAGAACCATCACAAAGAAAGAGAGGAAGAGAATGAAGCTCACAAGGACGTGTCTGTTTCTGGTATCGACGACTGCGTTGGTGATTGGCGCCAGTGCTTCGGCTTTCGCCGATACGGCAACCCAAAATCTTGCCGTCAGCGCCACTATCTCAAAGGCATGCGTAATAACAACGTCTCCCGTCGCTTTCGGAGTCTACGATTTTACCTCGGGTACTGACAATGACCATGGTGCCGGAGGTGTGGTCTTCAATTGCACCAAAGGCACCGCGACCACGATCCAACTCAGTATCGGCACGAATGGGAGTGCGCCTCAGCGGCGCATGGTCGCCTCAGGGAACTACCTCAACTATAAGCTTTTCTCCGACTCGACAAGAAATACTGAGTGGACCACGGCCGCCACGATCCCCGGCGTCGATGTAGGTACCGTATCAGTCTACGGCAGGATACCTGCTGGCCAAAATCAACCCGCGGGTAGTTACACAGATACGGTCGTTGCAACGATCACCTTCTGATCCTCGTACGAGAATCTGCTAGACTTGGTCGGAGGTCAGTTTTCTGTGCCATACCGGACTCTCAGAGGGGCAGTCGGCGCGATTTCGCTGCTACTGGCTCTCTTCCTCTGCAGAGCCCCCCCCGCCGTCGCCGGCGGAAGCCAGAGCAGCACGGTCGTCATCACTGCCTCAATCCCTGCAAGTTGTACCATCGGAACGGCCGCTATCGCGTTCGCCGCCTACGATCCGGTGAACGCGAATGCTACCGCTCCCAACGACCAGACCGGTGAAATCATCATCAGATGCACCAAGGGGACGAGCGGCATCACCATTGACCTGGGGAATGGCGCGCACAACACCGGCCAGCAGCGGCGGATGGCCAACCTGACGTCCTCCAGTACCTTCATCAACTACGAAGTCTACCAAGAGACAGGCCGAGCCAGCGTCTGGGGAGCTGGCGACGGCGGCTCGGTTCGCTCGGGCGCGGACTTGAACGGCACCGGCAGTGTCGTCGCTGTGACCATGTACGGACGCATCCCGCCGGGCCAGCTTGCGGCGATCGCGGGCCCGTACAGCGACACCCTGGTCTCGACCATCAACTTCTAGCGCGAAATTTCCAAAGCGGCGATTTCAGCGTATTCTCACCGGCTATGGGCAAAGCCACACTATCAGCGCTTCTTCTGCTCGGCTCCATTCTTGGTCTGGCCAGCAGAGCTGAGGCAAGTTCGTTCACCGTCAATCCGATCACGGTCACGCTTTCTGGCAAGGACAAGAGCGCCCTGCTCACCCTGCAGAACCAGACCAGCGAAGAGATTCGCTTCAAGATCCTCATGCAGGCATGGCAGCAGAGTCCGCAAGGCGAGATGCAGCTCAAGAACACCAAGGATATCGTCGTCTTTCCTGGGCTTCTCACCCTGGCACCCAATGAGGAACGCAAGCTGCGTATTGGATCGACTGTGCCGGCGGGTGCTGCCGAGCGGAGCTACCGGGTTTTCGTCGAGGAATTGCCGCCACTCCAGGCGCCCCAGACCGCCAACAAGTCCGAGGTCAAAGTGTTGACCAAGATGGGGGTTCCCATTTTCGTGCAGCCGGCAAAACCCATGGCTGCGGGGACGGTGGAGGGCATGGGCCTGGCAAAGAGGAAACTCGCCTTTACGGTCAAGAACACCGGCAACGTACACTTCCTGCTGCAGTCGGTGCGGGTGAAGGCTCTGGACGCCAAGGGCGCAGCCGTGTTCGAGAAGGATGTCGAGGGCTGGTACGTGTTGACCGGGGGCACCCGGGTTTGGGAGGTCGAGATCCCCAAGGACGCCTGCGCCAAGGCAAAGGCGATTACCGTGGCAGCCGAGTCAGCCGAGGCCAAGTTCAGCGGCCGCATGGAAGTTCCCGCAGCGGGCTGCGGTCCGTGAGCGACTAGTGTGCTGGCCCCCGACACGATTCCGGCGGCCCGCGTGGTTGGGTGCTGTGGTCGTCGCGGGATTGGCTCGCTCTGCGCTTGCTCAGTCACTGCAGGACGCGGGCTTGGCGCCGGAGGTTGCGCTTGATCGCCCCAACGGCTCGGCCAGCTCCGAGGCAGGCTCACTGGCACCGGTAGCACCGCAGGACGCGGGCTCGGTTCCTCCCCAGCCTGCCGCGCCGAGCGAGGAGACTCCCGCCTTCTTGCACGCTACGGTGAATCAGGTCGACGTCGGCGATGTGTTTGTCATTTTGCGCGGGAACGATGTGATCGTGAAGGTGACCGACCTCGAAAACTCCGGGATGCGCGTCGAGGGGGGGAAGCGGGAAAAACCAGGCGATGACCTGCTAGTGTCGCTGCGGTCCTTGGCCCCTAAGCTAGCCTTCGTCTTCGATGAACGAAGCCTCAGCCTGACCATCACCGCAGATTCGAAGCTATTCGGGGGCTCCGTGCTTGACCTTAGGGCCAAGCGGCCAGAGGGCATCATCTATGACAACGCCCCCAGCATGTTCGTCAACTACCGGGTCGGGCTGACCGACCTTCAGAGCCGTGACCATGCTGGCTGGAACGGTTTCGCGGAGTCTGGGCTCAGCGTCCGCGGCCACCTGCTCTATGCCAGCGGCCAGCGCAGCGAGGTCGACGGCTCGTGGGAGCGGTTGCTCACCAATCTCACCTTCGACTTGCGGGACCGGCTGACCAGCATCGTGATCGGCGACGTGAACGCCACCAGCGATGTCCTGGGCGGGGGCGGCATGATGGGCGGGGTGAGCGTCGCGCGCAATTTCGGGCTTGACCCCTACTATGTGTTTCTGCCGACCCAGCAGCTGGCGGGCACAGCCCTGACCCCCTCCACCGTCGAGATCTACGTCAACGGCCAGCTCGTGCGCCGCGAGGTACTTCCGCCAGGGCAGTTCAGTGTGCAGAACCTGCCAGTGACCAGCGGTAGTGGCCAGACCCAGGTGGTGATCCGGGATGCGTTTGGCAATACCCAGTCCATGGTTAGCCCCTACTACCTGGCGCTCGGCACTCTGGCCAAGGGGCTGCAAGATTTCGGCTACAACGTCGGCTTCATGCGGCGGAACTACGGCGAGAAGGATGGTAGCTGGGACTATGGCCAGCCGTCACTCCTGTTTCGCCACCGCCTCGGCCTGACCAACTGGCTGACCGTCGGGGCGCGCGTCGAGGGGTCCCTGCACTTCGATCGAATACCTGTCGGGCCTTGTACTGAGAGGATCCCACATATGCTGAGCGGCGGCCCCAGCCTGGCCATCCGCCTGCCGGTGGGAGAGGTTGGGGCATCGGCGGCGCTCAGTGGCCAGGGCCGTTTCTTTGGCAGTGCAGCGCTCTTGTCCTATTCCTACCTCGGGCGTCTTTTCAACTTCCAGGTGGGCTTTCGCTATCAGAGCCGGGAGTACGCCAACCTGTACCTGACCCCTTCCAGCCTTCCGCCCCCAAACGCCTTGCCACTAGGAGTTGCATCGCCGACCGCCAGGCAGCGCAAGGATCTGCTGGCGTCGATCGCCAAGAACATCGGCAAGGTGGCCAACCTGTCGCTGCAGTACGAGGCGACCGAATGGCTAGGCCAGGGTTGGACCAATCGAATCACCTTGGCGGCCAACCGATCGATCACGCGCTGGATGTACGCGTTTGTGACGGTGAGCAACATCTACTCGAGCGTGTTGCCAGTCGAGTACGACACATTCGCGGGGCTAAGCTTTGCGCCGGCAGAGAGGGTCACCGCGGGCGCCACCCGCAGCGACCACTGGGGTGGGCAGTCAGGATACGGTGGAACCAGCCAGGCCACGGTTCAGCAATCGCTGCCCCTGGGCCCGGGTTTCGGATATCGAGCGGTGGTGTCGCAGGGCGAGAACGCCCTGAACGAAGGCTTGGCACAGTACCAGGGCGCATACGGCCGAATCGAAGCCGACTACCAGCACCTGGGATGGGGCACGGCAGACGCGGGCCACGCCTCGCTGACCGCAACCGGAGGCCTCATTTTCATCGGCGGCAGCGCCTATCTGACCCGGCCTGTGCAAGACAGCTACGCCCTCATCCGGGTGCCGGGCGTGGCTGGTGTCCATGGCACCATGAGCAACCAGGTGATGGGAACCACCGACAGCAGGGGGAATCTTCTGATTCCCAGCCTGCTGCACTACTACGGAAATCGCATCGGGATCGACGACAAGGACATCCCCCTTGATCACGACATCGGGGCCACCGAAAGGGTCATCGCGCCTCCCTATCGCGGCGGGGCGGTGGTGACTTTCCCAGTACGGCTGGTTCGGAGCGTTTCCGGGACGGTGGTGATCGACGATCAGGGTGCGACTACGCTGCCGACCTATGGGCAACTCATCGTCGTGGTCGACAAGCAAGAAGTGGTCTCGCCGCTTGACGAGGCTGGCAATTTCTACCTGGAGAACGTGCCGCCGGGATCATATTCGGCCGAGGTGCAGTATGCGGCCGGGGTGTGCAAACTCCCACTCGCGGTTCCGGCTGGAGCAACGGCTTTGGTCAACGTGGGAACGATCCGGTGTATCCTTCCCAAGAAGGAGACGAAATGATAGGCGTACGTTGGTTGGTACTGCCCGCTGTCTTGGGCGCAATGCTGGTGATGGGGGAAGGCTCGGCGTCGGCACAAAGTTGCACTATCTCGGTCACGCCAGTTGCCTTCGGCATCTACAACGTCTTCTCGACAACCTCTCTCTCCTCGACGGGGAGCGTAACCTGCCAGTGCACTCCGCGGACGGCCATGAGCATCACCGTGTGGATAAGCAAAGGCTCTGGAACGACCAACAACCCACGGCAAATGGCGAGTGGGGCAAATCAGCTGAACTACTACCTGTGTCAGGATGCCAGCTGCAACAAACTCTGGGGAGACAAGCAGTACCCGTCCGACTCCGGTCCTATTACTCCCCCCCTTTCTGGAACCGTCTCCTTGGCGATCTACGGGGTGGTTCCGGCAGGACAAGACGTTCCAGTCGGCACCTACGCGGATACTGTTCTTGTCGAAGTAGACTTCTGACGCGACGGGCAGTGAGCTGAGCGAGGAAGCGAGACGAGAGGCAGTCTCCGGCGACCGGTGTCGGCTGGGCGACTACCTGGCGGCTCCTCTCTCGCCGGTGGGCCGACGACGACTCGCCTTGCTAGAGTGAAAAAACAAAAGAATACATATAGTTAAGAGTATCGGGTTGCGGGCACGGATTCTGCTCTTAGTGTGGGCGTGGTTACAAGTTTTTCGCGACGCGCCCCGCAGTTCACCAAGTCCTGGAAGTGGTGGGTTCGCCTCGCGTCTTTGGCCCTGGTCAGTGCGGCCGTTCACTCGCAGGTGGCAGTGGCAGGCTCGCGCAGCTCGCTGGTCTTCGTGTCCGTTCAGGTGGTTCAGACCTGCCGCGTTGATGCGGTCGGCAATCAGGCCGGCAATGGCGTGGACCTCAAGATGCTCTGTAATTCGGCGGCTAGGCCAAACGTTGGGCTCGCGGGACAGTCGACCGCCGCGCCCGCTCAGATGTCGACCACCGTGACCGGCGCTCGTGCGGTCAGTACCGTCAGCTTCACGCCAACCCGGTCAGGGGCTGACCCGCAGATGCTGCGCATCGATTTTTAGCTTCTGCGCTTGACACGATAGCGGCTGGCGTATATCACTCTTACGTAAACGTAAGGGTTTGATTGTGCCAGCAGAAACCAGCGCAGAATTTCTATCCCTACTCAAAGTTGGTGATATAGCGCGTCGAACGGGAAAGACCGTTCGGGCCATACACCTCTATGAGGAGCTGGGCCTGCTCAACCCAGCGGTGCGGTCCAAGGGCGGCTTTCGTATGTACCGAGGTGACGGGGTCAAGCGCATCGAGTGGATCCAGAAGCTGCAGGACATGGGCTTCTCGCTGACCGAGATCAAGGTCTTCCTGCGCGTCTGGGGGGAGAGCGCCACCGCGCCCAAGGCCATGGCCACTGTGCGCGAGATTTTCACCGACAAGCTGCGGGAAACGCGCGAGACCATCGCCCGCCTCAGCCGTCTGGCTGACGAGCTTTCCGAAAGCCTCGCCTTCCTCGAAGGCTGCCGTTCCTGCGATCAGGGCCAGCACCAGCGCGAGTGCGGCGGCTGCGGCCGATCGGACCACGAGGTTCCCTTGCTGGTGGACGGAATCGCCAAACGCTAAGTCATGGCTGCCAACCTACCCATATACATGGACAATCACGCGACCACTCGCGTGGATCCGCGGGTGCTCGCAGCGATGTTGCCCTACTTCTGCGAGGAATTCGGCAATGCCGCCAGCCGGTCGCATGTCTTCGGCTGGAACGCAGAGCGGGCGGTTGAGCAGGCGCGCGAGCAGGTGGCGGCGATCATCGGCGCCTCGGGCCGCGAGATCGTCTGGACCTCGGGCGCCACGGAATCGGACAACCTGGCCATCAAGGGCGCGGCCGAGTTCTATCGCGACCGGGGCAACCACATCATCACTGCCGTGACTGAGCACAAGGCGGTGCTCGACACCTGCAAGCGGCT
>Ga0182011_10002015_pt1 | contig 17453 bp, 14 predicted proteins | sample 711E1DmetaG_FD_120481 | JGI IMG/M metagenome (GOLD analysis project Ga0182011, IMG submission 120481) | Permafrost microbial communities from Stordalen Mire, Sweden - 711E1D metaG | ecosystem: Environmental > Terrestrial > Soil > Wetlands > Permafrost | place: Sweden: Stordalen | collected... | reverse complement strand
CTGGCCCCATTTCGCGCTGCCGAAACTGATGTCCGCTTTCTGATTGATGGTTCCGAAAGAGCCGTACTCGCCTGAAAAACTGCCGTGTGTCTTCTGGCCGAGACCCGAGCGCGTGATGGTAGTTACCACCAGCGACGTCTTGTCGCCGTACTCCGCTGGAGTGCCTCCGTAAACCGCTTCGATGGATTGAATTGCATTCAAGGGAATCTGCGTTGAGAAAAGGCTTCCCTGCTGGTCCGTGATGGGTTGGTTATCGATCGAAAGAGCCATTTGGGCGTGATCGCCGAGTGAATGAAAGAAGCCATCCGAATCCGCCACCACGGCGGGAGTGGAGAGCGTGATGATGTCGCTGAGCCCGGAGGCGATCGAACTTGCCGGCATCTTCGAGAACAGCTCGCGATCCACATCGGAATGCGCGGAGGGCGTGGCCTCCAGCAGCGCCGCCTCCGAGGATACCGTCACCGCCTCGCGCTGCGACGCCAGCGCCAGGTTGATTTCGAGGTTTACCGGCACCGCGCTGCGAATCGTCAAATCGCGATGATGATGCTCGAAACCGGGCGCGTTGATCTCGAGGTGGTAGACGTTCGGCGGGATGTTCGCGAACTGAAACTCGCCGGAAGCCGGAGTTACAACCTCCCGGCGGTATAAGGTCAAGTCGTTGGACAAACCCACCGTCGCGCCGGGGATGGCCGCGCCGCTTGGATCGGTCACCTTGCCGCGCACGGTTCCGGCGCTCCCCATCGATTGGCAAAACGCCGGCAGCGCCAGCAACGAAAATGCGAGACAAAAACGGAACATCGGATTCTCCTGTCTGAAACCCAGGATGACACCGGCTGTGGAGCGCTCCCGCACAAACTCTCACCAGCGGAGAGAAGGCCTGGGTGAGCGGAGTAAGAACTACCGTGGGCGGATCGAGAGCTTTCTTCGTGAATCAACGCGCACCCAAGCGGAACAGTCCCCCACTTGACGATCCTGGCGGTATGCGTACGATGAAAGGGTGGGCCTGCTACGGATTTCCACTCGTGATCGAATCGTGGCCGGCTACCGTCGAATTTGGCCCGCTTATGAGTTTTCCATTCGCAATGCGGGCTTTTCAAGCTAACTCCTATGAAGGTGGGCCAATCGCCAATACGCACTCTGATCGTGGATGACGAGCCGATCGCCCGCCAGGTGCTTCGGGAAGAACTCCACTCGGTGGCGGATGTCGAGGTGGTCGGCGAGGCTGGGAACGGCCACGATGCCCTGGTCCAAATTGAGCGTCTCAAGCCCGACCTCGTGCTACTGGATCTCCAGATGCCCGGACTGGGCGGTTTCGAGGTGATCCAGCGCTTGCCGCCAGGCGCGCTGCCAATCGTCATCATCGTCACGGCGTACGACCAGCACGCCATCCGCGCGTTCGAGGAAGGCGCGCTCGATTATCTGCTCAAGCCGGTCAGCCAGGAGCGGTTGGAAAAAGCCCTCGACCGGGCACGAGCGCTGCGCGGCAAGTCGTGGGATGTCGCCGAATCGCTGGCGCACTTGAGCGAGATCCCGGGGTCGTCGGCCGCTCCGCCGAGCCGCAAGGTGGTGGGACGGGCCGGCGAGGAGTACTTCCTGCTGAATATCGACGATGTCCTGGCGTTCCAGGCCGAGCGGGAAATCGTGTGGATCATTACCGCCAGGCAGCGATATATGGCCACACAGCCGCTGCACCATATCGACGCCCGCCTGAAGGGCTCGGTATTCCAGCGGGTCCATCGCAACGCGCTGGTGAATGTGAATCACGTCCGGAAAATGAGTTCCCTCAGCAGCCAGCGCTGGCTGCTGACGCTCAGCAACGGCCAGGAATTCATTGTGAGCAAACGGCAGGCCGGCGGCGTCCGGCAGATGCTGCAATGGTGAGGGCCCCAGACTCACCGCTTCATGGCGGCCGCAACTGCCGCCCGAGCGGCGGCTGTGCTCATAGAGCAGGAGCGATGGTTGTTCCGGCAACTCGCGATCGTCCGGTTGCAATCGCAAGGACAGCGCTGCGCGTTGAGCTTCTTGAGCAACGCTCCCAGTTTCTCCGGGGGCACGCCGCTCAGGTCGACGTCCGGCAGCTTGCTATAAAAAGGTTCAGGCGGCTCCGGTGTCCGGGATTCCTTCCAGACGGTCGATTGCAGCATCAGACAACTGAATCCAAGAATTGCCGCTGTCGAAAGGAACAGCCCTATGGCCGCGCTTCGGCTCAGCCGTTTCAATTCGGTCGTGCTGCGCGCCATGGTTGTGTGTACAGTATGGTAGGAAGCTCCGGCCGGCCGTACTTCTTTCTAACCACTGGCGGGAATCACCTGGCCAGCGGACGGTTTTCAGGCGCCGGCGGGGGCTGAGGCCATGATCGGAATCAACCAGCCCCTGCTCATCAATATCCTCGGGCACGCCAGCGGAGCGCTGATCTTTGCAATATTCCTCTGCCTGCTGTTCAGCGGCCGCGGGTGGTCTGGCGCGCGTGGGCGCTATCTATCGGGATTGGCCGCGGCCCTGTCGCTGCTGTGGAACCTCGGCTCCCTGATTGTCTTGCTGTGGCCTGGTATGCCGGCGGGAGCATCGAGGCTGATGGTGGCCCTCAGTTTCTCGGCGTTGAGCCTGCTGCCCGCCGTGCTGCTCGATGTGTCGCTCGGCGCCCGCCAGCGCGCGGTGGTCGCTTGCGGCTACGTGCTGAGCGCGATCGCGTTGGGAATGCACTTCTGGGAGATTGCCGGCAACGGCGCCGCGCTCCACCAGGCGGCGTTGCTGCTCATCACGGTTGGCTTCCTGGCGTTGACCGCGATTGCGGTGGCGGCTGCCGCCATTCGGCGCGACCCGCTGCGGCGCTCGGGCGGAGCGCGCATTGTGGCGGCCATGTGCCTGGCGCTGTTCGCCATGTCTTTCGTCCATTTTGGCGCCGGACACGCCAGCCAAGCGTGGTCCAGCGAACTGGTGGTGCACCACGCCGGCATCCCGCTGGCGCTCTTCGTTCTCTTGCAGGATTATCGTTTCATCTTGCTGGACGCATTCGTCCGTTTCCTGGCCAATGCCCTTCTGGCCGCGGTGCTGACATGGCTGGTCATCCAGGCCACATTCCGCCTGGTGCTGGCGGAGCGGGCCGCGCCGGAACCTTTGCCGGAAGCGCTCTTGCTGATTGGCGTCTGTCTTTTCCTGGTGTTGTTCGCCTGGCTGCGCAACCGCGTTCAATCGTGGCTTGCGCGCGCGGTCTTCCGGCAAGGTAGCCTCGCGAATCTCGCCGGCCGCCTAAGGGAACCACCGGCCTTTACGGGCGAGGGGCAGTATCTTGATTGGGCGGCCGCCGTCACGGCCGTCGCTGTCGGGACCAAGGATTTCGCTGTCGTCAACCATGGCGAAGCGCAGGCGAACTGGGCCGAGGCCCTGATTCCCATTCGGCTGGGCGAGGGGGATTCACTCGTGCTCGTTTTGGGACGCCGCCAGGGTGGAAGGCGCTATTTGAGCGAGGACCTGGACACGCTGGCCAAGGCCGCCTCGGAGATCGCCGCGAGAGTGGAATCCTTGCGGCGGCAGGAGATGAACCGGCTGGTCAGCCAGGCGGAACTGCGTGCGTTGCAGTCGCAGATCAATCCTCATTTCCTGTTCAACGCCCTGAATGCGCTCTACGGCGCCATCCCGCGCGAAGCCGCCGGGGCCCGCCATATGGTGCTCAACCTCGCCGAGATCTTCCGCTACTCTTTGCAGTCGGATAAGGCCTTCGTGCCGCTGGCGCAGGAGATGCAGATCGTGCGCGCCTACCTCGAACTAGAACAGTGCCGCCTGGCCAGCAGACTCGACGTTCAAATTGAGGTGGACGATGCCGCCCTGCAAATTCCCATCCCGGCGCTGTCCATACAACCCCTGGTGGAGAACGCCGTTAAGCACGGCGTCGCCCTCCGCGTCGAGCCGGGTTACGTGCGGATCAAGGCCCAATGCCGGAATGGAGAATTGCGGATCTCCGTCGAGAACAGCGCCAGCGGGCGCGCCACAGAGGCGCCGGTTACAGGCGTCGGCCTCCAAAATGTCAGGCGGAGGCTGGAAATCTGCTATGGCGCGGGCGCGGATCTGCGCTTTTCGCCGGGCCTAGCCTGCACAACCGTCGAGATTCGCGTGCCATTGGCAAGGGCTGGAGCCGAAGACTTAAGCTAGCCCGTCGTAGGGAAACCAACTGCCGGACGGGAGCGTGGTCTACGTGCCCGAGAGCGCGGGCGGGGAGAAGCCATCTCCGGTACGATAAGGAAAAGCGGTCTGGTTTTCGCGCTCACCCGCAACCGGGGCGCACAAGCCACTGAAAAGGGAGGCCGTTCCACAAGTATCCGAGTATGGGTTCATTTGGTAAAAGCCTCAAACGAGGGGCGGCATTATTCTCCTTGGCGCTCTTGGGATCCATCGCGGCGCTCCAGGCACAGCGCCAGACCGGTGAAATTCGGCTTGAGGTCAAGGACCCCTCCGGGGCTGCCATGGCTGCAACCGGCAAATTGCAGAATCTCTCCAGCGGGTGGGTCCGCAGTTTCCAGACGGACGATCAAGGGGCGTATTCCTTTCTCAGCTTGCCCAGCGCCCGCTACCGGCTGGAAGTATCGAAGAGTGGTTTTGCCACCCAGTCGTTGCTGGTAGATGTGCAGTCTGGAACGCCTCTCTCGCGTACCGTCACGATGCCGCTGGGCAGGGCATCCGCCCAAATCGATGTGGTCGCGACTACACCCCTGCCGGGAAGCGGCCTCTCCCTCAGGGAGACACCCGCCCCGGTCCAGGCGGCGACCCAACAGGACATCGACGCCAGCGGCGCGCTCGACCTCCCGGATCTTCTGAACCGGCGGCTAAGCGGCGTGAACATCAATGAAAATCAGGAGAATCCCTTCCAGCCCGACCTGAACTATCGCGGCTACACGGCCTCGCCGCTACTCGGGACGCCGCAGGGAATCTCGGTATACCTGGACGGAGTCCGGCTAAACCAGCCGTTTGGCGACGTAGTGAGCTGGGACCTCATTCCGCGCATCGCAATCGCGGAGGTCGTGCTGGTGCCGGGGTCCAATCCGATGTTCGGACTGAATACGCTGGGCGGCGCGGTCTCAATTGAAACCAAGGACGGCCGGAGCCAACCGGGCACGTCGATCCAGGCGAGTGGCGGCAGTTTTGGCCGCCGGGCAGTTGAATTCGAGCATGGCGGCAGCAACGCCAAAGGACTGAACTGGTACGTTGCGGGCAACCTGTTCCATGAGGACGGTTGGCGCGTCACCTCGCCCTCGGATGTCCGTCAGGCGCTCGGCAAACTCGGCTGGCAGGGCGCAAAGACCACTGTCGGGATCTCCTTTGCTTATGCCGACAACTCCCTGACCGGCAATGGCCTGCAGGAGCAGCGCTTCCTCGTTCGCAACTATTCGAGCGGCTACACCCTTGGGGACGTCACCAAGAACCGATCTCCGTTTTTCAATCTGAGCGTGCGTCACGCTGCCAGCAGTGCGCTGACGTTTTCCGGGAACGCGTATTTTCGTTATATCCGGGCGGACACTGTGAATCCGAACCTCAATACCAACTCGCTCGACGAATCGGTGTACCAGCCAAGCGCCGCCGATCAAGCGGCCCTCAAAGCCGCGGGCTATACTGGATACCCGACGAGTGGCGCCACTGCCGCGAACACGCCGTTTCCGTTCTGGCGCTGCATCGCGCAAGCCCTGCAACAGTCTGAGCCGATCGAGAAGTGCGACGGCGTCATTACCAGTTCCGCCGCCAAGCAGAACAATTACGGTTTGTCCGGCCAGCTCACCTGGGTGACCTCGACAGGTGGTCATCGGAATCAATTCACTGCCGGGTCGGCGTGGGACCGCAGCAGCCTGAGCTTTCAGCAGTTGACCCAATTCGCGTATATCAATCCCAACTATACGCTGACTCCAGTGAACGCATTTGAGGACGGCACAAACAACTCCAACGGCACTCCCGTCGACACGCGCGTCAATCTGCACGGGCTGCCTCAAACGTGGAGCTTGTTTGCGACTGACACTCTATCAGTTGGCAAAGCGTGGAGCTTCACCGTTTCCGGCCGCTACAATCGGACAACCATCGACAATCGGGACCGACTCAATCCTGGCGGTGGGCCTGGCTCGCTCGATGGGCAGTACGTCTTCGGCCGGTTCAATCCAGCCGTCGGTGTTACCTACAGCCCGGCCGGGTTCCCGACTGCGTACGCGAGCTACAGCGAAGCCAGCCGTGCGCCAACTTCCATTGAGCTTGGCTGTGCCGATCCGAACAACCCATGCAACTTGCCTAACGCCCTGGCCGACGACCCGCCGCTAAATCAAGTGGTCACGAGGACTTTTGAAGCCGGCGTCCGCGGGGGCGAGGAGCGCAGTCTGAATTGGAGCGTCGGGTGGTTCCGAGGAGAAAACCACAACGATATCCTGTTCGTTTCATCGCCTCAGACGGGAAACGGGTATTTCAAGAACTTCGGTCAGACCCTCCGGCAGGGCGTGGAAGTGCACTTGAGTGGTCGAATTCGGCGCATCACCATGGGCGGGAACTACACGTTTGTGAGCGCCACCTATCAAAGTCCGGAAACAGTCGACGGCTCCAGCAATAGCACCAACGACTCCGCCTCGGGGGGATCTCCAGGTGTAGACGGTCTGATCCAGGTTCAACCCGGCGACCGGATTCCGCTGATCCCCCAGCACCTGCTGAAAGCGTTCGCCGATTTTCAGGCCACCAAGAAGCTCTTGTTGGATCTCGGCTTTGTGGCGGTGTCGAGATCCTGCGCGCGTGGTAACGAGAACAACCAGAGCCAGCCTGATGGTGTGTACTACCTCGGACCTGGAACATCCCCGGGCTATGGCGTGGTCAATATCGCGACGCACTATCAGTTGCACAAACGGCTGCAGCTTTTCATCGAGGTCAACAACCTGCTCGACCACCACTACTACACTGCTGCTCAGCTCGGACCGACCGGATTCAACAACCAGGGCACCTTTGTCGCCCGACCTTTTCCCGCCGCAGCAGACGGGAACTTCCCATTAGTGCATGCGACGTTTTTTGCGCCCGGCGCCCCGTTTGGCGCTTGGGGTGGAATACGCCTCAGGTTCTGATAAGGTACATTCTGTAATCGCGGAGATTCACATCTGAAAGTGAGGTCAGACTGCTGTCATTTGCCCTCAATCAATTCGCGGAATAATTCACGAACGTTTTCCTTGGCCAGTGCCAAGGCCTTCCGTCCGAGCGGAGTGGCGCGATAAACCTTTCGGAGCGACTTGCCGTTTCGAACGTCCACCCCCTTCAGGTACCCCTTCTTTTCAAGCCCATGCAGGAGTGGGTAGAGGGTGCCTGGGCTTACCTGGTACCCATGCCGGCGGAGTTCGTCAATCATGCCGAGTCCGAAGATGGGATACTCCACCGCGTGGTACAGCACCTGCAAGCGGGTGAGGCTCTTCCTGGAGATGCTGCCGGCCGGCGTGCCCAGCGAGATCGTACCCGGAATTGGCGCCTTTCAGGCGGCCAGCGCCGCGCTGAAGATAAGCCCTCCCTACGGCTATGACACCAACGCCGTGTGATTGCACTGCGGCGCGACCGGCGACGCGAGCAACCTCGAGGTGGACGACGCTGCTTGGAGTTGTGAACGGCACGGGCGCCACGCGGTCCAGTGCAGAGGAACCAACCGGCCATCGATCGCCGCGCGACGCGGCCCGGGCGCGCACGGGGGCCAAACGTCGCGTAAGACGCGGGAGCGCGGTGAATTCTGGGACCTGGCTTTGCACTTTTCCCGGCGGGTTGGACGGCCCCGCAATGTGGCTACTTAGAGTGAATATTTCAGGTGGTCAGTGCAGGTGGTCAGTACAGGTGGTCATCGTTCGCCGGACCGTTTAACCTGTTTCGAGTCAATCGGTTACGGCGGCCCTCGATCCCGGCACTTGACAACCAAGCTCAGCCGGGCGGCTCGCAGGTCCGTTGGCAGTTCGCGGACCGGCCAAAATGGAGCACGCCGCAGGTGGTGTGGCCGGCCCTGGCCATCACCCGAGCGCCAAGAGGGATGGCGCACGACAGCCGCCTGACTGCATGCTTGGCGCTCATCGACCCGAAGGGTGCCTACCTGTCCGCGCACCCGCCATACGCACCTGGAAAAGTCGGTCTATCTAAAATACTCGTGCCTGGAGTTAAACCGCAGAAAATAAGTGAGTTCCAGGTCCCAAGACTTGAACTGGCAGTGCCCAGATTCGCGTCGGATGCCACCTGGCGGCGACGTGGTGCGCCGTGTTGCGGTGTCTGGCGCCGGGTTGGCTGGATGCTGGCCCTCCCCCTTCGGCGCCTCAGCCGCCCATGATTCCCCCGAGCGATGGCTTTCGGCTCCAAAGCCCTGCTCGAGAGAGACCAGCCGTACTGCGGAGATTCCGCAGTCCCCGAAGCACGGGCTCCCCTCTGCAAGTTCGGAACAATACTCCCTAACAGGTTGCTGAAAAAGGGTATTCCGATGCCGGAAACGGACCAATTTCGCACTCGGCTGAACGTAGAATCAACAGGTTGCGGATGTTAGTAAGTGGCATTGTCAGTGTTCCAGGGACTTTTTCAGCAGCCTGCTAAGTGATCTGGGTGCGGGCTTGGGCCTCCGGACAGGGCCTCGCCGATCCTGCAATTCGGCAAAATCTTGCCATATACAATAGCCTCAGTGTCCGCCGCCGGGTCCGGCTCGGCATGAATCTTGGGAGATTCAGCGGAAGTGACGCCTACAAAACCTACAAAACCCGGTATTGTAGGTTTTGTAGGCGCGCTCCCCGCCGAATCCGCCAAGATATGGGCCTTAGGTTTCCAATCCAGCCACCGGCTCCGCTTCAGCGAACCGCCTCACTGGGGAAATTCCCCAGTCGCTGGTGGCTGCATCGAACTTCCGGAATATTTTCCGGAAGTCGCGGCGGCTCACACCGCGGCCGGTCGCCTTCGACCGTGACGTCACGACGACCCGCTTCCACTTCCAAGAGATTGCTCGGGCGCCAACTTCCGCTCAAACTTCCGTTCAATTGCGCGGGGTTCCCTCTCATGTTGGTTTCATCGACGCACCGGAATCGCCCGCTGCCCCAACGAGGCAGCCCTGCGCGATCTTCACCAATGCCGCCGCCACCTCCTCGATGCGCCACGCCGGCACGCGCCGGATCACCGCCAGGCAGTTGTTGGTGATGGACCAGTTGCGGCCGCTCGGGCTCAGTTTGTCGAAGAGCGCGGCCATGTCGAGGACGGCGGCATCGGTCAGACGGAAGCCGGCGGGGTAGGTGTCCAGGATGATCTCCGCCAACCGAGCGCCGCGCAGCACCAACAGTTTCATCCGCCCTTCGCGCTGGCACGCCGTGTCGTACTCCGTAATCCGACGCCATTGGTTGCGCATCGCCACGACGTAGCCCCTCTCGCGCCATCGGTTCCGCATCAGCCGGCCGCGAGTGTAAGTCCCCAGTCCTCGCTTCTCCCAGGCATTCAATTCCCATGACGGCTCCACACGGAATCGCCAGTTCACTTCCCGTGGATTCACCGGAGGAAAGCCCGCCGCCAGCATCGCGCCCTTGAACATCCCGTTGGTCACATAGAAGCCCTTCGGTTCCCGCTCGAAATCGTGCTTCATGATGTAGCTGTTGGGACTGTACACGCGGCGCGCCGGGATCAGGACATCCCGAATCCAGCCGATCAGGTCTGCCTGCTGTTCGGCGGAAAGATCGTTCAGACACTCAGGACTATTGCCGTAATCCACTTTCATTGCTGCACCCCCTTCCCCATTGCGGATGGGTCCTTCTGGCGACCGACTCCAAAACGTTTGGAGTGGGCGTGTTCAAGTCCGGCCACCGAGCGGTGGTCCGTGGCCATCTCGCGCGCGGCGGCGCGGTGGTCGTCCATGGTCATAACGGTACAGTGTCTTCTGTTCATAGCAATTCTTCGCATTGTGGTCGGGCGCTGATGCCGACAGGGGTTTTGTAGGTTTTGTAGGTTCGGGTTTGGCGATTGCCGCCAGAATTCAACGGCAGAGCCGCCGCTTCGAATTGACTGATTGTTAGTTTTGGTGGTTATCTTTCTTCAGGAGTTGTTCTCTCCGTTTCCGCTCACCGTGTAGAACTGTCGCAGCCGTGATCCGTCCGGACCGTCCGGTGACGCCCTGCTCCAAGAAGAGCCGGTTCAGTTGGGTGGCTTTCCATTCCGTCCACGAGGTAGCCTTCGAACCCCAGCCCATCTCCTGGAGCATGCGGTCTCGAACCTTCCAGGGTTCTCGAGGGCTCCGCTCCATTTCCAGCAGCACGTTCTGGGGAACAGGTTCGCCTTCCACCCGCCGCAACTTGTAGCACATGGGGATGGCGGCCCCGTCGAGGTAGCGGACGGGCAACCGGTCCGATCCGTAAACGCCCAGCGCCGCGCGAACCTTCGGCCCGTCCAGGTCGCTCCAGACGCCGATGGTGGTCACGCCGTCCAGTTGCATGATGCGGGCACCGGCCCTGTTCAGGACGCTGGAGGCGCGAGCCAGTTCCGCCGCGTCCGGTTCCCTTTGCATCTCGGGAGATTTAGCCGAAGTGGCACCTTCAAAACCTACAGAACCCGGTTTTGATGGTTTTGTAGGCTCACCCCCGGCAGAACCCGCCGAGATAGAGATCTTCGGACGCCAGTCCAGCCACCGGCTCCGCGTCACCGGCCCGACTACCGCGGCTCTCATTCCCACACCGCCGGATTCACTTCGAAGCGGTTGGAGGGACGCCCGCCGTAGGGCCCGGATTCGCCGGATAGGTCGCGGACCCACCCGGCGTCCTGAAGGATTTCCGCCGCCAGCTTCACAGCCTCAGGAGTATCCAAACCACTCCAGCCCTTCAGGTACACCTCGCGGCAGGAGAAGAAGCCGCCAGCGCCCAGCTTCCGGTTCTTGATCTTCCCCGCAAGTTCGCTCGCCGCCCGCAGTTGCGGAGTTACCACGCAGGAGTAGACCCGCCGCGCGTGGGACTCCAGGTATTGACACCAGGCTGCCGCCTGCTGTGTGTGGCGCAGGGACACCGTGTGTATCTTGGAGGAATCTCCCGAGGGGGCGCCTACAAAACCTTCAAAACCCCCGTTTGCGGTCCGGTCCGCCAGTTCAAAAAGCAGCGCCAAGCCGGGCATCAACTTCCGGTACTTGCTCAAATGCGAAATGAGAGCAGCGTGCAGTTCGTCGCCGCGAATCTTCGCTTCGAGTTCCGCCAGCCATTCCACGAACAGTTCCTGTGCGTTGGGCGCGAAGCGGAACTGCAACGGGTCCTCGGCATCCAACTCCACCAGCTTGCTGAACACCATCGCCGCCTGTTGTTGGGAAGCCTCGTCCGGCCGGCGGTCTACATACTCCCAACCGGGTTCGGTATCCGGCCAAACCAGCAGCTGAAACCGCTGAACGAGTCCGTCGTTGCTCGGACCATCCTCGAGCGCTTCCGCCAGATAAGAACGGAGGCGGCCAGGTTGGATGCCGCCCAACATGGACATGCAGCAGGCTTCCACATGAATGGTGCCGCGGCCGATTCGGTCAATCGTGTGGCCGGTGTCGCCGTTCCATGCTTGCAGACAGAAGGCGCGCTCACCCTCCCGGCCCGCGCGGTCCAGCTGACTCCACCAGCCCGTGAGTTCATCCCGGATAACCAAGATTCCCGCCGGGTTTTCGCTCATGGTCTGATGCATCGCCTCGAAGGTGGCATCATTGACAATCAGGCGCCGTAACGTCGGTTCCTCCGGCTTATCCTCCGGCCTCTCGGGCGCAGTCGTCCCCTTTTTCGTATTCGCCTTGAACTGCTCTTTCCACGCCGCACACCGAAGGTCGTATTCCTCCTTCTCGCGAGCGTATTCCTCGAGTTCCTCCTCGTGCTCCCGCCGCCATTCAGACTGAATCTGATTCAGCGGACGGGTGGCCGCCTGGATGACAGGGGACTTCATGAATCCCGGCGGCGCGATAATGCCGCCCCAAAAGTTGGGCACCACCACCCAACCGGTGTCGTTCGCCTTTGGCTGGATGGTGGCGCGCCGATTCACCGCGCCGGCCAAGCAGAGAACCGTCACCACCGCCGGATAGTCCATCGGGACCTGCATTCGCGCGGTGACGTCCCGCACCAGGGGACGGAATAGATCGGGAAGAATCTCTTCGGAAAAGGCTTCGACGGGCGGAAGCTCGCTTTGGATCGGTTCTAGTTTGGGCCAACCGTCCGCCGCTTCTGCCCGCGCCCGCCGGGGCCTTTGGTCTTCGTCGGTGATGCCCCAGCGCGTCCGCAACGCCGACAACGATGTGGCGTCCAGAGTGTCCGTTGCCGCAACCAATTTGCGGAGTTGGTCGAGCGTGCCGCCGGCGTCCCGCCAATTAGTGATGTCGCCCTTCACCGGCAAGTCGGGAAGTTCCACGATGCGGATGGAAGCCGCCACGCCCAGCATCGCCGTGGCCACCGTCGCCGCGTGCTTCTGGCCTGGCCCGTCATTGTCGGGAAGAATGACGATATTGCGATTCCGGAAGTAGTCCACCCATCCCTTGTACAAGTGGCTGTTGCCCGACCCACCCGGATTGCAGGACGCCGCCAGATTCCACGATTCCAGGGTGTGGACGTCCTTCTCGCCCTCGGGGAGGTAAACCGTCTCTGCGGTCAGCACCTTCTGGAGACGATAGGGAACACGCGGGCAAACGCGGAAGCGATAGTCCGCGCCGTCATAGTCGACGTAATCCGATGCCCGCTTCCATGTGGGCTTGCCGGTAGCGCGTTCCGCTTTCGAATCCAAAAGGTATTTGCCCGCGTCCAGTCCTACGACGATGCCGCCGGTGGGAACGCCGCCGGCCCGTTCCGGGTCGGTGGTGCCGGCCGCTTCAACTCCGCTCGGACGGACCTGAATGAAAGTCTTCTTCCCGTCCGGTTGCAGGAAACGGACAACCTCGTAAAGTAGATTGCCGTCCTGGTCTACGTATGGGTAGCGCTCAATCTCGCGCCAGCCGCCTGTTGTTGTTGTCGATTTCGAATTCCCGTGTGCCTCAGTGTGTCGGCGCCCAGGTTCGATCCTGCCCAGGAGTCGGAAGACCTCGGCTTTCGCTGTCTTGAAATCCACCCCCGTGAGCGCCATCTCAAGTTCGATGATGTCGCCGCCGCGGCCGCACTCGCTGTGGCAATACCACATCCCAGTCTCCGGATTGACGGTGAAGTTGTTCCCCGTGCCCTTGTGAATGCGACAACGCCAGCGCCATTCTCGGCCACGTTGCGGCATCTCTGAGACGCGGGCACTGTAATATTCAGATACTTCGGATGGGCTGAAGTCGCCGGCAGACTGCGCGGAGAGGCTACTCAAGGCGGTCCCCCTCCGGCTTGCCGCCCGGCGCATAGAAGTTTCGGGCGATGCGCCGCAAGGTTTCGCGCTCTTCTTCTTCCACCACCTGCAACCGCCGGAACTCCTCCCGATCCAGGTGGGCTTCAATGCACTTCCGCACCATCAGCCTCAACGTGGAAGGCGCTATCGCGTCCACTTCGACGCTGTCGCCTTCGAAGTTCCGGCTCCGCGAATCGCTCTCTTTTGTCGGCCTGGTGGTCAGGTTCAGCCGACGGATCTGGTCCGGAGTGACGGCTACCCGAGTAAAGTGGATGTTGGCTTTGGGCGCGAACTCCCGGATGCCTGCTTCCACCGCCCGCGTGATGTCGCATCCGCTGGGGTCGTAATCGCCGAAATAGTACAGAAACGCCGGCTTCCCGTTTTCCGAGATGGCTTCCGCCGCCTCGTGAAGATAGGAGATGGAGGAATAGCCGCGCGTCACCATGAGGGGCACGTCAAACTCGGCGGTCACGTCGTACAACACGCCGGAGAGAGCATCCTTCTCCAGCCAGATCTCCACGTAGGCAGCCTGGCTATCCCACAACGCGCGCCGGTAAAACCGCTGTTGCTGTTCCATCATGTCGCTCAGCCCGGCGTAAGAAGTGGGCTTCCGCATCCATCTGGTGCTGTCCGCGATCCAGCCAAAGGGGATCTCGCCGGCCCGGCGCATGGCGGTCAGCAACCGCACGACGGTGCTCTTATACTCGGCCTCGGTCTTGGCGATCACGCCCCGGCCGACCAACTGATAATAGACTTGGCGCACCGTGGCCGGCTGGATCTCGTGGAGGATTTCGTAGATCGCTTCCCGGATGGCCTGCATTTCAGCGCGGGTGCGACGGTTTGTAGATCTAGACCCACAAACCTGACCGGGGGCCTCCAGAGCGGAATCGGCGGCAGGGCTACTCATGGCTTTCGCCCCGAACGGCGACCGGAGCCAACAAATCCGAAACCGATATCCGATAACACCGGCGTGTGCCCCAAGCCCGCAGCTTGCCACTGCGGATGTCCCGCCAGATGGTCCGCTCCGTCTTCATGGCGATTTTGGCCCCCGCCTTCACGCTGACCAGATCGTTGGGAATGGTGGGAACCACTTCTACGAGATATGCACCCTTCATGCAGCCTCCTTATTAGCTTCGAGCTCGGATGGGCGGGTCTCTGCCGCTGCGGTCCAATTTTGAAGAGTCGTGAAGAAGCCGACGATGTTCTCCACCGCCTGGCGCGCATCTTCACGCGTCAACGGGCGCGAAGTGCGCGACTGCCAAAACTGGATCGTGTCTTCGAGAAGCGCGCCGCGCTGCTCGGCCATGACAGGAACCTCCGGGCCAAGACTTGCGATCTGGGCCTCGACATTCGCGTCGATGGCATCGATCCGGGCTTCAAATGGACAGGCGCCCGTGTTTGCGCGGGTCGCACAACGTGGATTATTGCTGCTTCGGAACCAAGAATTTGAACTTCTTCCCCGCAGTGATGATCACACTGGTGCAGCCGGCCTTTCCGTCCTCCCCAGACACGCTGATCTCGAAATGACCGTGCGCAATGTCGGCGCGCACCAGGGCCACGAGTTTTTCCAAAACCGTTTCCACCGACGAGAGCGGTCCGCCGGAGGCCGGGGGAAACGAAGTGGCTTTTAGTGTTGCAAGAGTCTGCGACATGGACGATAATGGCTCTAGGCAAAGTATATATGATCATCAGTGAGCATGTCAACTGCTCATTGATGACTTGCCGACGAAGGGAGTATTCATGGCGAAGAAGAAAGATCCGAACCCAGTCCGCAGGCGGCCGCGAAGAGCCGCGCGGGCATCTCAAATGGACCCCGGCAAGCGCTTTTTGGTCAAGCTGCGGAAAACCCCGGTGGGCCAGGGGCAAGTGCTGGAAGCGGTACGGAATCTCCGTCTGTCACTTCCGGAAACTCAGCAGAAGTTCGCGGAGCGCCTCGGAGTGGGCATCGCCACCGTGGTGCGATGGGAGGGCAAGCGGCCTCCGGCCGGCCAAGCCTTGGCGAAACTCCACCATTTGGCAGCGGAGCAAGGCTTGGACGGTATAGCCGCCGTGTTCCGCAGGGCGTTGAGCGAGGAACTGGGAGCGCCGCCGCCCCTGCCTACGCCGGGCGCTCTCTCCATCAAGAACGAAGACGAGCGCGATCTGGTTTCGGCGCTTCTCGAGGTGTTACGCCAGGAGCCGTATGCCAAGCAAGGCGAGGCCGTGAAACGGATTCTCGATCCCATCGTGGCCCAGCACCGGCAAGAGTCGGAATACCAGGCAGCCCGTGAGGCTGTCCGGAATGCAATTGTTCGTTTCCTGAAGAAGAACTACCCGGTTGAGGAGGCCAAACGCGCCTTCAGCACCTCGGCCGAGAATGTAGCCGAAGCCATTTTTGAGAATGGGGACAAGAAACTGATCGAAGAAAGGACGGTGGAGGTCATCGGAATGCTGCTACGGGAGCACTGGAGCATCGGCGACATCGCCAAGAAGTTTCACATAGATCCAGAGGAGGTAAAGAGCTACGCTATCGACGCAGGCTGCGGGAAGGCCGTCATGGAATACCAAGAGGAACAGGAGCCCCACGATGCAGATCAAAAGGAGCGCTGAGGCGCTGATCGACCCCACGGTTTCCAACCGCCGGTTGGCGCTGATATACGCCCGAGTTTCCAGCAAGGACCAGGAGAAAGAGGGCTATTCGATTCCGGCCCAACTGGAACTGCTCCGCGGCTATGCCGGCGCCCACGGCTTCCAGGTACTTCAGGAGTTTGTGGACGTGGAGACGGCGAAGCAGGTCGGCCGCATCGGGTTCAGTGAGATGATCTCGCTTCTCACGAAAGCAAAGTCCTGCCGCACCCTGCTGGTGGAGAAAACCGATCGTCTCTATCGCAACCTGAAGGACTGGGTGACCGTTGAGGACTTTGGTCTCGAGGTTCACTTCGTGAAGGAGAATGTCATCCTGGCCCCCGACTCCCGCTCCTCCGAGAAATTCATGCACGGCATCAAGGTGCTGATGGCGAAGAACTACATCGACAATCTGTCCGAAGAGACCCGGAAGGGCATGCTGGAGAAGGCGCGGCAGGGGATCTGGCCGTCGTTCGCGCCGCTGGGCTACATCAACGTGGACGGCGCAAACGGGAAGCGGACCATCGTGCCCGACTCGAATCTGGCGCTGGTCATCACCAGGATGTTCGAGCAGTACGCCACCGGCAAGTTCTCGCTGAAGCAGATGGCCAAGACAGCTCGCGCGGACGGACTAGCCTACCGTAAGAGCGGTGACATGGTGCCCACCTCCACGGTCCACAAGATCTTGCGCAACCGCATTTACTCCGGCGACTTCGACTTCGACGGCGTCATGTACCACGGCGCCTACGAGCCGATCGTCTCCCGCGAGCTCTGGGAGCAAGTCCAGGCGATCCTCGACGGGCGCGGCGCCAAGAAGACCCGGAAGGCCAAGGAGCAGTTCGCGTTCAGCGGCCTGATTACCTGCGGACACTGCGGCTGCGCCATGGTGGGCGAGATCAAGAAGGGGCGCTACATCTACTACCACTGCACGGGCTTCAAGGGGAAATGCCCGGAGCCGTACACGCGGGAGGAGGTGTTGGAGGAGAGGTTCACGGGCTTGCTAAAAGGGATCGCATTCAGTGACGAGACGTTGGTCTGGGTGCGGCAGGCCCTACGCGAAAGTCACCGGGACGAACGCCAGTTCCACGACGACGCCATTGCCAAGCTCCAGCGCGAACACCGCCGCCTTCAGGACCGTATCGACGCCATGTACGAGGACAAGCTCGACGGCCGTATCGGCAACGACTTCTTCGACGCCAAGGCAGCGGAGATGCGCGCCGCGCAGACGGCCATCATGCGCGACCTGGAGGCGCACCAGACCGCCAACCGCAGCTATATCGAGGAAGGCGTCCAACTCCTGGAGTTGGCGCACAACGCGCACGCCCTGTTCGAAAGTCAGCCGCCGGTCGAGAAACGCAAACTCCTCGATTTTGTACTCTCGAACTGCACTTGGAAAGGCGGCGAACTGGCCGCGAAATATCGGCAACCCTTTGACGTGTTGGCGGTTGCGGTCGCGTCGGAACAGCAGCGGGTGGGAGGGGGAATGGCGGAATCGGCCAGAAATGATATCTGGCTCCCCAGGTAGGACTCGAACCTACAAACCGAGG
>Ga0182011_10002014_pt1 | contig 17458 bp, 17 predicted proteins | sample 711E1DmetaG_FD_120481 | JGI IMG/M metagenome (GOLD analysis project Ga0182011, IMG submission 120481) | Permafrost microbial communities from Stordalen Mire, Sweden - 711E1D metaG | ecosystem: Environmental > Terrestrial > Soil > Wetlands > Permafrost | place: Sweden: Stordalen | collected... | reverse complement strand
TAGAACTTTTTTATTCGAGATTGAACTTCTTTGGAATTGGCAATAAAATAATCGACTTTTTGCGCCTGTTTAAAATCATAAAGCCGCAAAAAATGTCCGATAATTAACGCATAAACTTTAACCAGCCAATATTTTTGAAAATTGACAGAGGTTGAATATCCATAAAGCCACCTTGGCGGCGTATGACAATAACAAATCTCCTTGAATCTATCATTTTTCTTTTTGAACCCTTTAGCAATATACCAACTGGAAGATGAAACGACTAAATCGTACTGCGAAAGGTTAAAACTTCCCCAAATTAAAGGCGTTAAAAAGCGCAAAGGACTATAAAGTTTGCTTTTGAAAAAAGGTATAAATTGTACCCAAGACGTAATGATTTGCTTGTCTTTAAAATGCTTATAAGCTTGTGAATTTCTGGCGCAAAAGGCGGTATAAATCGGCGCCTGCGGAAAAAGCTCACACAAAACCTCCAGCACCCGCTCTGCCCCACCGTACTCCTTTATATAATCATGTACTAATGCAACTTTCATAATTTACAATTTTAAATTTTTAAACATTTGGATTTGATTAGAAATTAAGAATTAGAAATTAGAAATTTATAGCAATCCCAACTGTCCATTATCATTATTCTGCTTTTGAGGTTTCACTTCAATCCTCTTTGGACTCTTTTTCACAAGACGGTTTAGTAAGCTCTTAAAGCTTAACTCTTCAAACACTTTTTTTAAAGCTTTATTGTCGATATTATTAACCTCTGCTTCTTTTTCGTCAAGTTTAACCGGCGCATCCAAAACAATGGCCGCCAGTTTTTTAGCCAGTGCCGCCTGTTCGGCGTCTTGCGCCAACTTTTCCTGAACCTGCGGCGAAAGCTCTCCAAGATGCTCATAAATACCTTCCAAAGTTTGGTATTTACTTAAAAGTCCGCTGGCGGTTTTTGGACCAATTCCGGAAACGCCCGGGTAATTGTCCGAAGCATCCCCCACCAACGCCTTGTAATCCACGATTTGCCACGGTTCCAAACCATATTTTTCCCGCACTTTAATCTCGTCAAACAAAGTCATTTTGGTCATGCCAATAATCGGCGCCAACATTAAAACCTGACCGTTAACCAACTGCAATAAATCCCTGTCGCCGGAAACTATGATAGTTTGTAAGTCCTTGGCTTTGGCTTCTTTTGAGATTGTCCCGATTAAATCATCCGCTTCGTAACCGTCAACTTCAAAATGCTTAATTTTAGCCTCATCCAGCGCTTTATGGATTACATCAAATTGTGGCGTTAGATCGTCGGAAATTTTTGGCCTGGTCGCTTGATAACCGACATACATTTGCTTTCGAAAAGTCGGCGCGGCTTTGTCAAAACAGACAATCAAGTATTCCGGCTGCAAATCTTCGACAATTTTTAAAAGCATCATAAAAAACCCGTAAACCGCGTTAGTCGGCATTCCGTCTTTATTATTTAGCGGCGGAAGCGCGTGGAAAGCGCGGTGGATAATGGCATTGCCGTCAATTAGCACTAACTTTTTCATGGATTGATTATACAAGAACTAAACGCTAGACGCTAATCACTATTTGCTGGTACTGAGGAGCTTACGGTAAACAAAGGCGGTAGCCAACATGCTTAAAGGAACTGTAATGAACAACCCGATTACCAAACACAACAATCCCAAAAGATTAATTAAGCCAAGTAAAATGCTTAAAAAGAAGAGATTCCAAACGTTCCCCCTGGTTATTTTCCAGCTACCTTTAATGGCCTCGAGCGGGCCAAGATTTTTATCAATAACCAGATAGGTTGCGTATTTTAGTCTGATACCAAAAAATATTCCGGGGATAATTAAAAGAAGCAAACCTCCGAGAACTATTAAGCCGGTTAAAAGTGCGGTTAAAAAGTAACTGACGATTGGTTGGTAATAAAAAAGGTCTTTATACTTGGGTTTTTTATTATCAATAAATTTAAGCGCAATATGAATTAACCCCATCCCGACAACTAAATTAACCGCGACCTGGATAATCGAGACAAGAAGCGCCGAGAAAAGAACGTGCGCGGTCACAACTCTTAAGCTGGTCATTACCGCGGTAACTAAAATAATAATGAAAAAAAGGACAACATAGAAAAAAAGGTTCTTTTTGGCCAGCTCAAAACCGTTGCTAATGGCTTCCTTTTTAGAGAAATGGGAGCGAACTGAACTCTTTGCCATAACCTTATTATTGATTGTGAACTTTGATTTGTCAATTAGGCCTTGGCAGGAACAGTCGCCGGCTTGCCCACCGACTCGGCCTTCGTAGCGACTCTGGCGAAGGAGGCAGCCTTGGCGAAGGCGGGCTTGGCGCCGATTAGTTTTGCGAATTCTTCCGACTCCAGAGTTTCCTTTTGCAGAAGCGCCTGCGCTAAAACATCTAATTTCTTTCTTAATTTACTAAGAATCGCGATTGCCTCTTTATATCCCTCGTCGGTGATTTTTTTAACCTGAGTGTCAATTCTGGAAGCCATATCCTCAGAAACTTGTGACTGTTCATACGGAGTTCTTGGATCGGACGCCAGATTGAGTGGACCTAAATCGCTCATACCGTATTCCGTTACCATCATCCGCGCCACCTCGGTGGCTTTGGTAATGTCATCGGACGCCCCCGTCGTTATTTCGTTAAACACTAAGCTTTCCGCCGCCCGGCCGCCCAGCATCACCGCGATTTGTTCAATTAAATGGGTTTTTGTTTCGTGAATTCTATCCATCGGCTCCATCATAGTGTGTCCTAAACTCATACCGCGCGAAACTATTGAAATGCGGTGAATCGGATCCATATGCGGCATAAACCAGGAAACCAAAGCGTGGCCGGCCTCGTGATAAGCCGTCATTTTGCGGTCTTCTTCTGTCTGCAATCTTTTTTTCTCCGGACCAAGCTTGACTTTGGTGGCCGCTTCTTCCAAATCACTCATGTCAATGGCTTTTTTACCTAAACGCGCCGCCAAAATCGCCGCTTCGTTTAACATATTTTCCAAGTCTGCGCCGGAAAAGCCGACTGTGCGCTTGGCAATTTTTTCCCAGTTGACGCCCTTAGCGAATGGTTTTCCTCTGGCGTGAATCGCCAAAATCGCTTCCCTACCTTTAACATCCGGTAGCTCCAAAACTACTCTTCGGTCAAACCGACCTGGCCTGACCAAGGCTGGATCCAAAACATCTGGCCTGTTAGTTGCCGCAATTACCACCAATTGTTCGGTTGGGGTAAAACCGTCCATTTCCACCAAAATCTGATTTAAAGTTTGTTCTCTTTCGTCGTGTCCGCCCATTAGCCCATAGCCTCTTTGCCTGCCGATGGCGTCAACTTCGTCGATGAAGATGATTGCCGGCTGGGCTTTTTTGGCGGTGTTAAACAAATCCCGGACGCGTGAAGCGCCAACACCAACCAACATTTCCATAAATTCACTGCCTGCCATGGAGAAGAATTGGACGTTTGCTTCGCCGGCGGTGGCTCTGGCTAACAGCGTTTTTCCGGTTCCCGAAGGCCCGACCATTAAAACACCTTTTGGAGTTCTGGCTCCCATCGCTTTATACTTATTGGGGTTCTTGAGAAAGTCAACCACTTCCCTTAATTCCTGTTTGGCTTCGTCCACTCCGGCGACGTCCTTAAAAGTGATTTTTGGCTTGTCTTTATTAAAGATCTTGGCCTTTGACTGGCCAAACGAAAACACGCTCTCCTGAGCGCCCCGCGCTTGCCTAAAAATAAAGTAGAAAAACGCTACCATTAAAATTACCGGCAAAACTCCGGACAAGATGTTAATCCAGTTATTTAGAGTTGTGTCATCTTTAATAACTACTTTTGTCTTGTCCAGTTTGACGCCAGCGTTTTGGAAAAGCTGATAGACATCGGCGGTGGTTTCTTTTGAGGCTTCGACAATCCCTGTTTTTTCGGTGGCGTCAATTTTATCGGATGAAACATTGATTTCCGAAACTTTTCCTGCTTTAACATCAGCGATTAATTGCGAGAGCGGTACTGTTTTGGTGGTTTGGGTTTGATTCGTATTTGGCTGGGCAATTCCCAAGAAAAGAAAACCGGTAAAAAGAATTAAGAAGGCGTAGATAATCAGGTTTTTCCAGGAGAGATTTAGCCTAAATTTCAATTGTCTGATTTTTTTTGGCTTTTTAATTTTCGTCGGGAACATAACTTTGGAATTATAGCACAATTAAAGCTCAGGATAAAAGATTTATGATTTAAGATTAAGGAATTTGAGTTTTGAAAATTGATTAGAAATTAAAAATTAGAAATTAGAAATTTAAATAAGTCCCACTAATTCTTTTACTTTAGCAAGTGTTTCTGAAGATTTACCGACAGCGTATTCCCTTCCTTCGTCAAGAACTTTTCGAAGTGTTGCCTCATCACTTCTGATCTCTTGATATTTTTTCTGAATTTCTGAGAGTCTTTGAACCAAAACATCCGCCAATAAAGCTTTGAACTCCGAATACATTTTTCCGTCCAGCTCATTTAAGGAATCTGCAAGTGACTGGTTTTTAAATGATGCATAAATTGCTAGCAGATTGGAAATCGCCGCCGAGCCCTCATCTTTAGAGATTTTTGAACCCGAATCCGTCACTGCTTTTTTAATTTTCTCCCTGATTTGTTCTTCCGTATCCAAAAGATAAATTGTGGCTAATTGATTGGTATCGGATTTGCTCATTTTGCTGGTTGAGTCCTGTAAGCTCATAATCCGGGCGGTTTCTTTTTGAATCACCGGAAGTGGTAATTTGAATACTTCTCCAAATTTTTTATTGAATTTTTCCGCCAAATCGCGGGTTAATTCGACGTGCTGTTTTTGGTCTTCCCCCACCGGCACTTCGTCGGTTTGGTATAAAAGGATATCCGCCGCCATTAGAACAGGATAATCAAACAGTCCGGCATTTTGCTCATGTTTTTGCGATTTTTCCTTAAACTGCGTCATCCGCTCCAGTTGCCCAAATGGCGTTATGCAGTTTAAAATCCAGGCTAAAGATGTGTGATCCGAGTTTTCGGATTGCACAAAAATGTGAGCCTTTTGCGGGTTGATGCCGCAAGCCAAATACAAAGCTGCGATTTCTAGAACTTTCTCTTTGAGGGTTTTTGGATCTTGGGGAACGGTGATGGCATGCAAATCAACAATGCAGAAAATCGCTTCCCGCTCGTTTTGAATTTTAACCCATTGCGACAACGCCCCAATATAATTGCCGATATGTAAATTGCCCGAAGGCTGAATCCCTGAAAAAACCGTTTTCATGTTTCTATAATATCACACTCGAGGAGTTTGATTAAGGGGATTAAAGAGACTTTTCCATTTTTCCTTTGACCCTAACAATCTCTGAATATTTAGTCTCGGCACTAAACGGCCCATCCCACCTACCAGAGATTTCACCATTTCTCTCTTGGACAGAAGCTGAATAGTTTTCTCCTAAGTCTGCAAACAAAGTGTACGTAGTTCCCTCTCCTCGCGCTCTATCGATTCTGGCAACTGTTAATGCTCCTATTTCTGCTACCGAATGCATTCCCTCTTCATCTTGAGAAATGGTATACGTGATAAAACCAATTCTCTGAACTCCCGGAGTCCTAATATCTACTCCTTTAAAAATTTTTAATACATTTGCTTTTAAAGGATCTACTTCTCTTCTAGTTTCTTTCGAAGGTCTTCTTGCTTCACCAATAGTTGCTTCTAGAGTTCCTGCCATATGAGAACGTATATTATCACTAGAGGATTTACTTGTCAAGCCAAGCTTTTTTGAGGTTTTGGAATTTGTCGTTAAGGATTACTTGGCGGATTTGTTTGGTTAAGTTAACCAAGAAATGGACGTTATGAAGACTTAACAGATTGTAAGCTAGCAATTCACGGCATCTGAACAAATGGTGGATGTAGCCGCGGGTAAAATTTTGGCAAGCGTAACAACTGCAGTTTGGATCCAGCGGTTTTTGATCTTTGGCAAATTGCGGTTTATCAATATCGGTTCTAAAGCGGTTCTTAATTGAACCTAAAGGAGGTGCAATGAAGAAAAATCCGGTCCTGCCAATGCGGGTTGGAATAACGCAATCAAATGTATCAATCCCCCTTTCGATTAACTCAAACAAGTCGTCCACCTCGCCAATTCCCAACATGTGCCGCGGTTTTTCTTCCGAGATGTTAGCAATTGTCCACTCAACAATCTCGTGCATATTGGCTTTATTTTTGTGCGCTCCGCCCAAAGCAATCGCGGCAAAATGCTCGTCATTGAACTTGGCCGAGCGAACTCTCAGATCTTGGTAAATCCCGCCATGCGTGACGCCATATAATAGTTGCTGCTTATTTTTGTGGGCTTTTTTGCTTCGCAAAAGCCACCTCTCGGTTAGCTCGAGCGACTTTTTAGTCTCTTCATAAGTATGTTTCGGCGACTCCAAATCATCAAACCCGACAATTAAATCCGCCCCGATTTTCTCCTGAATCTCAATCGAAGTTTCCGGAGATAAATACTGTTTTGAGCCGTCAATATGCGATTGAAAGGTAACTCCTTCTTCTGTAATTTTATTCAGTCTTGGTTTAGCTTCTTCCGGCTCCTGTTTTGACTCTTCTCTTAAAAACTTTACCCCTCCTCCTTCTTTACCAACTCCTAAAGAAAAAACCTGGAATCCACCGCTGTCAGTAAAAGTTGGTCCATTCCAGGACATGAATTTCGCCAAACCGCCAAATTTTTTAATAATGTCTTCACCCGGACGAAGATGCAAATGATAGGTGTTAGCCAAAATTATCTGAGCTCCCAACTCGTGAATTTGTCTTGGATCTAATGATTTAACACTAGCCTGAGTTCCCACCGGCACAAAAATCGGCGTCTCAATCTCCCCATGTGGCGTAGAAATCACACCGGCCCGAGCCCTACTCCTACTATCTTTTTTTGTAATCTTGAACGTTGGCGTCATAATTTCTAATCCTTAATTACTAATTTCTAATCAAATCCAAATGTTTTAAATTTAAAAATTGAGTCATTGGGCATTCATTAAAAATTAAAAATTTGAAATTGAAAATTTAGGAAGTTTTAAGTTTCAAAACTTCCGCTTTAAATTGTTCCCCTCTCTCTTTGTAATTCTTGAACATTCCAAAAGAGGCGCAAGCAGGTGTTAATAGGACCACATCGCCGGGCACAGCTAATTTGTGAGCTGCTTGAACTACTGTGAACATATCTTTAGCTCCTTCAATGATCGGGATTTCGGATTTCGGATTTCGGATTTCGGATTTTATCCTCGACCATTCCACCCCAATTCCGATGATCGCCTTAATGTTTTTTGATTTTGAAATTACCGCACCTAACTCGGAAAAGTCTGAATTCTTACTCGAACCTCCTAAGATTAAAATTTCCGGCTCTTTAAAAGCTTCGATGGCCGCGATTGCCGTTTCCGGCGTGGTTGAGAAAGAATCATCGTAATATCTGACGCCGTTAACGGTCGCGACTAACTCCAAACGGTGCTCCAATCCCTTGAAAGTCTTAAGAACGAAAGCAATATTTTCCCTAGAAACGCCTGCCAAGTATGCCGCCATTGTCGCCGCGCAAACATTCTCCCAGTTATGCTTTCCCGGCAAAAGAATATCTTTCGTATCAATAATTTCTATTTCTTGACCCTTAATTCTCGACCAAATCTTTCCGTCCCGCACAAAACACCCCTCTTCCGCCACTTGCCGCTCTCGACTGACATGGAACACTTTTCCCGATGTATGAATATCCGATTCATTGGTCGCCGGATAGTCACGGTTTAAAATTGCGAAATCTTTTTCTGTCTGTCCCTTTAAAATATTTCTTTTGGCATCAATATATTCTTCAATCGAAGAATGCCAGTTTAGATGTTCACTAGTTATCATTAGCATTACTGCAATATGCGGACTCTTTTTTAAGTCAATTAGCTGAAAACTGGAAAGTTCTAAGACCACTTTTGATTGAGCATTTAATTTATCCAAAAAATCAAATGGAGCAACACCAATATTCCCACCTAAATATGCATCAAAACCCTGTTTTTTAAGCATTTCGTAGATTAAAGACGAAGTCGTACCCTTCCCTTTTGTTCCGGTTACGCCGATGATTTCAGAGGGACAAAGGTCAAAAAATATTTTAATTTGCGAGGTTATTTTTTCTCTGGAAACAAATTTTTCCAAAGTTGATATTTTAATCCCCGGACTTCTAAGTACTAAATCGTAGCTATCTAAATCTTTTAAATAATCCTCACCTTGTTTTTCATCAAGAATGGCAACCTCGGCGCCTTTGGTTTTTAGCCACTTAAAACTAGACTGCCCTTCTATTCCCTCTCCAACGATTGCAACTTTTTTGTTTTTAAAAATATCCATGTGCTAATTATATTATGATTGAGTTAATATTTCTTGGGGATTTTTTAAGAAGAGCCTTGACTGCTTTTGCAAATTTGTTTTTATCGCCGGTTGTGTAATAGGAATCATCCGTTCTTTTATTTCCCAAGATTTGATTATTAATTAGAATTACCTTCGTTCTTCTGGCGACTGCCCCACCCGAATCGACCACTTGCACATTCTTGCCCACAATTTTTTCAATTTTGTCTCTTAGAAACGGATAATGCGTACAACCCAATGCGATTACATCAACATTTTTCTTCAATAGCGGCTCAAGTGATTCATGTAGGATTTTATCAATCTGCTTATTCTCTAAATCACCACTTTCAATTAATTCTTCTAAGCCAGTCCCGCCGATTTTATAAACTGTGACATTAGGCGCAAATTTATTAATTAAGTCTTGCAGATATGGACTTTTTGTGGTCGCAGGCGTTGAAAAAACCGCTACTTTTTTCGTTTTCGTAATATTGGCAATAGTTTTAACCACCGGCACCGTACCGATAATCGGCACTTGATACTTCTCCCGCAAGAAATCAATTGCGTAGACTGTGGCTGTATTGCAGGCAATAATTACCGCTTTCACGTTTTTCGAAACCAAGAAAGCCATGATTTTATCTGCGTAAGATTGGAGCTGTTCCCGAGTTTTTCCTCCATAAGGCATGTTACCTTGATCTCCAATGAAAATAAAATTTTCCAGAGGCAAAAGCTTTTGGACATCACGAAGAATACTTAATCCCCCAACTCCCGAATCAAAAATACCAATCGGTCGCTTATCCATACGAAAAGAAGAACGAAGTTATGTTGCGGGGCTAGGAGTTGCGCCTAGCCTGTGAGATTATGCTTTCTGTTTCTCCAGTTACCCAGAGTGTCGGACTATATCTTCATCCTATAAATAAATTTTTAGGATGCTCAGCGTGTAGTCTCTACGGGTTTCCAATGAATTATTGGATCTTCCCTCGGTATTGCCCTAAATACTAAATAAATAGGGTTTCACCGATATAGCTGAGTTCTATCTTAATATTACTATTAAAACGGCCCATTTGAGCCTCACGTGCACTGTACACTACCCCGCGCGTATCAATCATTATACTTGTTTGAGCCTGCTTAATCAACCTATTGACAAACAGCATGACTATAACTACAAGCCTAAGCCATGGAAGCAAAATTAGCAAAAAGATTGGCAGCAGCAGCGGTGGTTACGGCGTTGGCAGTATCAGGATGCGCATCACGAAACGATGTTAATGGCTCAATGATAGTAGATTGTAAGAACGGACCCCGTAGTCAAGAAAAAACAGCAACGCTTGGCGTAGGAGATGAAGTAGGTATTGGAGGGACAACCCCAGGGTTCGGAAATCATGACTACACGAGGATAGGTTTTGATAAAGGTGCAGCTTTAACAATCACTAATCCTGGGGGCGATTGGAAACTTAGGTATTCCCCCAATTCAGAACCTCAATTAGGAGATAATGAAACAGGAATGGATAAAGATGGGACAATTTTTATTAGATCATTCGGCATAGATTATGTAATAAAAAGCACTGTTACCTCTGACAATGCAGTTTTAGATATTACTGCTACTTGCGAGCCCCAAACAAACTCTTAATTTTAAGAATAACTAAATTTGACCACGATGCGAGCAACTGATAAAATAGGTGAGCGCCAGGGTAGCTCAGTGGTAGTAGCGCCGGATTCATATCCCGGTGGTCGTGGGTTCAATCCCCACCCCTGGTACTAATTTGACTTATAGTTCTTTTCGCGCTACAATTCCCCCGTTATGATAAACCCAGAACAAGAATTGCCAGTAGCTTTATTTACTAGCTACATAGAACTCCCTTCTCGAGTACCTTATAAACCCGATGAATCCAGCAGACTTCAAGTCTTAGCCGCAGCGGAACTTCTAGGAAGAAAGAGGGTTCAAGCAGTCGTATTTGCAGGTGGCGATATTCCTTCGGAATCCAATCCGGAACCAGACGTATACGGAGGACTGGGTTCACGCATGGCGGCACAGCTTCGTAGAGACATGCCCAATCTTCCTGAGTCAGCGATTGTTCTTCGTCCTGTCGCTAGAAGCACACGGGGAGAAATTGCAGAATTTAAAAAACTGGCACAAGAAAGAGAGTGGGCTAACTTAATGGTTGTAAGTAAAAAATCTCATCTAGAACGAGTTCAAAGAGCGGTAAATAGATTTTTTGGCAGAAGAAGCAGAGCAATTCCCGTTAAAAGCAATGAAGATATTCTGAGCAAATATCCCCGATACGCTAGCATTATTGATAAGCTAAAAACATCACGGGGAGAACAAGCTTTTGCAAAAAGAGAAAGGTTAATAAACGCAATAGACAGAATACCCCTAATAGGAGGCGCGCTGTTGGATTTAATTAATACGGATGACGTTAAAATTCTAGCAACAAGAGTACACAGAATCTTATCAGGAAAACCCAAAGAGCCTAAAAGAAAAGGTTGAGCCATTTTTGCCAGTTCGGAATGTTTTGATTTTGTTTTTGCGGTTGATTCTGGCCCTTGATCAAATTCGGAGAAATCAACACTTCTTGCTCCCCCGGCTTTACCAAAAACAACTTATTATGCGCCTGCTCCTCCAAAAATTGCGGCGTTTGTGCGTAAGATAATTCGCCCTTGAGCTTTTGGTTCAAGAGCTTCTCCCGGTCTAGTGTTTTTTGCGCCGCAGTCAAAAGGTCTTGCTTATGCCAAATGTCATAAATCGAGTGCAAAAGCCCATTGATCATTAAAAGAAGAACTATAACTATCCCGATGTAAATCACTTTTTTCATAATTTATCCATTAATTATGGTATCACACCTTCAGCTTTATATCATTTTTACTTATTGACGAAGCGTGAAAATGGTGATATTATAGGCCATCATGAAAACAATTCAGCTTAGAACTGCCCACGAAGAATTCAAAAATTATTTAAAAGAGGGCAAAAAGTCTAATTCAACTGTTGTCGCTTATGGCAAAGATATCGACCAGTTGATTTCTTTTTTGGAAGAGTTGCAAAAACACGAACCACAGGAGGCCACCAAAGAGGATATCGAGGCCTTTTTGGCCAAATTAACCAAAGAAGGCTACACGCCAAAATCGGTCTCCCGAAAAATTAATTCCACCCGGACTTTTTATCGATTTTTGCGAGTCAACGAATATATTACCGACGACCCATCGCTTCTGGTCTCGCACCCTAAGTATCAGTTGGCCGCGCCCAGAATGCTTAATCCAACCGAATACAGAGCTTTACGCGATGCCGCCAGAAACGACCCGAGAATGTCTGCTGTTATCGAATTACTTTTGCAAACCGGAATTAGAATCGGCGAATTAGCAAATTTGAAGATTTCTGATGTGAACAAAGATACTTTACATATCGAGCCATTTGAAAAACACGAAGAAAGAAATGTGCCATTAAACAAAAGAGCTCAGGAAGCTTTAGATAAATATCTAAGTGCTAGACCAAAAGTTCCGGAAGCTCACGTTTTTGTCACCAAATCCGGAAAGCCATTCTTAATTAGAAACATTCGAACCGCGGTTGAAAGATATTTTCGATTAGCCGAAATTAAAGGTGCTAAAGTTAATGATTTGAGACACACGTTTGTCGCCCACCACCTAAAACACGGCGTTTCCCTGGTTGTTTTATCCAAAGTTTTAGGACACAAAAGGATTTCCACCACCGAAAGATATCTTCAATACGTGCCGGAACGCGGCAAAGAAACTTCCGTCCTCACCGAACTGTAATCCTCTTCGTGTATAATTAGCTTATGGTAAATATTAGACAAGCCCGAACAGATGAAGTAGAAAAACTGCAATTTTTAGATGATGAAGTTTTTCTTCATGACGTCGAATTTGATCCTGATTTAGATATGACTTGGGCGAAAGGCGAAAAAGGCCGAACATATTTCTCAAAACTAATAAATGATCCTAATTCCTATTGTCTAATTGCCGAAGATAACAATAAAGCCATTGGTTATTTAGTCGCCTCCTCCAAAAACGTTAGCTACAGAAAAAGCAAATGCGCTGAACTGCAAAACATGGGAGTTAGCCCTACTTATCGGTCAAAAGGAATCGGTTCAATGCTTGTTCAAAAGTGCTTTGAATGGGCTAAATTAAAAGGTTATCAAAAGATGTATGTCAGCGCCTATTTTGGAAATATTGATGCAATTAAGTTTTATAAAAAGAACGGCTTCGTAGAGATAGATCTAGGCTTAGAAGTGGATTTATAGAATATTAATGGCGACACAAAATTTCCAAAAAAGAATTAACTATCAAGGCGATTTAAAACCATTTCTCCAAAAAGTCTGCCACGATTTTAATCTCGGCGAATATCAATCTTCTGCAGTTATTCCCATTGGCTATGAAGATTTTAACCTCAAATTAACCACCAATAAAGGAAACTTCTTTGTAAAAATTTTTGCAGCTTCCCGAAATGTAGAAGGATGCCAACGTTGTATTGAGATTATCAATCAAACTTTAGAAAATGGCGTTTCTGAACCAAAACTTCTTAAACATGGCCAGAAATTTTTGTACCAAATAGATAACGATAAGTTAATTGTCATGGAATACGTTAACGGTAAAACCTTTTTTGAATTACAAGCTATTCCAACGACTGACGAAATTAAATTTATCGTAAAACAAGCTGCTTTAATCAACAAGACTGATTTCAAACCTACGTTTATTTATGACCATTGGGCAATTACTAGTCTCCAAAAAGAATATGCAGAAAGAAGCAAATATCTTTCAGAAGCTGATAATAAATTCATTAAACCGCTCGTTGATTCATTCACTTTTCTCAACATTCAAGATCTGCCCCACTCCCTAGTTAAGGGAGATATTATTAAGACTAATCTTATGAAAGATTCTGATGGCAAAATTTATATCGTAGATTTTGCCGTTACCAACTGGTATCCAAGAATTCAAGAGCTGGCAGTTTTATTGTGCGATTTATTTTTCGATCCAAACAACACTGAGAATTTCCCCAAAACTTATGATTTTGTTTTAGCTGAGTATCAGAAACAGATTGAATTAACTCCTGAGGAAGTAAAATTATTGCCGACTTTTGTTAAATTTGCCCACGCAATGCATGTTTTGCAGGCTAATTACGAAAAAGTAATTAATGGCAATTCCTCAACGGAAAATGAATATTTTTTATATATCGGAAGAGTTGGTCTTCAACTTTAACCAAACTACAACTGCGACAAATCTCCCCCTTGCTTTGAAAGATAACCAATAATTGCTATAATTGTGGCACGCGTCTGTAGCTCAGTGGTAGAGCGCGATACTTATAATATCGATGTCCTTGGTCCGATCCCAAGCAGACGCACTATAGCCTGGCGCGTTCGGCGATTTCGGCTTCGAGACTTTTGACTTCTTTCCCGTATTTTAACCTTGATAATTCCCTAATTAGCTCCGCCACCCGCGGATTTTCGGCTTGCGCTTCCGCTGTCACATCTTTAGTCAAATCCATTGAAAAAGGCGTCATCGGCTCGTTGTTAACGATTGTTTTAACGTAAGCATTGTAAACGTCGACATTGATTAAATCAGCCTCTGAGAAAACTGGCTGGAATTCGTGTGACAAATAGTTAGCATCAGTTACCCCGACCCTAAAAGCCGCCAGCGTTCCTACGTTTCCAAAAATGGCGTTTTTAACATCTTCGTCCATCTGCCCGATAAACTGGTTAGCAACGATTAAATTAAGCCTGTATTTACGGGCTTCGGACAAAATCTGGGCGAAATCCGGCGTGGCAAAGTTTTGGAACTCGTCAACGTAAAGATAAAAATCTCTTCTCTTTTCTTCCGGAATATCCTGCCGGCTCATCGCGGCGACTAGGATTTTCGGCACCAAAATTAAACCCAAGAAGCTGGCATTTTCATCCCCAATTTTTCCCTTTGATAAAGAAACCAAGAGAATTTTGCCCTCATCCATGACTTTGCGGAAATCAAAAGCTGACTGCGATTGGCCGATGATATTACGCATCATTTTATCGGTGACAAAACGGCCGAATTTGGAAACAATATAGTCCAGCACTTCCGATTTATGGAAATCGTTGGTTTGGGCAATTTGATCCGTCCAGTAACGCCTGACAATCGGATCCTGCACTTTTGGCAAGAGCTCCTGCACAAAGTTTGCATCCGTGAGAACACGAACGACCTCGATAAAAGTGCTGCCCTTCTCCGACATGACCGTTAACATGGCGTTTCGGATGGCGTGTTCAAAGCGCGGTCCGATAATACCGGTTTTGTTCGGATCATATAACTTGTACATGAGCCCGACGATTGAGGAAACAATGTAGTGTTTTTCCTCTTCGGTTTGCGCTTCCAGCATATTTAAACCCATTGGCCGGTCGGTATCGGAAGGATCAAAAAGAATCACATCTTCGGCCCGTTCCGGCGGAATGAGAGGCAGGAGTTTATCAATCGTGTCGTGCGGATCAATAAAACAAACTCCCTCGCCGTTTTTAATATCCTGCAAAATCATTTCCTTTAAAAACTCCGATTTCCCGACACCGGTTTTTCCGATAACGTACATGTGGCGCCGGCGGTCGTCTTTTTGGATGTAAACCGGTTTGGCAATGCCTCTAAAAGTACTCATTCCAAGGTATAGTCCGGAGGTGGGGATTTGGGCGGGCGCGGGCGCCCGCTTGGCGTTTAACCAGTGAATATGCGGGGTGGCCACATTTTTATTGGGGAAGTGGAAAATCCCGGCTAACTCCTCGCTGGTTAAAACCGGCATTCCGCGGTTTGGCAAATAACGGTAAATAAAATCGCTGATAAAGTTTCCCTTAAGCCAGATTTTGGCTTTGGAAAAAGAGTTAAGGCCGCTAAATTGCCCGAAAGCGCTAACCATGTTTTCCAAATGCGCCTGTGCCGCTTCCTGCGAGCTTGAGGAAACGACCAGCCTGATGGTGGTATAAAATCCGGGCTTTCCAATTTTATTTTCTATTCCTTCCAATTCTTTCGGGTCAGCCGCATATTTGGCAGTTTCCGGATTTGATTCCCGCTTTTTGGTAGCGGCAATGTATTTCCGGCCCAGTTTGCTCCATTTTGACGGCGCTCCGGTAATTAAAATCTGAATTGCCGCTCCTTCGCCATGGCCCATTTTGGCCAAGACCGAAGTTAAAGACGATAAGGGATCAACCGCGAAATCTTTGAAAACTTTAACCGGTTTGTAGTTTGACTCTTTGAGTTTAAGCGAGGCAAATGCCACCTTTCCCTCTTTAGAAAAAATATTGTATTCGTTGCCGATAATATAACCCTCTTTGGCATTCCCCTTTCCTTCCTCGTCGACAATTTTTATTTCCGCGTCCGGATATGAAGCGTTGATCTGTTTTTCCACAATATCGCGGTATTTATTCGGCGCGTAGACATAGAAACGGATGTCTTCCGCCATGCCGACTATTTCAAAGGCAATGTGCGGTTTGTATTTTAAAAAGGCGAACATGCCCGAAGCTTTAATGCCGGCAAAACTGGCAAAAAACTGTTCGGCCGCGTCAATCTTGATCTCGTTGTCGCGCGGCAGCGTTACCTGAATAAGCGTCGAGTCAAGTGATTTTTTCTCCCTGTCTTTATTGCTCCACCAAATAATGAACAGATAACCAAAGCCCAAAACTGTACTGGCAATCAGCAACAGAATCACTAGTACTGAAAACGTGACAAGCATTAAATCCGTGATATTTGGCAACACAAAATTATACATATTTTAGGCCGGCTGACCGGTTAGTTTCTTGTGAATTCTTTTCAGATGTTTGAGCATTAATACCGCCAGTCCGTAAACCGAGTCCGCAAAAAAGATGCCTTCGAAAAACTTCTCCAAATTAATATTGTGGCCCGGACCTTTTTTAGCGGATTTCCGAGCTTCTTTTTCATCCATCGGCAACTGCACTGCCCCGGTTGGCTCGGTCTTAACCGGCGTTGATTCGGCCGACATTCTCACCCCCATTTTCTCATGTTCTTCTTCAATTTTTATCTCCCTTTCCGCTTCAACAATACCGGCATCGGTGACTTCTTTGTCAATGACAATCTTTTCCGAAGGTTTAACATAATCGCTGACCGGCGCCGTTTCAATTTCCTTATTAGTTGTTCCAACCGGTGCTACCTGAGGTTGCGGCTGCTGTTGTGGTTGAACCGGAACTCGCGGCTGAACCTGAGCTCGAACATTGTCGTTGGTCTGATTTTGTTTTTGAGCAGTGTCATCCATACGCTAATAATAACATTTATATGTTTAAAGGACAATTGAAATTAAGGCTTTGGGGACCAGATAATTTCTGTTTGTTTTTCCCTGTGGTTTATTATTCTGGCAAACATAAACAAGAGATCCGAGAGTCTGTTTAAGTAAACCAGCACTTCTTTCAAAACCTTTTCTTTCTCCGCTAAAATAACCGTTCTTCGCTCGGCCCGTCTGGCGATAGTTCTGGCGTAATGCAACAGTGATCCGGTTTTGCCGCCAGGCAAAATAAAGTTTTTTAATTTTGGCAGTTTTTGAGTTAACGTGTCTATTTCTTTTTCAAACTCCATGACCCTTACTTTGAGTTTTTGTGCTAGCTTTTGGTACTTCTTTTCCCCTGGTCCGGCCAGAGAAGCGCCGATTTCAAATAAATCATTTTGGATTTCTAAAAGCTCTTGCTTGATTTTTTTATCTTTAATTTGGGAAAGAACAACGCCCAAAAAGCTGTTTAATTCGTCCAAATTGCCATAAGCCTCCACTCTAACACTCCCTTTAGAAACGGTTTTACCGGTATGCAGAGCAGTTTTCCCTTTATCCCCAAATCTTGTATATATTGGCATAAGCATCCCCTCTTAAGAAAGCACTTTACTAACTTTAATCTTAGCTATAAGAAGCTGTGCTAATTCATATGCGCCAAAAAACATTCCGGTATAAACAAGGTCGCCTAAAACAGTATTCTTAAAAAATGGGATTCCCATTACATAGCTCTGTATTAGTCCGCTCAAAGTTTTGGGATACCATCCCGCCGCCCAAACTCCAAAATTAGTTATCAAGAAAAACAGGATCGAAGAAATAAGAGATGAGCAGATTACGTTTTTTGCGCTTTTGTGTTTTTTTAGCCACAAACCAATTATTCCTGTCAGAATAAAGCTTCCATAAACATAAGGCATAGTTGAATGGAAACC
>Ga0182011_10002013_pt1 | contig 17472 bp, 19 predicted proteins | sample 711E1DmetaG_FD_120481 | JGI IMG/M metagenome (GOLD analysis project Ga0182011, IMG submission 120481) | Permafrost microbial communities from Stordalen Mire, Sweden - 711E1D metaG | ecosystem: Environmental > Terrestrial > Soil > Wetlands > Permafrost | place: Sweden: Stordalen | collected... | reverse complement strand
ATTTAGAACTTCATTATTCTTATAGTTTAAGATACGTATTACTGTTGGATAATTTTCAATATATTTATGTATAGTATCCTTAGGAATCCCTGCCTCCATTGAAGATAGAATTCTCTGCTTGTTATGACGGCTAAATCCCTGAGAAATACAATTTTGGATTTCTTCCAAATTTTTAAATGGCCTGTTTAATAGTAATGCATTTACAGTCTTTTTATCAATCAATGCCAGCATTTCAATATCCTCTATAGAATCTTCATTCACTCTTCTTAATATGTTCTCAGAATCCCTTATATTATTCAATGGTGCTCTACCATGAGTTATTTCTCTGTTTAATATTTTAATTGACTCTTTTGGTAGCATATTCTCCACTGATTTTAAATTAGAGTGGAGTATTGCCTCCCGTATCTTCGTTCCACTTACACCTTCAACTCTTTTTATGAAGATGAATTTATCCTTAAAATCAAATTCTATTTTTTTAAGAGATTTTGAAAGAGAGACTATTACATAATTATCTTCATCAAGTTTCCCATTGTACAGTATTTCTTTACTCTTCAAATCAACAATTTTATAAGGTTTTGGAACTACTGCAAATCCCTGGTTTATCCTGTGCATTATCTCATTAAATTCTCTAAATGGTTTATATCCCCTAGGAATATGATCAGTATCCAAAGATTTGAACATTTTCGCTAGACATAAGGAGTATTGTCCAGACCCCATTATACCCATGGGAGGTCCTTCAACTACAATATCTGCTCCAACCCTGATTGCTGCATCTGCACGGGCTTTTCTAGTCATGATGTAAGGTAAACCTCTTCCACTACGCTCAAAAGGCCCAGGAACAATAGCAACAAAAATTCCATCGGATATCTGCTTTTTAGCTTCCATCATACAATGATTATGTCCATTATGAAGTGGTGAATACTCTGTGAAGTCTGCGATTATCTTAACATCATCCCTAATCTCCCCAAATACAGGTTTTTTCTTCACGTCTCCAAGTACTAGTTTTTTATCCTTTTTAAGGATATTCCCAACAAATTCTTCAATGTTAATCATTTATAAAATCTCAATATACGTATTCTAAAAAAGTATTTCTATTTTAAACAGGTGTTAGGCTAAATAGATACAAAATACCATTTTCTTTCTCTTTATTTTTTTATTGTGTGACAATTAATTAAAATTTAAACTAATTTTTTAATTAAAAAATTGATTTTCGAATTAAAAACTAAAACAACTTTTTTTATTAACATGATCACAATGATCTTATTTTTTTATAACTAAAAAAAGTTTATGAAATTTGAATACATTTCCTATTAATTTAGTAGATTTTTTAACCTTCAAAATTAACAAATAATATAATATAAAAAAAGATTTGGATAATTATTTACACAAAAAAGGTCTTATAAATGGATTTCTGGCTTAAAGATTGTAAAATCGTACCGGAAAATATTGAAATTTCCATATGTATTGAAGATGGTAAGATCAGATCCTTTAAAAAAATAGCTCCTCGAAGAGCGGAGATTATGAATATGAAGGGTTCAGTAATTTTACCTGGTTTAATAGATGCTCACGTTCATCTCAGAGATCCTGGATTAACTTATAAAGAGGATTTCAGGACAGGGACCAGTGCAGCGGTTGTTGGAGGATTCACCACAATATTGGACATGCCTAACACCATACCTCCTACTAACACTCGTCGGGCCTTCTTAGAAAAGCTTAAAATAGCTCGTAAAAAAAGTTTAATTGATTTTGGTTTTCACGCCGGGGTGGATAATACAATACATATAAAGAAAATCAATGACCTTAGACCCGTTTCCTTTAAAGTATATATGGATCTAGTTGAAGAAGACTTTTTAACGGATATTTTCAAGAGTATATCTAAAATCGATGATGATAAACCTCTTATTTCACTGCACTGCGAGGATAAAAAATTAATAAAAAATTATACAGAGAAAGAAAAAAGAAAGGGAAGATTTAACCCTGAAATTTATGCAAATGCCCGGCCACCACTGACTGAAGCCACTGCAGTTTCCAATGCTCTTTCATTGGCTCGAGATTATGGTTTAAACATACATATCTGCCATGTCAGTACCAAAGAATCTATTAATCTAATAAAAAAAGCTAAAAAATCAAATATTAATGTCACGTCAGAAATAACTCCCCATCATCTCCTTTTAAACTTAAGTTACCTAAAAAAGTGTGGTAACTTCGCAAAAACCAACCCCCCCCTGCGGGATAATGAAAATAAAATAGATATGAGTTATTTATCAAATATAGATATTATCGGAACTGATCATGCCCCCCACACAGTGACTGAAAAAGAAAAAAACATTTGGGATGCCCCTCCAGGGATTCCAAATTTAGAAACCACTTTACCCCTCCTTTTAACGGAGATAAACAGACATAATATGACATTTACAGATTTAAAGCGGTTAATATGTGAAAATCCAGCTAAAATCTTCAATCTCAAGAATAAAGGTTTTATAAAAGAGGGTAAGGATGCTGATATTGTAATAGTAAATATGAAAAAAGAAGGACTCATTAACCCTGATGATTTCAAATCAAAGGCAAAATATTCACCATTTAAAGGATTTAAAACTAAAGGGATGCCAATTATGACCATGGTGCGGGGAGAGATAGTTATGGAAGAAGGAGAGATTTTAAAGAATCAAGGAAAATTTGTTTATGACTAATCAATATAAATAATGAATTTAAAAGATTTTTATATAAAAATTATTAATACATAATTATCGATATTTAATCCGACGAAAAATTCAAAAATAGGTGGAAATATGTGTGAATCAACTGTTTACAGTATGGATGGAATTAAAATAATGGAAGATGTTATCTCTATAAAGATTGATGGTGACAAAATAGATTTGGCTGATATTTTAAATCAAAAAACACAGTTAAAAGGCCATATAGTTGAAATAGATCTGGATAAACACAGTATTTTTGTAGATCTAAAAAACTAATATTATACTTTAAATTTGTATTTAATAATAGAAAACTAAAAAAAAATAGTTTAGGTGGGAAAAATAAATCCACCTTCAATAAATTAGGATTCTTATTTTATTGAGAATGCTCCTTCAGGACAAGCTGTTATGCACTGATCACAGAGTATGCAGAAACCTTTAAGAGGTACTTTTTCACCTGGTTCAAGTTTCAGCATTTCATATGGGCATACATCCACACAGTCTCCGCACTCATTACAAAGTGAAGGATTGAACTGTACCCTTTTCCTTGTTACCACTTCACCATTCACAACTTTGTTAACATCCACCAGACTTAATGCTCCTTCAGGACATACTGTAGTGCAAGCACCACATCTAGTACACATGGCCAAGTAAGGTTCTTCAGTGGTTTTTATGTCACTAGGTACTTCCATCCCCATATTAGTTACTACTCTTATGGCTTCGGTTGGACAAATCCTAGCGCATGCTCCTAAGTTTATACATTTTTCTTCATCTAAGACTAATCCTTCTTCAGATGCTGGTTTAGCACGTCCTAACTCCACATCACATTCTATAGCTTCAACAGGACACATTTTTGCGCATAAACCACAATAAGTGCATACTTCCGGAAGCTCCACAGTGAGTTTAGATGGTTTCTCCACAATGAAGTCACCAGGACATTCTTCTACACAGATATTACATCCTATACAAGTTTCCTCATCAACTTCGAATTTATTCACTTCTTTGGAGCGTTTCTGAGGTTTCTTACCGGATATATAGACTGCATTCCAAGGGCAGGTTTGTGAGCATATTCCGCAGTAAATACACTTTTCTTCATCGATTTCGATGGTTCCACCTGGTTCTGAAAGGGTAATTGCTTCTACAGGACATTCTTCTACACACATTCCGCATCCAACGCAGTCTGAAATGTATATGGGTCCGGTTATTTCTTCTTCTCTTTTTGCAGGTTCTTTAACACCATCAATTCCTATAACGTCCACTGGACATATATCTACGCATCGTTGGCACATTACACAGTAACCCTCTAACGGAATTTTTTCCATTTCACCTTTATCCAGCTTCATAATCTGAGGTGGGCAAATTTCCACACATTCTCCGCATTCATCACATAATGAAGGGTTAAATACAATACGAGTCTCAGTCTTACCATCCTCACCAACCAGTATTTCACCGGTTTTAAGCGCGGCTTTAGGGCAAACTTCAACACATTTAGGCTCGCCTGCGCACATATCACAATAAATTACATCTTCTGGTGATACAGCTATGGCTGCGGTAGGACAGATTCCCTGGCATGCGCCGCATCTGATGCAGTCTTCTTTGTTGACTACTATCATTTTTTTATCACCTTTTAAGGTTAGATTCTATTGATTAGGTTTCCTTCACTATCGTATACTTCGAGGGTAGCTAATCTCATTTGACTGTCTATAGTGTGAGTTGCGCAGGATAGACATGGATCATAAGATCGTATTACCATTTCCATTAGGTTGAAAATGCTGTCATCCACTTCTACACCTGGTTTTATGTAGTCTTTTGCAACTTTCTGGATACCCATTTCCATAGCGGGATTATTCTGGATAGTTGCAACCACAATGTTAGCTTTGGTTATTTGACCGTTGTCGTCACAGGCGTAATGGTGAGTTAAAGTTCCTCTTGGTGCTTCTACTATTCCTACACCTTCACCGGCCTGTCTTTCCAATGGTTCTGGGAATTTAGGGCCTGATAAGTCATCTTCTAAAGCATCAGCAGCTAATTCCGTGGCTGCGACCAGTTCTATAAGTCTAGCCCAGTGGAATAAAAGGGTTTGCTGAGCGTATCCAAAGGTGTCTTTGAATTCCTTGAAGTAATCCTGTGCTTGTGGCGCAGCATCAGGCATTTTATCCGCTACATTTATCCTAGATAATGGTGCTACTCTGTAAATACCTTCAGGGTAACCTAGATCTTTAATGTATGGGAATTTCAGCCATGAATATGGTTTAACATGCTCTGCTATGGTATCCAAGTAATTTGCTGGTTTGAAATCTCTGAAAAAGTTACCTTCCTCATCATTTATTCTCACATCACCATCATAGACATCCCAAACACCATCCTTGGTTAAACCGGCGTGTTTGGTTACAATGTTACCTAATGTATTCACCAAGTCAATGTTTTCCACGAATATTGGTTTAGCCGTCTCTAAAGTTGCAACTGCTAATTCAACATTCCTTTGAGCTTTTTTCAAGAGATCTTTTTGAGTTTCATCATCAAGTTCTGTGGTAATTCCACCCGGAGTCGATGATGTAGGGTGTATTGATCTTCCACCAGTGGCTTTAACAATATCTAAAGCATTTTTTCTTAGTTCTATTGCTTGTAAAGCTAATTCTGGTGCGTCTTTTATGATCTGGAATACGTTTCTGGTTTTCCTATCTTTTCCTGCTATGAAGTCAGGTGCTGCCAAGAAGTAAAAGTGAAGTGCGTGAGAGTGGGTGTAAGACCCCCAATTCATGATCTCCCTCATACGGTAAGCCGTAGGGAGAATATCTGTGGTTTCTTCGAATCCGAAACAAGCATCAACAGCCTTAGCAGCTGCTAAGTGGTGTTGCACATCGCATATACCACAAATTCTGGGAACTATTCTTGGTACTTCTTCAATGTTTCTCCGCTGCAAAAATTTTTCAAATCCACGGAACTCCATAACATGAAGTTTAGTGTCCTCTACATTACCTGCTTCATCTAGTTCTACGGTGATTTTAGCATGACCTTCAATTCTAGTCACTGGTTCCATTGTTAACTTAACCATCTATTTTCCCTCCTTTTTCACTTTCATAGGTACTAATGCAGATGCAAATGTGAATTGATAGAATGTTCCCACCATATCATCTACTTCATTTGCTACTTCTTCTGGGTCTACTGTTTTGTCTCTTTCTACTCCGAAATCGGATCCTATAGCAGAAATCATCTTAGCACCTTGATCCATAACATTTGGAGTTGGTCCGTAGCATCCTCTACACTGAACGGCTATAGTAGGACATTCTGCTCCACAAATAGATGTGGTTGCTGGACCCATACAAATTAGTCCCTGCGGAACTAGGCACATTTCTGGTTCTGGTACGCCTAATTCGAATTGTCTTATGATTTTATCCATAGCCATTCCCTCTGGAGGTTTTTCCCTAGGACAAACTTCACATAAATTAGTTTTTGGTAAAGTTATTTCTTTACCCGTGAGTAAAGCTACAAGTTTCTCTGCAAGAACATCCGATTTACATGGACATCCGGGTATCGCGAGATCCACATCTATAGCTTCTGCTAATGGTCTTACTCTACTTTCTAAGTGTGGTATCTGTTCGTGTGGTATAACACCTTCGGGGTTAGGTGTACTGGGTGAGTTAATGTAAGCTTCCTCGATAAGTTCTTCGGGTGTGTGGAGGTTTCCCACTCCAATTGGTCCACCGTAACATGCACAAACACCGTATGCGATGACTATTTTGGCTTTTTTCCGGAGCATTTCCGCTAATTCACGGTTTTCATCGTTACGTATTCCACCTTCTATTATGATAGCATCTATATCATCAGGCACTTCATCATATTTTACGTCCATTAGTACTGGGCTGAATTCGAAGTCTGCCAATTCCATTACATCTAAAATTGCTTCGTGAATATCTGCAATGGACAGGTGACATCCGGAACATCCTGCCAGCCACATAGTTGCGATTTTAGCTTTTTCTGCCATTTAATTACACCTCTTATGCTTCAACTGCTAACTGTTCTTTGAGTGGGGATGGTCCAAGAGCTCTGATACGATTAACCATCATGGTTACTGTATCTGCAAATTTTTCTCCTTCAGATGCAGATATCCAATCATGGTGTATTCTTTCTCTGCCAATTCCCAATTCATCTGCTAGTTTGTAAATCAATCTCATTCTTCTGTCTAACTTGTAGTTCCCAGCGTCGTAGTGACAGTCACCATGATGACATCCAGCTACGATAACACCGTCTGCTCCTTCTCGGAATGCCTTAAAAATAAATTGTGGTTCAATACGTCCCGAGCACATTACCCTTATTACTCGGACGTTTGGAGGATATTGCATCCTTGCAGTACCAGCAGTGTCGGCTCCACCGTAGGAGCACCAGTTACAACAAAACATAACAAGTCTTATATCATCCTCAGCCATAGAGTTTCCTCCTAAATTTTTCGATTTATATTATTAAATGTACCTTAAAATTTGTACATTAATATATGGATATAAAAATAGTTATTATAAAGCTTACTTATAAAACAAATTCGAAAAGCTTATATATTTGAATATGTATTTTTTAATTTTTAATACATCTAATAAACGCTTATGAATGTTTAATATGATTAATTAAAGATTAAAACGTTATGAAATCCTTAAAATTAAATATTTATAACTAAATTTAAGGTAATGAATCTTAATTATAATTTTTAAGAATATTTTATAGATTTAAACATTAATAACTCGATAAAATTTAACTATCGTTAACTAAGAAGAATTATTAAATAAAATAAACTATAAAAAATAGTATAATTACTAGAATAAGTAAATTAAACAAATTTATTTTTAATAACATTGGTGGGTGGTTGAACTGTTGCTTGAAATAACTGATCTAGCCGTAAAAGTGAATGAAAAAGAAATTCTAAGTGACATAGATTTATATATTGATGAAGGAACTACACATGTTCTTTTAGGACCTAATGGCTCTGGGAAAAGTACTTTATTTATGAGTATACTTGGATTCCCCAAATATAAAGTAACTAATGGAGAGATCATCTTTAAAGGTGAAGATATAACTAATTTATCCACCACAGAACGAGTGAAAATGGGTATAGGCGTTAGTTTCCAGAACCCTCCATCTATAAGAGGAGTAAAACTCAAAGATCTTCTAAAAATTGAACATCATGAAAGCGGGAAGGAATTAAGCCCAGATATGACAGAACTCTCCAACAAACTTAAATTCGACGATAAATTCCTAGAAAGAGATGTAAATCTGGGGTTTTCAGGGGGAGAAGTTAAAAGATCAGAAGTATTACAACTCTTAGCACAACAACCCGACTTCATAATGTTTGATGAACCTGACTCGGGAGTTGACATCGAAAATGTGGAACTTTTGGCTGAAGAAGTGAACACTTTACTAGATAAAGATAAAAAACCGGGATTAAGAAAAAAATCTGGACTTTTAATAACTCATCTTGGCTACATACTCAATTTTGTAGCAGCGGACACCGCTCATGTACTTATGGATGGTAAAATAGCCTGTTCAGGAAATCCCAATGAAATTTTAGAAGACATTAGGAAAGAAGGATTTAAAGGATGTGTAGAATGTTGCAATCTGATACACTAAAAAAACAGGCTGAAAAAGCTAAAAAGAAGAAAGCTGCTTTAGGCAAAGATGTAGAATTGGAAAAATTTAAAGCAGAAGAAGCAGGCGAACATGAAAAAATGGAATCCCTAGAGGAACTTTCAGAAAAATATAAAAAAGATATTCTCAAAGTAGGAGTCCAACCAACGGGGGCAGGGAGAGCAGGTTCTTTCTTACAAATTGACCAATCCGGAGTGTGTAGTAACTGCAACACAGAATCCATAGAACTCATGAACATGAAAGATGCTCTTAAAAAGTATGATTGGGTAAACGATTATATGTGGAAGGCTGTCGCTATAGACACTGATAAATACACAGCTGAAACTGCCTTAAGAGAATCGGGAGGTTATTTTATAAGGTCGTTACCAGGTACAAAGGAAGTGTTCCCTATTCAGGCTTGTATGTTTATTGGTGGTTCAAACGTAGCTCAAACAGTCCATAATGTTATAATCGCCGAAGAAAACAGTGAATTACATATCATAACCGGTTGTACAACCGGATCAGATATCCAAAGAGCACTACATGTCGGAGTATCAGAATTTTACCTCAAAAAAGGCTCAAAGATCACATTCACCATGGTACATAATTGGGCAGAGGAAGTAGAAGTTCGGCCCCGTACTGGGATTATAATGGGAGATGATACCACTTATATTAGTAACTACATCCTTACCAGCCCAGTTAAGACAATTCAAACTTATCCAACTGCTTACTGTCAAGGAAAAAACTCAAGGGCTGTATTCCAATCCATATTGGGGGGTCAGAAAGAGTCTCTATTGGATTGTGGTTCTAGAGCTATTCTTACAGGTGATAATTCTAGTTCAGAGATGATTACTAGGGCTGTTTCAAAGGATAAATCCCAAATATACACTCGAGGACATCTGGCCGGCAAATCTCCAAATGTTAAAGGACATTTAGAGTGTATGGGACTAGTTTTATCGGATGATTCACTGATATACTCTGTTCCAGAGCTTGAAGGAAGTTCAAAGGATCTAGAATTATCCCATGAGGCAGCAGTGGGTAAAATAGCTGAAGAAGAAGTTTTATACTTAATGTCACGTGGTTTAACTGAAGATGAAGCTGCAAGCATGATTGTGCGGGGATTCCTAAGCTTGGACATCACCGGACTGCCACCAGAACTCGCGGCTGAAACCAAAAGAATGCTAGACTTGAGCTTGCAAGGTATGTAAAATTATCTTAAATAATTTTAGTTATTAGCATTCTAAATTTTTTTTGTAAAATTAGCATATCCTATGTAAGTTTAAAATTTAAAGTAAAAGTTTTAAAGGAATAAATAAAATATTTTAAGTGGAGATTATTCCGAAATTATTATGAATTCACCTACTTTCTCCACTTTCCCAAATGGAACAAGTAAAGTATCTCCTTTTTTTTGGGCACCTTTAACATTTACATTTCTGCCTTTATCCACTTTTATGACTACATCAGTTATTTTACCAGTTTTTCCATTAATTATAAGTTCATCGAGCTCTCCTAATATTCGTGCATTATTTGTAGCCACTTGATATCCTTTAATTTCACTCCAAACTTTTTCTTCCCCTTTAATAAGTTTCCTCTCTTCCACAACCATATTTATCACCCTTAATTTTTTACGAGTTACTTGTGAGATGTTCTTCTAGGAATTTGATGTCATCTTGGCTATTAATATTTAAAGCCAGTTCAATTTCGTTAATGAAAAGAACTTCCTCATCTTGTTGCTTGTTTATACTCCTCAAAATATTTAAACCTGATGGTATTATGCCCTTCAATTGCCAAGATGGTTTCAAATTATATCTTCTAAAAAATTCTGGATGAACCGCAACGCACAGGGCATCTTTACCACAATTTTCATAATATTTTATAACATAATCCAAAGTAGAACTTTTTATGAAAGGTAAATCTGCAGTAATTGTTAACAAAACTTGATCCGGATTAAATTTTGAGATTATAAAACTCAAATCTGATAAATATCCATCTCCCGGAGTTCTAATTACTTCTACATTCTTATTTATGAGGTATTCCTCTGTTTTGGGAGTGTATTTGGTAGTTGCAACAATAATGCTATCTATTTTTTCTGCACCATCCACAGCCTGAATGACACTTTCTATCATGGGCTTACCTTTGATCACAATAAGAGGTTTTTCTAGTTGTGATTTCATTCTTGTGCCTTTTCCTCCAGCCATTATCAAAGCAGTTATCATTGAGAGCATTTCCCATTATTTTAAAAAGCTATAATTCTTATGGATACAATTAAGCACAGTTTATGTACTATTTGATAATATAAAATCCTAATTTTTTTGAAAAACTTAATTTACTTTTGATTAACTTTATTTGACATTATTATTTAGTCTTGCTCTGTTGCAGTTTTTTTCGCCGGCCTAATATACAGGCCCCTCCCCTTAAACCCCCCAATGGAATTTTAGGAGTTCCCATAGAGTTCATGCATCGTGCCATAACCGCTGCTCCCAATGCAAGGGCATCTGATACAAAAATGGTTTCTTTGAAGTGATTTTTAGTATAATCTAGAATTAAGTTTGGTTTTCTGCCTGTTATACCTGCCCTACCGGTCACTCCCAGTACTGAACCGTCTTCAATAACTCCTTCGTCTACTGCTTCTTTTACTAATCGTTTCACTATCAAGGCGCTTACATGATCGAGAGTAGCGAATAAAGTATGTATACCGGCTTCTGAGTATATTTCATGGCCGATTTTAATGAGTTGGGGAATCTTATCACCATTAGTCCCTATATCACATCCTATAAGTGTGGTGCCCGCATTGTAAGCTGCTACCGGGTCAACTGGTACTGTTCCAAATCTATCCCGTCCTTCTGGGACTTTTCGGATGTCAACATGTTCATGAACCTTTTCTGCGTAGGTTTTAGCTGCCTTCCAATCGGCATTTTTTAGTATATCCTTTGTATAAAGGTCTAATGCGGCTCCCCCTCTTTGATCTACTTTTTCAGTTCCGCGTATTATGGCATCTGATATGGCACCTGCTAAGCCACAGAAGTTTCCAACTGTGCGTGCGTAGGGTTCTTCAGCGTTGGTTATTCGGCCAGCCAGTGTGGTTCCGAAGTCCATGGACACCACCGGATTGCGATAATCTATATTAGTCCATTTAGCACCTGCTTTAATGCCTGCGGTTACTAATTCTCCTTCCATTTCATTAGCAACCACTACCTTTCCTGTTGGAGGAACCACACTCACCACTGCTCCGTCGAACATCACTTGATCAATGAGAGTATAACCTCTCAATCGTTCCGGGAAATTCTCAATAGACATCGCCGGAGCCATTTTACGGGGTGGTATACCTGCCTCTAAACATCCATTTGCTAATGCTATTATAAGATCTCCCACCTCTTCCGGGGATGCAAATCCTGCTGTAACACCAGTTGAGCGCACTACAAAATCAAGATCCTCATCTATATCTATTTTAGATCTTTTAACTGATTCCAGGATGGTGTCTTTCACCATTTCTGAGACGGATTCTTTGGTGAGTTCTACTTCCCATACTGTCTCACCAAAGACTTTCTCTCCTTTCTTTGGTGGTCTTATGTCTCTTGTCATCTTCACTGTTTTATCCAGAAGATAAGTGTGACTATTTTTTAGATTTGTGGCAGTTAAAATACATTTAGTAGTGGTGTTTCCTAATTCCACTGATGCCACGATATAATAAACATCAGGTTCCGCGGATGTTCCAGCTCCTACTTTTTTTCTTACGCTATAAGGATTTGATTTTACATCTTCGATAGTTATGTACTTGCTTTTTGCAATGGTTGGTTTGGGACTTCTACTAAATATTCTCTTAAATGGCGACAAAGAATACCCCCTAAATACATATTAAATTTGTTCATCAAAAGAAGAATATATATTATTGTGAATTTTAGTACCGGAAAATAAATTAAAATTATTAATAAATTTAGAATTTAAAAAAAAAGAAAAAATTAATAGGGTTGATTTATTTAAATCAGCCTATCTTATTTTTATAGTAGTTTGAAGAATGGGTGTTCCTCTATGGGCTCTGTTCCAATATCCTTCGCAGCTTCGGCCATGAAGATGTCACACATTGCGCAGGCAGGGAATGCCATTTGAGCATTTTCAATTGGTCCTATGAGGACAAAATCTCCTCCAGCCATTAGCATGATTAGGTTTGATCCTACGTCGGCTACTGGCCAGGCTTCTGGATGTCCCATTCCACCTTTTTCCGTAGATTTTTTGTAGTTTCTCATCCAGTCCCATGCAGAAGGTACATTGTGTATACCTGCTCCAGATGGGTATCCCCATTTACTTTTTTGCATGTAGGATGTTCTGACTGCTGGACCTGCTCCTTGACCTAATGGTGTAACAGCTACATCCATAAGTGGCTTGTCTATACCTGACTCTGCGGCCATTTCTAACAGTCCTTTGTCTAAAACGCTTCCACCATTCTCCCATATATCTAGTTTTCCCTGAGCCGTCATATCCATAGCATTAAATCCTAAAACAATAGATGCGGTTAAATCTGTTTCTCCAACAGCTACTATTTCTGCTGCATCTGCTGCCATGTTTATGGAATTGTAGATTGCTCTATCAGCCAATCCTACTTCGGTGGCGTATTTTGCACCGGCGATCCTTGCTTCTGCTGATGTTGAATCTATCAGGAAGGGATAGTCTGAATGTTCGCCTACAAATTCTAGGTATTTAACTAGAGCCTCTGGAGTTTGTCCAAAAGTATGCACCCAATGTGGGTTACCAGTTATATCAGACATTTCTTCCTGCACTTTCATTAAGCCTTGTGCTTTTTCACTGTCAAATACTCCAGCCTTTTCATCTTCTATTATTTTATGTCCACCATAAAATATGGTTCCCGCTATAACAGTTGGATATTCTCCGGGCTGCCCACCACATTTGACACCGGCAATATCTAATACAGTTTGTTCTTTGTCAAATCTAAACATAATGTAAACCTCCTAAATTCCATTAAAGGCTGATAAGATTGCTCCTACCTTAACCACTTTGAATACCACAAAGAGGATTAAGAGTCCTATTATTATTCCATATAAAATACCAATATCTCTTCCTATTTGTTGACCCATTCTCTGATTGACTTCACCCCATGTGAACTCAACTTTATCCTCCATGACATCTAATCTTACATTAGCTTTGTTAAACTCCTCACTTGGGACAATAACTTGAGGTATAATATTTTCATCATCTACCATTAGAATCCGCCCCTATATATTACCCAAATTGCTGGAATAAGGATTAATACAAGTGCTAATATAAAGCCTAAACTAATTCCATATATACGGGTAGTTACAAGACCCATAAACAATCTAAAATCTCTACCCATTATCGCAGCACGATATGTTGTGTCGTTTGCTACTTTTTCCATTCCTCTGAGGTTAGGTCTATTTGATATTTTCATCTTAAAACCTCCATTATTTCAAGAACAATATGGTTCCAATAACCAAAGTAAAGGCTAATCCTACCATGATTCCTTGAACTTTTCCAGTGTACATACCAGCGAATATTCTCTGTAAGGAAGCGGTAGCTTTAACTTGGGTTTGGATATTACGCATTCTAGCTTCGATTAAAGCCGTCTCAGGAGTCACAGGTGTTATTGCATCAGCTTCTTCCTTTTCTCCACCTTCCTCTACTTTGATAACCATTGCTTCTTCTTCAAATGCACCTGGATCCTTTTCTGCGCATTCTTTGATTTTAGCTTGTATTGATGCAGCGTCTTCCACATCAATTATGCTGACGAGTTCTAGTTGTTGTTGGAATCTCTCAATACCTTCATCAGGTATGTTTTCAATGTAGGGTATTGCTCCCTTAGCATTTACGATACTTCGTTTTTCAGGGTCAACCCCATTAGCATGTAGTGCTTCTATACTCTGACCTGTAATATGTCCCTGCACCTCTGATCCACATAACACTAGAAATCGTATATTGGGATTGGATATCAAGTTAGCCATCATTTTCTCTATACCGAGATTTTCGGTTTTACAAGGACCTGCAATGGCAGCACCTGCATCCAATGGTATCTGTTCTATATGAGACGCCAAGGTCGCAGCTGCCACAGGACTTTCTGGGTCTCCGACCACATAGTCTCCGCTTATAACCGGCCATCCCTCTGCTGGTGATTTTTTCTCAGCCATTTTTTAACCTCCTAAAAGAATAGAGCCACCATTATAACCATACCTATTATGAACCCATAAACCATGTTGGTTAATGTACCTGCTTGCATATAGACTCCTTCTCTTCCAGGGAAGGAGTTATGCGGCTGACTGGTAGGATCCAAAGAGTTATACAAATCGTCTATTCCAATCTCTAATTGATCTAGTTGTCTATTTACTCCATCTAGTGATACTATTACAACACCTTCCATAGCTGCCCCAATAGAACCTGTAGATGGATTAAGGGTTAAATTGGATTCAGGAGCAATTACAATTAAAGGTAACATTTCTGCCATTATTTTGCCTCCTTAATCTCAATAACTTCCTTATCAAAATCATCGCCCTCCTCATGAGGCCACCAGCCAGTCCATTGAACTAATGCTGCTTCGTCTTTTGATGCCCTTATAAATGAGCTTATTGATAAGAACCAGCCTATACCTCCAACTATAGCTATCACATACCATGCATGGCTAAATGGCATTGCAATAACACCCACTATAGCCATTGAGATGAAAGCTGTTGAAAAAGCTAGTTTTAGTGTTCTAGTTCTATTTTCATTCGGACCTAAACATGCGTTGAATGGATGTTGTATGGCCATGGTGTTCAGGATGAAGAATAAAGCGATGTATCCTGGAACGATTACACTGTGAAGTATGTTAGGCATTGTGTAAGTACCAGCTATAGCAGCTGAAAATCCAAGTACAGATAATGCAGCTGCACCTGCAAGCTCAGTTGTGCAACGTAGTAAGATTGGTATTTTCATTTTTAATACTGTAAGTCCTAATCCTGCCACTATTGCACCTACTACCATGGCTAATACAAATCCTAGTATAGGTCCTATCCATGTATAGCTTGTTCCAAGATAAACTGCTGCGGATAATCCAGATAAGGCACCAACTAAACTAAATGCCAGTGACATGTATCCTATTGAAGGTACACCTGTACCTAAACCATAACTGGCTACACGAGCTATTGCATCAGCACCCCAAATTATGGCACATACCGCTCCTAATGCTGCTAGAACTGGGCCTATTATTGGATTTATTGGTGTGAGGTATATGCCTACAAGTCCTCCCACTATTCCAAGAGCTAAAGGTTTTCTCTTATCTACAGAGTTTGGCCCTCTACCATCTTCAGACATTAGAAACTACCCCCTTTAACTAGTAATACTCCTAAAATACCGACTATTGCAGAGGCAACAATACATGCTAATGCTGCTCTGGGAAGTCTTGCAAATTTAGGATCGTGGAATCCTTCAATAGTACCTCCAATGTTATAGGATGCTATAACGGAGTTTACGAAGAATAAACCTAAAGAAAAAGTACCTGCAAGTGTTGCTGCGCCTAGAGATACATATGCTCCAGACGGGATAGCGTAACCTGGAGTTGCTATTAGTGAATAGTAAAGGAAGTAATAAGCCAATGCTCCTCCAAATCCACTTAATAATCCACCTATTATTCCACTTACAAAACATACTGTGGGTATACCATGGCCTTCTGTACCTGGTGTTACGAATTTACTTTGCTCATATCGAGTGATAGGATCATATTTGACTTTTGCTGATGATGGTACACATCCTACACCCCAGATATAAACCCAGTTACCTACTAACATAGTAATACCTAACATTAAAGCTGAACCAGCACCACCTGCTAGTAGCACTAACCATAGTGGGGATGTGGTTGCTGCTGCTGCAGTTATGAGCCCGGTCATACCGCCCCCGGCTGCAAGCATTGCGGTTCCTGTTCCCACACCTGTTGCTGTTGCTATAGCTGCTGGAGCACCTCCTACTGGTATGAAGTGTACACCTCCACCTATCAGTACTCCTCCAATGGCTACAGCACCGATTAATAATAATGGATCTACTACCATTATGTTAACCTCCTATTATTTTAAATATGGTCCGTATTTGTTTCTAGCAAATACTTCCATTCTATTGTTTATTATTATTATCAATACTATGATAATAAAAAGTATTCCTGTACCTACTGCTAATGCCATGTTAGAATCAGAATTACCAGGGAGTATAGCGCCACTAACGTTTCCAAATATTCCACCTACTACGGTGCTCCAGAAGCTGAAAAATACGATTAATCCGAAACACATTCCGGTAACTGGCCCACCATACTTGGCACAGAAGTTAACAGCATCTAATGAGTTTCTGGCTCCGAGTTCTGCTTTTCTTGTGATGTCACCATGAATACGAACAGGGATACCTCCTCCAAATGGATATTGCTGGTATTCTCGTTCACCACCATAGTGAATATCACCAGTTGATGAACCTATAGCACCGATAGTTATTCCCCACAGAACTGCCAGCATAGGCAGTGGAAATGGATGTGCAAAACCTTGTATTGGCAAGGTCATTAGGTATGATACTCCTATTATTGTGAAAGTAACTATAAATCCGTGTCCAGCTATTGGTCCTAAATGCTCTGTAACGACGTCCATGAATAAAGGCTGTCCGAATTTTGATAAACTTACAGTTCTTCCTAAGTGTGAAGTGGTGGCGAATGTAGCGTGAATCAGGGCTGCAAAGGCTGCTCCTCCAGCTAATGCCATTATTACTGGAAGATTTAATGAAATAAGCACAAATGCAACAGAACCTGCTATACCTGCCATAGTACCCATCTGTACTGGTTCTCCAGAAACAGCCTTGTTGAATATCCTGTGTAGGTTACCCATTTGGGGTGCTAATTGAACCTGTGAGTTAGGATTACTCATGGAACCAACATCAGATTCTAGGTCCTCTGCAGCTCCTGAAATAGTTGCAGCAGCGCCCATCAATGCCGCAACACCTAATCCTGCTATTATAGGGTCTACCATGTTATTTTCCTCCTAAATTTATTAAAATAAAATAAAAAAATAGGTGTATTTATTGACACCTATTTATTTAGCTGGAGAGATAAGAGCTCTTTCTCCATCTGGTTCGAATTCTCTTAATGCACCTTTAGCAAACTGAGCACGTACTTCAGCGAAGTCGAAGGTCAGGT
>Ga0182011_10002010_pt1 | contig 17477 bp, 14 predicted proteins | sample 711E1DmetaG_FD_120481 | JGI IMG/M metagenome (GOLD analysis project Ga0182011, IMG submission 120481) | Permafrost microbial communities from Stordalen Mire, Sweden - 711E1D metaG | ecosystem: Environmental > Terrestrial > Soil > Wetlands > Permafrost | place: Sweden: Stordalen | collected... | reverse complement strand
CCTATCCTGATCTTGCGGGCGGGATCTACCAGAACATCCCAGAGCCTTGATTCGCGGTTCAGTTCGCGGAGGAGGAAAACCTCTATCTTGGCCCCGGTCTTTTCTTTTTCGCCGTAAAGGCGGGCCGGAAAAACCTTGGTGTTATTGATGATGAAGACATCACCATCGCCGAAATAATTCAGAATGTCTTTAAAATGTTTATGCTGAATGCTTTGCTTCCTGCGCTCGAGGACCATCATGTTGACGTCGTCGCGGTGTTTAGGTGGATTGTTGGCAATTAATTCAGGAGGCAGGTGGAAACGAAACTGAGAAAGCTTCATGCTTGACGTTTAAAAAGGCGTGCAAAATTAATACTTTTTTCGCTGAATGTCAAGCCTTTTTTCTCTTTTGTTATCGGCGGGCTATTCAAATAAGCCGCTAATCTCTTCAGGAGGCCTTAAATGATAGGTTCTCAACCCAACATTTCCGGCGGCTTCGATATGCTGTAAAGAATCGTCAACAAACAAAGTTTCAAACGGATCCAGATTACCGTCCCGGATCACGTATTCAAATATTTCCTTTGATGGTTTCTGCAGATGTATCTGAAACGAAAACCAGGTTTTTTCAAAGAGGCCGGTAAAAGAATGGTAACCGTAGTTTTTACTGAAATCGCCCAGGTATTTATTATAATGCACTTCATTGGAATTGCTGAGAATGAAAATCCTGTATGATTTTCTGACCGCTTCGAGCAGCTTCACCCTGTGTGACGGTATGTTCAGGATCATGGCATTCCAGGCCTCCAGGACTTCTTCATCCGTGACATCCGGTTTCAGGTACTTTTTAAGGATTCCGGAAAATTCCGGAATCGAAATCTTACCACCTTCCAGTCTGCGGAATACATCTTCCCCTCCATCCACTGAGTAGGAAGGATTGAATCCTTTGAAACCCAGTTCTTTGAATTTCAATTCAGACAATCTGAAATCGATATTGCAGATGACTCCCCCGAAATCAAAAATAATGTTGCGTATGGGATTGCCCTGTGATACGGCAGGGGTCAGTTTCAGCATAGTTCCAAGCTTTCCGGTTGCAAAGATGGCAAAATATTTTTACCTTTGCACCCCAATTTCAATTAATCGGGCCCATAGCTCAGACGGTTAGAGCAGCTGACTCATAATCAGCGGGTCACAGGTTCAAGTCCTGTTGGGCCCACCCTCAGAATCAATTACTTACATTGTTTAAATGAAGTAATTTTTTTATTAATGCAATATGCTGCATTTAATACTCTCCCATGACAAATATCGAGGTTTTTGGTCTGGCTCTTAGAATATCAAATTGAACTTCTATCACAGTACCTTGTGATAATGTGTGAATGATGTAACTTATTCCCAGATTTGTGTAACGGTTTACGGAATAACGAGACTTACCTTTATCCCATGAAAATATTTTCACAATTTAATTTCAAAAAAATGAACACAACAGAAGTAAAAGGAAACTGGAATGAGCAAAAAGGTAAGCTCAAACAAAAATTTGCAACCTTAACGGATGATGATCTGATGTTTGCAGAAGGCAAAAAAGACGAGATGATTGGAAAACTTCAAATCAAACTTGGTAAAACGAAAGAAGAATTACACAAGATTATGGCAGGACATTAATCATCTGTTTTTGATAAAAGGTATCGTTAAGCGGGACATTCGTTAAACGGTACCTTTTCAGCCATCAATTAACATTCTAAAACAATAATAATCATTAAAACCATTCCTATCATGAAAAAATTAATTGTATTGCTGTCAGCATGCTTGCTGATAAGTTTATTGGGTTATACCCAGGAGCTCACACCTGAGAAGGTTCCAACCTCCGTATTACAGGCCTTTGCAAAAAAATTCCCTGCTGCTACCGATGTAAAATATGAATTGAAGCAGAACAATTATGAAATCGCCTTTAGAGATAAAGGAGTAAGGGAGTTCGCCAAATTTAATCCAACTGGAAAATGGCTTGAAACAAAAACAGCAATAATAGAATCTGATCTGCCAAAAGAAGTCTCCGCTTCTATTGCCAAGAACTTTGCTGGTTTCAAGATTTCAGAAGTTACCACAATAGAGACACCAGACAATTCATTATTCTATAAGATGGACTTGAAGAAGGGTAATGAAGAGTATAAAGTCCATTTCTCTCCCAAGGGTGATGTGCTGAAGAAGACACCATTAAAGACACCAGTAAAGAAATAGAAGGATCAGGACGATAAGGATTGATCCTAAATACTCGGTTTTAGTTGTGGAAACGCCTATCTGGAATTTCGGGTAGGCGTTTTCCTTCATATTTAGTACTTTTAGATTTCTATTGGAAAAAAATGACTCAAATTATTCATGATCCCAGAACATTCACTCTTATGAAAGGAGTAAATAACTACGACTTAAAAAGATCAGTTTATTTTTAAACCAGCAACATTAAAAAAGGAGAATTCAACAATGAAAAGTATTAATAACAATGCACCTGTCAAGTGCAGCAAAACAATCCTTATCAATGCAAGCCCTGAAAAGGTTTGGTCAGTTTTAACTAATATAGACCAATGGGCAACATGGCAAACCGACATTACTAAGCCAAAGCTCAACGGGGAGTTAAAACTAAATACAACCTTCGATTGGAAAACAGATGGAGTAAAAATTCATTCAACACTGCTAACAGTTGAACCATTTAACCATTTCGGTTGGACAGGGAAAACTTTTGGAATGGTTGCCATTCACAATTGGCCCTGATTTCTCTTTTTAATTGAATAAGATTAATGAATTTGTTGTAATTTAACATGTTTTTCGATTATTAAACAAACCAGGAGAATCTTAATTTCAGGATTATGACAGAGAATTTAATGGAAAGGGCAAACGATATCCTTGAACGGGCTATCCTTGCTGCGGCAGAATTCCAGGAATTCAATCAGGAACAGACTGATAAAGTAGTCGGGGCCGTTTATAAGGCCGCTCTGAACGCCAGGATAAAACTGGCGAAAATGGCGGTAGAAGAAACAGGGATCGGAATATGGGAGGACAAGATGTGGAAAAACGTGATAGGGACACAGCTTGTTTATGAAAATATCAAGGATGAAAGAACCGTAGGTGTGATCAACGATGATCCCATTACAGGTATTTCTGAAATTGCCCAGCCGCTGGGCCCTATTTTTGCTGTCACACCGGTTACAAACCCCACATCAACTGCAATTTACAAGATACTGATCTGCATGAAGACCCGCAATCCCATTATTATCAGTTCGCACAGGAATGCCGCACGTAGCACTGGTGAGGCTGCCCGGATTTGTTATGAAGCCGCATTGGCGGCAGGTGCTCCGGAGGATTGCGTGCAGATGATCCCGGCAGGTTCCCGGGATTTTACCCAGACCGTTATGGCACATCCAAGAGTCGCACTCATCCTTGCTACCGGAGGGACAGGGCTTGTGAAAGCAGCGTACAGTTCAGGTAACCCTGCAATAGGAGTAGGGCCGGGCAATGTGCCTGTATTCATCGACGAAAGTGCAGATATTCCATTTGCCATATCTTCCATAATAAGATCAAAAACATTTGACAATGGAACGGTTTGTGCAAGCGAACAGTCGGTGATCGTAGAAGAGAAGATCGCTAAGGAAGTCAGAGAGGAATTTGAACGCCAGAACTGTCATTTCATGACTCCGGAAGAAATTCAGAAAGTCGAACAGGTCGCTGTGATTAAGGAATCGATGAGCATGAGCCCTTTTATAGTGGGCCAGTCCGTAGAAACAATTGCACAGAAGTCCGGAATTTCTGTTCCCATAGGGACTAAAATTTTACTTGCTGAGCTGAAAGGGGTTGGCAGGGACTATCCTCTTTCGGTAGAGATACTGGCTCCGATTTTAGCGTTTTATACAGCAAAAGATTATAATTCGGCAATAAAATTATGTATTGACCTGAATTACCTTGGCGGAATTGGCCATAGTGCAGGAATTTATGCCAATGACGACAAGCGGATCATGGAATTCAGCCAGCTTATTAATGCCGGAAGAATAGTTGTTAATACCCCGACTTCCCAGGGAGCTGTGGGAGGGACCTTTAACATGCTTCCTCCGTCACTTACACTTGGTTGTGGCACTGGAGGGAAGAACATCACAACGGAGAACATTACAGTAAAACATCTGATCAATATTCAGAGAGTTTGCAGGAGAAAAATGAATGACAGGTTCTTCAGCATTGACAGAAGCAAGTACCTTGACGAAAACTGCAATGAAGCGGATCTCCGGTTCGAGTATCATAAAAATCATTAATTAAATAGCATGGATTATGATGGATTTTGATTTTAACCCCGAAGAAAGAGTGTTAACCTGCATTTTTAAAGGGAGGTTGGACACGATACTCAGTAACCAGTTATCTGCTGAACTCGATTCCAAATACATTTCCCTGTCTGAAAATGAAGATATCAATGGGCTTCTCGATTTCAGCCTGGTCTTTGACCTGAAAGATGTGAGTTTTATCTCGTCATCTTTTATCAGGTTATGTTTGGCAGGAAAAAAACGGGTCAGAGATGGAAGTTTTTGTATTCTGAATTCCGACCCTTTTATCAAAAAGACATTTAAGATTGCAGGCCTCGATGAGATCCTCAAGGTGAAATAAGCGGGAAAACTACTCCGGGATTATCGCCAGAATATAAGTTTCCAGATATTTGAAAAAACTTTTATAGCCGAAATAACCATCCCGATTATTAAGATCCATGGGAAAATGATATCTATCCAGCTCAACCCGGGATAATTGGAAAAATCCAATGGATAAACGTAATATAAGGTAATCTGGGCAAGGAAGGAAGCGGCTTCCATGAATATGCCCGAAAAGTATCTGATTGAGGGAATATCCAGTATCAACATAAGCAGATTACCACCTATCTGGACTATGCACGAAAAAATCAGAATATACATTATTACACCGTACTTCGCGGTGATAAATCCAAAATGCCAGTCAGGGATTTTGTAAAGTATTACTAAAGCAATCAGATTAAAAACTAATGAAGTAACAAATTCTGCACGACGGTTGCGGTATTGCTTTTCCCTATGCCAGCGGCGTGGACCAATTTCGTCTATATGTTTTGCCCAATGCGGCATTCGTTCATTTTCCGGAGTTTCCATGAAATGTTTTAATAATTTATGTTATTCGAAAATATTACGACAATTTGTTGATAGCCGGGTTTTCAAAATTAAACAGATTAATGTTACTTTGCACAAAAATAACATTTGGATAACATCCGTGAAGCTGCAGTCTGAAAAAATAATACCCGTTTACCTGTTAAGGCCCGCTCTTGTTTTCGCCATTGTCTTTCTCTGTTCAGGGCTTTATGCCCAGACATGGAATTTCATTAAAGAGAAAGACGGGATCAGGATTTACACCAGGACAGCTGAGAATTCCTCCTTTAAGTGCTTCAAGGGGGAAACGGTTTTCCATACTACTATGGACAAGCTCAGTATGTACATAGGGAATGTCCAGAATGTTGACTGGTGGGATAAAAATGTAAGGGAGATAAAAGTATTGTCTTCCGAGCCGGATAAACTCATCAGGTATTATCTTGTTTACGGTGTTCCATGGCCTTTGAGCGACCGTGACCTTTGTGTTGAAGCAAAGATCACGATAGACCCTGTAACGGGAGAGAAAGTCGTTTCGGCCAAACCTTTGAAAGATATTGTTCCTGAAAGGGAAGGAATTGTCAGGATAAGGAATTACTGGCAGAAGTGGACCCTGAAACCCATCGGCAATAATAACATACAGGTTGTTCTTGAAGGCTTTGTAGATCCCGGTGGAAATGTGCCTTCATGGCTGTATAACATGGTCATAGTTGACACGCCACTGAAGGTAATGAGAGGGATTAAAGTGCTTGTGGTGGAAAAAGATTAAGGCTTTGTAAGAATATACATCTGCTCTACTTCGACACTTGTAACAGTGCTGTGAAAGATCCGAACTTCATCCAGCCATCCCCTGAAATGATTTGCATAAAGCGAATAGTAATTGCCCCAGGAAGTGCCTGAATATGCTGTTGAACCGGCAGAATGGAAAAAGCCCATTGCAAAAATATTCTCCTGCTGCGGTGTGCTGCCTCCATATTTCAAACCTGTGATGCTTCTTGCAGGATCCCCCGCGGGCCATTGGTTGAAATCCTGCTGCTTCATCAAGACCCCATTGATATATAATGTGCCGACCTTCGTGGAACTGTTATACGTGCAGCTTACAAAAGCCCATTTATCTTTCAAAAGACCTACAACTCCACCTGTAGCTGTGAGGTTGGCACAATACGTCCAACCCGGCAACCCTCCATTAGTCTGCGTTTTCCCGTCACCGGCAAAGGAAAGGTCTTCGGAGACCGTAGTGCCGTCTGTCAGAGCATAGGAAGCAACCAGTTTGCAGGAACTGTAATCCGAAGCGATCTCGAATTCAAATCCTTTATAATCACCTGCACCTATCACAAGCTGCCCTTTCGGGTTCCCAAGGGAATCTATCTGGTATTGTGAATTTGCCTTAGCCCAAAATGTAAGAGAAAAATCGTTGGTATTGACCAGCTGGTCCCCGTTAGAAACCTGGATGATAGTTGAGGTGCCGTTAAATGCTGCACATTGCCCAAGAGAGTTATTGAAAGATTTTGCATAATTCAGGTCAGTTACCGCATTCACAGTGTAATTCCCCTGCTGATCATAGGTGTTGCCTTCAAAATTCCAGTATGCCACAAGCCCCGGAGGGCCGAAGTTTCCAATGGTTGTAAAGGCCCTCCAGAGATAAGTCATGATTGAACCGTCTGTTCCCAAAATGTTCGTGAAAGTCAGAATATAATACGTCCCGTTACCAAGGGCCAGTTTCGGAACAATCGTGATCGCACTGCCTGAGACAGTAATGTTCAGGTCAACATAAGTAGAATCAAAAGAACGCATGAGCAGGATGTTGGTGCTGTTTGCACTGGAAGGATTAACAGCCGAAGTCAGGGTTGCAACTATAGTGGCATTTGTGGGAACATTTATTGGACTGACGGTTGACAGGCCTACTCCACCGGCGATAAGTGAATTAAATGATAAGACAGAAGTATCGCTTTTTTTTGTACAGCTTAGCGCCCCCAATAACAGAATAAAACTGATAAAACTGAAAAATCGTAACACGATACGGTTGTTTAAATTCATTGAAATCAACGGTAAAGGTAGCCATTTATTTCAAAATCGTTAAATCTGCATTAATAAATTGTTAACAATGAAGATGTTATAATTTGAGTCTTGATATTTGCAGAAATTCATATCTTTACCATAAGTTTTGACTATACTCTGATTTACCATCCGTACCAATTAAGTTCGGGGTGATCATGCAGAAAAATATTTATGCTATGAAGATTAAGGCCGGAAAGTTTAAAAAACCCGGAAACACGGTTAAGGAGATGACTGTCGCAGCAGGCAGCGCCATGAAAAGTGGATTTTATACCGAAGCCATCTGGATTCTTTCGCTGATTATGGAAACAAGGCTGAAAAAGCTGATTATAATCACGGAGGGTAAAAATCCCGGGGCTGCTTCAGGGCTTGAACAGCATTTAAAAAGGATTAAATTACTTCAGTCCCGGGAACAGTATTCCTTGCTGAAATCACATTTTCCTTCTGCCCTTATTAACTCCCTGCGAACATGGAAGAACAACCGGAACATCATGATGAAGGACATGCTTGAAATGCATGTTTCGTGGGACCGCAGAGAAAGACAGGCCAAACATGGAATAGCGCTCCTGAAAGAACTGAACAAGGTATATAAGCATTATAAACTTGCTGTTAATTCTCCGCCTCCTGTCGAATCCGTCCAGCAGGAAGTTTCGGGCGCCGACAGCATAGCCAAAACAGAAACTAAGGACGGCCCTGTTATATCCAAACCTCCTTCAGGCTAATCATCTGATTCATTTATGACTTCCTCAAAGGTCCGCGAATTTTACTGGAGATTTTATAAGAAAAGAACCGCTTCTTTCCTGTCCAATCTATACAGTTCGAGTATTACAGGCAACGAAAAGGACATTCACAGTACCCGGCTCGATATGAAAAAGATCTATGCCATCCTCGAGATGTTCGAAATGCTTAACCCTGAGAAATTCAATCAGGAATCCTTCGAAGTTTTCAAAGCATTATTCCGTTTTTCAGGAAAAATAAGAGAGTTGCAGGTTAACCAGATAGTTATTTTAAAATATGGACCGGAAACGCCGGGAAGAGTCGTTTTCACCAGGTATCTCAGGTCCAGGGAAAATAAGCTCTCGAAACAATTTATTTCCATAGTTCAGGATTTTGATGAGAAAAAGCTGAAAAAATCCGAACGTTCATTAAAAAAATTATGCAGGGAGATTAAAATTAAAACCCTGAAAGCCAGATTGGAACGATTTATTCTAAAAAAAGCCAGAAAAATAAGCCTGCTCCGCAATTATCCCTCAAACCCGGAAAATATTCATGGAATACGAAAACAGCTGAAAGCGATGGTTACCATCCTTACACTGGTTTCAATGGTTTACAGGGACGAAAAACAGGATGCCATTTTAGGCAAGCTGAATCAAACGGAGATGCTTATCGGTAACTGGCATGACAACCAGGTGCTGATGGACTACATAGACCAATTCATCCGGAGAAGAAAAACAATCAAACGGGAATATCAGCTGAATTTACAGGTACTCAGGAATAAGATCATGAAAAGCAATCAGGAGCTTTTACAATCGTTATTCCCTAAGATAGAGGAGGCTCTTTCTGTAATTTTTCCATCACCGGGATCCGAATGAAAGCCATCAAAGAAATATATAAAGTTGAAGGCATGTCGTGCACTGCCTGCGCTGCGAGTATAAGCAGCAAACTCTCATCCGTTAACGGTGTAAATTCCGCAAATGTGAATTTTGCGAACCAGACGGTGCTGGTCGAATTTGATCCTGAACAAGCATCTGTAAAGCAACTGGAGGAAGCTGTTTCAAAGATCGGCTATAGACTTCTGACAGATAAGGATATGATGGCTGATGAGGAGGCCCGTGAGGCTCAGCGGCTACGTAATGCAAGGATCAATGTCCTTGCTTCATTCGCTTTCGCAATTCCGGTCTTTATCATTTCAATGTTCCTGCATCACCTGCCTTACCGGAACTGGATCATGCTCGTATTATCCTGCCCGGTGATGTTCTGGTTCGGAAAAGAATTTTTCGTCATTGCATGGAAACGGGCCGGATACCTTACAACCAATATGGATACACTTGTGGCATTGGTTAGCGGAACAGCCTTTCTGTTCAGCTTGTACAATACATTATTCCCTTCAATGACTGAAGCGATGGGGAAGGGTTCCCATATGTATTATGAAGCAGCGGTAGTGATCATCTCTTTCATACTTCTGGGGCGTTACCTTGAGGACAGAGCGAGGGCCAGAACATCCACTGCAATCAGGAAACTGGTAAACCTTGGAGTGAAAACAGCCCGCGTAATAAAGAACGGGGAAGAAAAGGAAATACTTATTTCAAAGGTAAGGATTGGAGATATTGTCATGATTCGTCCCGGGGAGAAGATCCCTGTTGACGGTCGGGTTACAGAAGGCGAGAGCATGGTTGATGAAAGTATGATCACGGGTGAAAGCATACCTGCAATAAAGAAAACAGGCGACCAGGTGATTGGCGCCACCCTGAACCAGACAGGGAGCCTGCAAATGGTTGCCGGTAAGGTAGGTGAACAAACAGTGCTGGCACAGATCATCAGGTTGGTGCAGGAAGCCCAGGGGAGCCGGGCGCCGGTTCAGAAAACGGTCGACCGTATCGCCTCGGTCTTTGTACCGCTTGTTATGATAATTGCAGTCCTGACGTTTCTCACCTGGCTTGTGTTCTTCCCCGGATTGGGCTTCTCCCATGCCATTACGACTGCAGTCAGCGTTCTGATCATCGCATGTCCCTGTGCCCTCGGCCTTGCAACACCTACAGCAATCATTGTGGGGCTTGGAAAAGCTGCAGAGCACGGCATACTTATCAAAGATGCGCGAAGCCTGGAGGAATTCTGCAAAGTTGACCTCATCATCCTCGACAAAACAGGCACAATCACAACAGGCAAACCAAGTGTCAGCGAGATCAGTTGGGATGAAATTGAACAGAAGGAGCCGGAGGAAATCACCGGGATTTCAGCTGCTGTTGCAGCAATTGAATGGCACTCCGAGCATCCCTATGCCAGATCCCTGATAGAATTTTTTAATGTGCCGCAAAACACCGGTAATGCAGTTGTGGGCTTTGAAAGTATTACCGGGAAAGGTGTTTCCGGATTTTACGGCCGGAACCAGTATCATATCGGCAGCCCAACCTATGTTACCGGTAAGGGTTGCAGCATTGCTGAAGAGCTTATTAAATATAGTCAGTTACTCAGGAAACAGGCATTTTCTGTAGTTTACATTGCCCGTAACTTCAGGGTAGTGGCAGTTGCTGCCATAAGCGACAGTATCAAACCCGGATCAGCCGGAGCAATTAAAGAGCTTAAGAATATGGGCATCGAGATCCATATGCTTTCGGGCGACAGCGTGGCGATCAGCTCACGGATTGCCTCCGAAACGGGGATTGACTATTTCAAAGCTGAAGCATCTCCGCTTGAAAAATCGGAATATATCAGCAGCAAACAGGAATCAGGGAAAAAGGTCTGTATGGTCGGCGACGGGATCAACGATTCCCCGGCTCTGGCCCTTGCTGATGTGGGCATTGCAATGGGCACAGGAACCGATATCGCCATTGAATCGGCCCGGATAATCCTGCTTAAAGGTGACCTTGCAAAGCTGGTAATGGCATTAAAGATCAGCCGGCAAACTGTTAAAACCATCCGCCAGAATCTTTTCTGGGCGTTTTTCTATAATGTTTTAAGTATTCCAATAGCAGCGGGAATACTTTTCCCCTTCACCGGCTTCCTGCTTAATCCCATGGTTGCAGGGGCGGCTATGGCCTTCTCTTCGGTCTCTGTTGTCAGCAACAGCCTTCTCCTGAAAACCAGGAAAATTATTTAGCCGTTTAAGGGTTTTTCTTAATTTTGATATGTTAAGTTTGATTTTCAGGGATGGAACGTAGACACCTGCAGTCATTTATTCTCCTTTTGCTGATAGCAATTTTTCTGCCATCAGGGCTTTTTGCACAGAATACCAAGAAGACAAATGCCGGGGAAAGGGGAAATGCCATCCGCAGTATTGATACAATGTTATCTATACTTAGGCAGGATACTCTTACAGCTGAAGGAGTATTCCCGCTTGCCTATAAAACCTTAAAACAGTCTATAGAGATTTCTTATACTGAAGGGAAAGCCGAATCGTACCTTCAGTTAGGAAATTATTTCGTCTACAAACGAAAACATGCCCCTGCTATTCGTTTCCTCCTGTCAGCCTCCCAGCTGTTCAATGTATTGAAAGACACTTTTGAATTGATGAGAGTTGACAATTCGATCTATTCCGTGGAGGTCTACCTTAAGGATTATGAAAACGCACTCGCCACCTGCCGGCATGGTCTCGAACTGGCACGTCAGAAAAAGGATCTTATCTCCACAGGTTACTTTCTGGAACGGATGGCTGATGTTTTCCGTGAACAGCAGGATACATCAAAATCGCTGGATTACTATATGGAATCCCTGAAATACTATACCGAAGCCAAAAACCGGAAAAGTATCCTCGGAGTTTATATGTCAATGGGCGGGATATATCTTGATCAGAAAAGATATACGGATGTGATCAGGATGTATGATACGCTATCGGTATTTGCTGATTCTGTTGATCCTTCAATTGCGGGGACCATGTACACAAGGATGGCTCATGTGTATGATCAGCGGAATAATTTTTCCAAGGCATTATATTATAACAGGAAAGCCCTTGAGAGCAGGAGGAAGACAAAATTTTCAGAATCGCAAATCAGTTCGTATATCAATGTTGCCAATGATTTCTTCAAAATGGGCCGCAGGGATTCAGGATGGTATTATATGGAAACAGGCCTGTCGGAAGCAAAAAATAAGCATCTGGTCTTTTATCAGAAGAACGGATATAATATATTGTATGATTATTACCTGAAAAAAGGGGATATGGAGAAAGCCCTTGAGAATTTTAAACTGATGTTGTCGATGAATGACAGCATCATGGCAGAAAGGCTCAATACCGACATCAGTGTAATAAAGACAGGGCAAAACCTTTTGATGTTAAGAGAAGGGAATAAAATGCTCGAACGCCAGAATGACTTCCAGAAACTAATGATCAGGAACGAAAAGATTTTCAAATTTCTTCTTACTGCAATTGTACTTGCAGTTCTGATTGCTGTCAGTATCATTGTAAAGATTAATTTACGTCACCGCCGGTCCAAAAGAGACATTGAGAATCTGAATATCAAGCTCCAGCATGAAGCAGCTGAAAGAAACCTGGTCCAGAAAAAAACGGTCGAAAAGGAAGATCAATACAGGTTCATTGCCGAACATTCCCTTGACCTGATCACCAGGATCGACAAAAAATATAATTTTTCCTACGCATCACACGCATCATCCGAAGTTTTTGGTTACACACCCCGGGAGCTGCTGACCATAAATTTATTCGACCTGGTCGTTGCCGGGGATTCGGCTTTTCTTAAAGAACAGTTGACGGAAATCGTTTCAACACGCCGGCCCTGTTCCGTTTCTTTTCTTGCCAGGAAAAAGGGAAATGAACCAATCTGGGTTGAAAGCACCCTTAATCCGGTATTTGATTCAAAGACTGGGGACTTCATGGAATTTGTTTCGGTTACAAGAAATATTCAGGAACTTAAAAAAAGAGAAATGGGAATTGTTGAAGGAACCAAGCAGAAGGAAAATCTCCTGAGGGAGATTCATCACAGGGTTAAAAACAACTTCGCCATCCTGGTCAGCCTGATCAATATGCAGAAATCGCAAAGCCAGAATGAAGATGTTAAACAATCCCTTACAAATCTTCAACTGAGGATAAGAACAATGGCCCTGGTCCATGAGATGTTATACCGCTCGGAGGATTTCGAAAAAATATCCTTTTCTGATTACGTCAGGTCCGTTGCCTCTGTAATTTCTGCAACTTACGGTAGTATGAATGTTCATCTGGACTTTCAGCTTGAACCGGTTATTATAAATATTGAAACGGCAATTCCCCTGGGCCTGATCCTCAATGAACTTTTAAGCAACGCATACAGGCATGCGTTTACCGGCAATTCCGAAGGAATTATTTCAGTTACATTCCGAAAGCGCGAAGCCCCGAACTTTTATGCCCTTACCATTTCGGATTCAGGGATCGGACTTCCAAGTGGGTTCTCCATGGAGGGCAGCAAAACAATGGGACTTCAGATTGTTGACATTCTCGTCAAGCAGATTGAAGCCCGCCTTCTGATTGAACAGGGAAAGGGAACATCATTCACGATTATCTTCCCGATAGAGGCCTGAACCTGATACAGGGTAAAATGAGCAGCCTACTTCTGAAGCCACACTCTCAGAAGACTGATCAGTTTCTCAGTCTGAACAGGCTTCGACATATAATCATTGGCCCCTGCTTCAATACATTTTTCCCGGTCGCCTTTCATGGCTTTGGCAGTTAAAGCTATTATAGGAAGACTGGCATACCGTTCCTCTTTCCTTATCTGCCGCATCGCTGCATAACCATCCATCTCGGGCATCATGATATCCATGATGACAAGATTGATGTCTGGATTCTGGTGAAGTTTATCAATACCTTCTTTCCCGGTCCGGCCAACGACGATATTGACATTTTTCTCTTCAAGTATCTTTGAAAGTACATATACATTCCTCATATCGTCGTCAACGACAAGGATCTTCTTTCCCTGGAAGACCGTATCGGGAAGAAAGCCTGAACTTTCCTGCTGGTGCTCTTCATCAGTTGGAGGAGTTTCTTTCTTAACGGCGACAGGTTTCTTAGTCACCATTTGGGGAGTATCCGTGCTTTCCTGCCCATCATAATGGGGAGCAGGGAAAGACACCGGAAGATAGATCGTAAATGTGCTGCCTTCTCCAACTTTGCTTTTCAGCTGGATCTCGCCTCCGAGCAGGCGGGCAAGGCTTCGCGAGATTGTAAGACCAAGACCTGTGCCGCCGAACTTTCTGCTGACAGTACCGTCGGCCTGCTGAAATGCTTCAAAGATAGCATGCTTCTTATCGTCCGGAATACCGATGCCTGTATCCGTTACCATGATGGCGACGGCATTCTCAACCTTCAGGGAGAGATTATTGAAACGAACTCCGGCTGCGGCTTTTGCAATTTTCAATGTCACACTCCCATGTTCTGTAAATTTAATTGCATTCGACATGAGGTTTTTGATGATCTGAAGCAGTCTCTGCATATCTGTTTCAATGGATTCGGGAATGCCCTTTTCAAGCTGTGTCTTAAGCTCAATATTTTTAGGTTGTGTGAGCGGCGTGAAGGTCCTGATAACATATTCCTCGATATCCTCCGGGCTGACTGCCTCGATTTCAAGTTCCATCTTACCGGCTTCTACTTTCGAGAGGTCAAGAATGTCGTTGATCAGTTCCAGAAGGTCCGTGCCTGATGAATGCACTATATTGGCAAATTCAATCTCGTCGGTAGTCATCATCCCGTTCTTATTTGTGGCAAGGATCTCGGATAACACAAGGATGCTGTTGAGAGGCGTTCGCAACTCGTGTGACATGTTCGCTAGAAATTCCGATTTGTACCTGCTCGCGATCTCAAGAGCTTCCGCTTTTTGCCTGATCTCTTCCTGCGCCAGTACTAATGCTTCATTCTTCTTGCGGATATCGTCGCGTTGCAGTTCAAGGACCTTGGTACGTTCCTCAAGTTCTTCATTGATCACCCTGAGTTCTTCCTGCTGATGCTGCAGGCTCTCTTCCGACATCCGAAGCGCCTTAGTCTGTTCTTCAAGTTCCTGATTGATCTGCCTGAGTTCTTCTTTCTGATGGGCCAGCTCGTTCGCCTGTTCCTGGGTTTTCATAAGGAGTTGCTCAACGCGTTCCCTTGAATGGGCGGTATTTAAAGCAACTGCGATGTTTTCAAGCGATGTTTCGAGGAATTTCTGTTTTTGTTCATCGAAAGGACGGAACGAGCCCAGTTCAATCACCCCTGAGAGAACGTTCTCAAACACAATCGGAGCCAGAATAAAATATTGGGGATGCAAATTTTCGGGGCCGATATTCACTGCAGGCAGCGCATCGGAAGGAGAGAAGAAAGACATCTTTTTGCGTTCCTTTGCAACTTGTCCTACGAGGCCTTCTCCCATTGCAAGCGGTTTAGCGGAGATCCCGTCACCTGAATATGCATATGTGGCCGACAAGTGAAGCATATGGTCGTCTTCAAAAGTATAAAGCAAACCAATCTGCACATCCAGGTAATGGGAAAGGAAGGAAACAACTTCCTCACATAGTTCCTTAATCTTTATTTCTCCTGATATTTTGATCCCAAGTTCATTCAGGCCGGTCTTCAGCCAGTCCTGGTATGATATCTCGATATGAGCCTCACGTAATTTGTTGGTCATTTCATACAGGGCGATCCCCAGTGTGTCGCTGTCGCTCCTTGGGACAATATTCGAGGAGTAATCTCCGCTGGCTATGGCCCTGGCCTGTTTCACGACATTCTTGAAACTCTCCACCATCTGGTTCATCGACTTGCCAAGAATATCCTCTTCACTACGTACCTGAACCGATTTGCTGTAATCGCCAAGGGCAACAGCCTGGCTTACGTCGGCCATTGATTTGAGTGAAATGACAAGGCGGATGAACTCATCTTTCATTTCGCCAACCTCGTCCTTCGAAACTTTTACATCACGGATGATAAGCTGTCCGCTGCCAACCTGCTTTGCCCATTCCGACAGGATCTTGAGCGGGTTTACAAATCTCCTTGTAACGAGGATTGAAAGGATAAAAACAACGATTGTGGTGAGGATCAGTGACATTTTGGCAAAAGAAGATAATTCCTGTGCCACGGCATGCGCTTCACCCTGATCGATCTCTTCCACCAAAGCCCAGTTAACACCCAGTTCCTCAATGACGTCCAGGTTCCTGTAAATGCCTATGACGATTTTCCCGGTACTTGTGGGGTAGATAGAAACTTCTTCCCGGATCGGATCTCCGTCTGGCTTAAGGATCAGGTTGTTGGCTTTATATTCCTGCCAGATAATGGTCTTTTCATTGACCTCTGCAGACTTGAGGATAGGCGTTTTCCCGCTGATATTGCTGTTTGAGCGCATGACAAGATCGATACCGACAATGTAAACGTGACCTGAAGCTCCGAAGCCTACCCCATACTGTATTATTTTATCTATTTTTTCAGTTGATAGCTGAAGCACCAGGATTCCTATTTTGCCGCCATCCTGGTTGCTGACAGGGCAACCCAGAAATCCGAAGGCTTCATAGCTCCCCGGGGGATAGAACTCAAGGTCTGAAAACAAAGGTTTGCCTTCGGTAATGATCTTTTTAGTGATCTTCGAAAATCTTGTCCCTGACAGATCGGTAGTAAAAAGGTTTTTGCCAAAATCGGAACTCTGATTCAGTTCAAAAACAATATTTCCTTTCAGATCTATGAAGTAGATATTATGAATGCCGTCGGGGATCCAGCTTCTCTGGATCTCGGTCCGGAGGGTGGTTTCAAATTCGGAATAGGTGTTACTGGCGGATTCAGTATTTTTTATCCCCTTGCTGCTTCTCCGGTCAGCAAGATGCTCAAAAAAATAAACATGATTCTTATCCCTGGCCATCTCTCCGGCATAGTTGTTGAGATCGGTAAAGTAATTGTTCAAATAGTTGATCCTGAGCTGGGAAGTCGTGAATAGCGCTTTTTTGGCCATAATAGTGAGGCCCAGATAATAATTTCTGAAGTTGATGTAACTCAGTGTCGCCAGTGGTATCAGCGAAATTGCCAGAAAGTAAAGAAGCATGGTTTTACCTATGCCGATATTTTTCAGGGTGCTGTAATCAAATTCAAGGATTGAGCGTTTGATCCTGGTCCAGATGCTGTTGGTCATAATCCTGACGGTTTCACTTTGAATAATATTTCTCTAAGGTCTGGAAAACCTCTTCCGGGTTGATGGGTTTGGGAATATAGTCATTCATACCAGCGGCAATACACTGTTCCTTGTCGCCTTTCATGGCATTTGCAGTGAGAGCGATAATTGGTGTTTTATAGTTCTTCCCGTCGGCATCCTGCCTTATCAGGCGTGTTGCTTCAAATCCGTCCATTTCAGGCATCATAACGTCCATAATAATAAGGTCGAATGCTTTTTCATGCGCCTTATGCATGGCTTCAAGCCCGTTATTGGCTGTTGTTACATCCCATCCCCTTTTGCCCAGCAACTGCACAATGATCCTCTGGTTGATGGGTTGGTCTTCAGCCACGAGAATATTGAGTTTAGGCCCCGTTTTGCTGAATTCGGGAATACGGGGATCGGAGCTTTTCTGCGTAGAATCAGGGCCGAAGATCCTCTGCATTATATTCAGCAGTTCAAGCTGAAGTACCGGCTTGAACAGATAGTAACTGATGCCTTCTGAAACAAGTTTG
>Ga0182011_10002009_pt1 | contig 17480 bp, 13 predicted proteins | sample 711E1DmetaG_FD_120481 | JGI IMG/M metagenome (GOLD analysis project Ga0182011, IMG submission 120481) | Permafrost microbial communities from Stordalen Mire, Sweden - 711E1D metaG | ecosystem: Environmental > Terrestrial > Soil > Wetlands > Permafrost | place: Sweden: Stordalen | collected... | reverse complement strand
ATACAGCGTAATGCCTTACGAGCGCGATATGTTTGACGAGCCGATGGGCGCCGGAATGTATCACAAAGCAATGTCGCTGATTATCATCGGCTGCGTGGATACCGCAGAAGCCAGGCGCAGCATCGCCGACAGCATGAGCGCGAATTGGAACAACTGGTGGCTGGACGCCGGGAATGGCCATCATTCCGGTCAGGTGCTGCTCGGCAATACCGGTCAGCCGGAGGGACTCAAAGAGTCATTTGATATAGCGAGCCACACCGTTATCAAACTGCCGCTGCCGTCCTTGCAACTGCCGGCGCTTTTGATCCCGCCGGTTGAGAAGATAAGGCCGCGGGACTGCGCGGAAGCCATAGCCGATGACGAGCAAAGCCCGACCATCAATCAGGCGATGGCGATGCTGGTTGTGGACTTTATTTACCGTCTGCTCAGTGGCACCTTGACCAACATGGGGGCATATATCGACCTCGACGCGGGAACACTGCAAACCGTTCCGGCGACACCTGCGACCGTCGCCAGAATAGTTGGTTTAAAAGTAAGCGAATTGATGACCAATAAATGCGGAATGGGTATGCGGTGCCATGTATGACTAAGCCGGTGGGCTATTTAACCAATTCCTTGACGGGCATCGAGGGACAACCGGGAGTCTTTTATGACTACATCCTGGCGGCCGGTGGGATATACCTGAAGGCTAAGAATGCCCATCTCAAGGCAACTGTTTGTATCGCCGCCCAGGAAATCAGGGGACTGGCGCCGCTGAACGAGGAAATACAGTTTTTGCACGGCAAGATTCCGCTGAATTTCCTCAACCTGGCGCTGTCGGTACTTATGGCCAAACCGGATATCGAACAGTATCTGGCAATTACCTGGGAAAACGGTTATGGCGTAAAAATACCTTCGCAGCAGGCAACGGCGGTGTCCGTAACCTATGAGACTTTACCCGGTACAGTACTGGAAATTCACAGTCATACCGGCGGGGTGCCAGCTCACTTTAGCCCTGTCGACGACCGCGATGAGCAAGGGTTTGGTTTATATGCCGTGGTAGCTGGCCTTCGTGATCTCTGCCCAACAGTGGAACTGCGATTAGGAATATACGGTTATTTTCTGTCAATAGAAAGGAATGAAGTTTTTCAATAATTCAGATACTGAACAGGAGGCAATAATGGCAAGAGAAGAGTTAAAGGTAAACATCATCATCAAGGGCGACCACATCTTCCTGGGAGTACAGGCGACTGATTGCGACCCGAAGATGACCACATTGCAGGGCAATCTTCAGACGGCGCTGGAGCGCATCCCCTCATTTGTCGAGGAAGCTAACCGGCAGTGGGACGCGTCGCCCCATAATCCGAAATCCGCAATTCCGGAACCAGTGCCCGCGGCTCCCGTGAGGACAGCGACAACGGCACCATCAGCAAGCGCAAAACCCGTTGCTGCGGCGAAACCCGCCCAACCTAATTTCTTTTAACTTTTATGATGCAAACTAAGTTTGCCAGCTTGCTGCCGGCCTGCTATCCGGAGGCGTGAATTTGTCAGCGAAAGGAGGTGAAAAAGTTGGAAATTAAAGTTAACAAATTAAAAGATGTCATGGAACTGGTGAAACCGGTAGTGCCGAAGAAACCCACGGTGAAGTCTATTGCCTGCCTATGCATGGGTAGCGGCAAGGTAGTGGCAACCGATTTGGAAACAATGGTCATCGCTAACCTGCCGGAAGCTACTGAGCCAATGCTGCTCCCCTATTCCTCGATTGCCGAAATGCTGAAGTACGTCCCCGGGAGCGATATGCTCAAGGTGAAACTGAAGGGTAAAATAGTTTTTCTTTCCTGGAGCAACGGCAGCGCCAGCTACCCCACCGAGGACTTCGCGGACTTCCCCGTCCTGCCGGAACTGACTGCCAGAGCCGAAGCGTTAATCGACGGCGATATCCTTATACCAACCATGGTGGCGGCTCTCCCTTACACCGCCGAAGACGACACAAGGCCCATTCTGAGCGGCATCACAGTGGTTTTGGGGAGTCCAATCGAGGTCGCGGCCGGCGACGGCTTCAGGATGTGCCACAAGGCCTTAGGGCTATCCTTCCCTCTGGAGGAGAAGATCATCATCCCGCGGCAAGGCGCGGCAATTCTGGACCACGTCTTTGCCAAGACACCGAGGACTCCGCCGGCAACCGCTCCGTCCCTGGTTAAGGCGGTGACCGCCAAGCGGCAACTCCGCATGTCGATCATCGGTGACAACAAGCTGCGGCTGGACTTCGGGACGTCCGCATCCGTCATCATCAACCTGATAGCGGGCAAGCCGCCGGAATGGCTGGCGCTCATCCCTAAAGGCGAACCCATGCTGCAGAGCCAGATCTTTGCGCCGCAATTGGAAGCGGCGGTCAAACGGGTGCGCATCATTGCCAAGGAAGGCACCGATGCAGTCCGCATGGAGTTTGCCGAAGGCAAGCTGAAGATATCCGCAAAGGGCGGCGACCAGGAAATCAGCTCGACCATCGACATCATACATAGTCAGGGGGAACCCACCAGAATTGCGCTAAATCAGAAATACGTCCTCGGGTACCTGAGCGGCAAACAGGGTATCATCACGTTCTCCAAGTATACGGAGAGCGGCCCGGCGGTCTTCGAGGACCAGCAGTCTCCCCGGATGATCGTCATGCCGATGGTCGTGGCTTGGGGCGACGAGCCGGTCATTACAAAAGAAGAACCGCAAGCAGAAGCGGTTGCTGAAGCTTCAGACACCGGGGCAGCAGAAGAAACAGAATCCTCTGGTGAGGAAGAAACCGCGGAACAAGAAACCGGCGAAGAAGAACCCGTAACTGAATAAGACCATTTATGGAAATTGGTCAGGGGTGCCGGGGCTAGACCGCTCCGGCACCCCTCTTTATTGGGAAAATAACTAAAAGGAGAATTTATGACATTAGAGAAAAAAACTGAAGGCTGGATTGACGATCTGGTGAGGGCTTTGTGTGACCCGATCATCGTTTATCCCTCTCCCTGGAAAGACGACCTGCCGGACTGGGTCAAGCCTCAGATTACCCTGGAACGCCTGGTTATGAACATGAAAGCCATGCACGATGGCGGAGTGCCGGTGGGCGACACGGAAGCCCTGGCCTACATTTTCCCGAGAACGATGGAAGAGCCCCTGTCTGAGCAGTGGATGAGGATTTACACGTATGTTTTCACTTCTGCGATGAAATTTAAGAAAGCCGCAGTACCGGAAGACCTCAGGTGCGAGAGTCTCAATGACTACGACATGAGGGAGCTAAATGACCTGAAAACTTGGATCTATCAGAAGCGGGTGCAGCACAGGAAAGAGAAAGCACGGGCAGAGCGGCAGGCCAATAAGCAAGTCGAGGGCGAGGATGCCAAGTCCGAAGAACTAAAAACTGAGTCCGTCCAGCCGTCGTTCTTTTAGGGGCAGCATGGCAAGAACGGAGAGACAGTTACAGGCTGCTTATGAAAAAGGGAAGATATCCCTGGAGGAATTTCATGAGGCATTGAGCAAAATCGGTACGGCCCGTCATGCCAGGGATATTGCAAAGAAAAAGAACCGGGCCAGTATGTCATCAACTAAATGGTTTTAAAAAAAGGAGAAAAATGGAAACTAAATATCTAAGCTGCGCGGAAACAGCCAAACTAGTGCGAACCGCCCTGAAGAAGAACTTCCCCGGAGTGAAGTTTTCGGTGCGGTCCAGCGTTTACAGCGGGGGAGCTTCAATCGACGTGTCATGGGCGCTTGGGCCTACTACCAAAGAAGTTGACGCCGTCGCCGGGCAATATGAATCGGCGGATTTCGATGGCAGCATCGATATGGAGACGCGCTATGACCACTGGTTATTGCCGGATGGCTCCGCCATCATCAAACATGGCCCCGGTACTGAGGGCTCAATGGGTTATATTACGGCGGTGGAAAACCCAATGCCCGCCGGCGCGGTACCGGTATCATTCGGCGCGCATTACGTGCAGTGCCAGCGGCGGTATGCCGCCCAGTGGCAGGACGAAACAACTCTGGTCAACCAGGTGGCCGCGGACATATGCAAACTGCAAGGCGTGGCGTGGAAAGGCCCAAACCTGACCACGGGGCTATTCGGCGACGGCGATACAGAACAGGTCACGCAGTATGCCTGGAGGCTGCTGAACGTCACCTCTTTCGGCCCCGGTGAAGTATACATCGATGTGCGGTTTGAGCAAGAGGGCGAAGACAATGGACTGAATCTGCCCATGGTAATTATCAAGCAGTCAAAGGTGTAGATTTAGCAAAAAATTAAATAAAAGGAGGTTAGTGCAATGGATGATATGGATGAGGAAATGATCCGGGCAGGAATGCTCTATGATGGCGGCAAAGGAATAGAAGAAGCAACGAATTTGAAGGTAGCGGAAACCGGCAATAAATTTCTTGGAGAAAAATCATGGGTTGCCGAAACTTATACTACCAGGTGGTACTACGGGAAGCTCCTCGCCTGGACGGTAAAAGGTGTCATCAAAACCCGCGGATGGAAGATCATGTCCGTCGAAGGGTGTAATTTTGACGAGCCGGTGATCCGCGATATTCAAATCGATTACACGCAATTTGAGAGTTGTGTCACCGACGGTCAGTTTCTGCTGGAGAAGAATAATATCCGTTTGATTATCATCATAAATGGAGCGAATTCCGTCCAGATTGAGGCGAGCGAAAAGCACCGTCGGCTGGTTAAATCGTTCATTCGCTCTATTAATGATTTCTTAAACAAACACAATTTCTACAAATGGAAAAACCTCAACTTTGACGGCGGAATCTCTTTCTTAAACGCCGGGCAAAGGGAATGGGACTCGGTTATCCTGGATCCCGCCATGAAAAAAGAAATACGCCTGAACACCATCGGTTTTCTAAAGAATTGCGCCCAACTCGAAAAATACGGTGTGCCGCCCAAGAGAGGTATCATCCTGGCCGGTGAGCCGGGCACCGGAAAAACAATCGTGTGCAAGGCGCTGATGTCGGAAGCTGATAAAATAACCTGCATCGCAACTACTGCTGAGGGTATGGTACAAGGTGGGTATATCCCCGAGCTTTTCTCTGTAGCCCAGGCACTCAGTCCCAGTATTATCTTCATCGAAGATATCGACTTCATCGGGCAGGAAAGACATGATTCCTACCGGGGAACTCCGCCATTAATTTCCTTGCTTGCTGAAATGGACGGTATCGCGGAGAAGAACGCAATCGTTACCGTCGCAACCAGCAATTCCTTTGAAACGCTGGATAAGGCGCTGAGCGAGAGACCGTCCCGCTTTGACCGGGTATTCAGGATAACACGTCCGGCTTATCAGCAGCGGACTGAACTCGTGAAACACATCTCAAAGAAAATCCCATTGTCCGAAGACGTCAGGGAATATATTGTAAAAGAGACTAATGGTTTTACACCGGCGCAAATCCAAGAAGTTTTGCATGGGATGGTTATTTCTCAAACCGCCGGAGGAGAGGATATCATGCAGTTTCACCAGAAGGATGTAGATTCTACTATCGCTTTATTAAACATCAGAAGAACAGGCATGATCGGTTTTAATGCCAAAGTGGGTCCGGATAGTAGGCATTAGTAAGTTTGTATGTGATAACAAACAAACAAAAGTGACATCTCAATAACTGCATTTTGGGTTACCCACCTTTCGTTTACAAAGTCAACACGTCCGTATACAGTTTCCTTAAATGATCATCGGACATATCCAATATGGGTTCGTACATAAATGAATTCAGGTGAATGTTCTCCGGTGTCATAAGAATCACCCGCTGCACGATTTCAATGGCGTTATTCTCTTTTGGAAATTGCGTCTTGAATTTTTCTAAAAGCTTGGGGGTTTGATTTGAATCTATGCCTTTGACAAAGTTGGGATCATTTATTTTCTCAACCATAAATTTTTCTGCAAATATTCTTATGGCAATCGAAAGAACGATTTTGTTCTCGAAGTTTACACCATCACCAGCTTTCAAACATTCACCAGCCTCGCGTTTGATATTATCAACAACTAATTCGTTCCCATTGGGCGATACTCCAGCCGTATTAAATAGGTCGTTGTAAACTTTATCAAGATCACTCTGCTTGATAGTGGAAGAACCATCTTTCCAATGAAGGAGATGAGTCAGTTTGTCGAAACTTGGATCTTTTTCGCCTTGTGTAAATTCTATGATGTTGCGAATAAAAGGGATTGAAGCAATCTTCTTTTTTGGATCGGCGAAGAAATTCTGTTTCCAATCATATACAAAAATATTTTTAATCCCTATTGCCTGTTTTAAAGAAATACCTTGGCTATTCTTCAAGACCATGAGGCAATGAGAATATTTGACAAACCTGCTGTTGACGGTTCGAAAGAAATCGAAATTATGCGTCAGTATGATTTGATTAAAACACGGTTCCTGTGCAATATCGTTTAGGTATTGAATGATGGCGTATTTATTCTTGTAGTCGAATGAGTCTGCAATATCATCGAAGATAAAAACGGTTTCTTGTTTAGCCTTTTTCCTGGCCTCAACTTCAAAGATAACGTTCAAAATATAAAGAGCTTTCTTTTCACCCGTACTCAAAACGTTCATTAACTCGGCCCTGTCAAGGGGTGCTGTATCTGGTCCATCCTCAAAACTGAACCCAAGCGTGAGCAGTGGCTCTTGACCTAAAATGACTGAGACTCTATTTTGGGGTACCAGTTTGAAAGGAACAAAAAAACGTCTATTAAAGATTTCAATAACAGACTCCCATTGCGTTCGTTGTTTTCCCGCTTCTTCTTCTATCTCTTTTTTCCTCTTTTCTGCCGCTTGATATTTACTGACTAAATCATTATACAAAGCATTCTGTGCCTTGAAGTATGATTTCCAAATCTCTTCTTTGAACACTTCAACGTTTGCAAGTTTAGGAAGAAGTTCTTCATGATTAGCCACAAAAGCGTTAAAATCCCTGACAGTAGCGTTTTTTTGCATCAGCTTTTCTAGTTCTGCAAACTTCTTTCGGAGTTCCTTATCATTTGAAATGCCTTCTTTCTCTTTTATAATTAAATCTTCGAGTTGTTTCTGGCTTGTGATCTCCAGCTTCTTGTCTGCGTTCAAATTAACCGTATGCTTGGCATCAAAGAATCCATTTTCTGCGAGGTTCTTTGCAATGGTGGCTGCATTATAATAGTTGAACGTACCTTTTTTAAAATATATTGAAGCAGCCAGTAGTTCGTTGTACTTCTTGATGTATTCTTCAATAGCTGTCTTGAAATCTTTGGTTCCGAGAAAGGCCATTACCTTTTCATCAAAAAGTGTGTCATAGGGTATTTTTGCAAATGGAGCGTCTGGCTGCGTCAGTAATTCGTCCTTGACACGAATCAGCGCTCGGAAAAAGTCATCATCATTTTTAGTAAACGTAGATGAAATCTCTTTCTCCAAATCCTTCTTCGAACTAGATTGCTCTTTGAGTGCCTTCAGGAACACCTCTTTCGATTTATCGATCTCGATATAAAGCGCTTCGTACTCTTTTCGCAATTTGGCGTCCACAAGTAATGTGGAAGTCTTTTCTGTATGGCCGAAATCTTCGTCATAAGGATGAACAACGAGCACATTTCCCTCGGGTAAATCAACACCATTCTCATCGGTTATTTTGCGATTGCAAACTCGTTTTGGGAATATCCGATCTTTGGACACAATGCCATCCGCCACATCCTTAAAAGTTAGCGCAAACGAAGACTTCATGGAACCGTTTGGTGCGTAGATGGCATAAGGTTCCTGACGCGAGAAATCGAACTCAGCCTGAAGTTTCTTGATCCCGTAGCAATTTTCCAAGTCAACAATCAAACTTTTCATCTTAATCCCTATAAATCTTTATCCGATTACAAACCATGATATGCCATTTATGTAGCAAAACCTCTGAATATTTGCAAAGTTGATAATAGATTCGGGCGTATTTTTATCCCAATGACTTTCAGTGAGTTTTAACCAATCACGTGTCGAATCGCCAATCCAGTTACCAGGTTTACATTCTTCAACACATACTTCATAAATTGAGTCCGCCAATTCTTTCAGTTCTTTATTAATGCGTTCTTTACTTACTTCGTTATCATTTAGAAATTTGTTTCCGTAATTGATGTCTATTAGTTTTTCAATGATATCCGTAAGTGGTTCCCCATTTATTTCTTTTGGATCAGAGCAAGCAACGCCATGTGTGCCCGGTCTGTCGTATGCCCAATGCCTATGATTAGTGAGTAAATTCACTTCTACAACGGTTGATTGTAAAACAAGACTCGAAGTTACGATATAATTGTATAAGTCTGTTAGTTTGTAAAAAGCAGGACTCATATAGCCCACAAACGCGCGATCAGCTACTTTCGTTGCAACTCTTTCAAGTACTACTTGCTGGTCATGATCTAATGTAAAACGGTAATACGGACATGAACCATGATATCCATTGGTTCGATTCATCATATAATATGGTCTTTTAATCTGGAGTAAGAGATTGCATCGAAAGGATGGAAGCAATCTTCGACGCCTTAATAATGATGCTAATCGATTCAATGGGACTCCCCGTGGAATTTGTTGACCCAATCCAAGTAGTTTCCAAAGCGTAGCGTCGTAAGTTAATTGAGCCCCGTCAATGCCAAGGGACTGCTCAAGAACTTGTCCGGGAGACCACAAGAAAGGACTCCCGTTCGCTAGCTCATTGTACAAAGGTATTTCGAATTCCTTTTCTTCAAATTCTGCAGGATCTGGCATTTCAATTTCCTTGTGTAATTATTCGGTTACTACCTCACCTCATACACCTTCAGCACTTCATCCCCATAATGGTTGATGACCTTGACCGCGATTTTGCCGGTTTTGGGCGAGGCAAAGGGCCGGCTGGTAGTGGCATAGAGTGATTCCCATGCCGATTCGTCGATTTCGGCCCGGAGGGTTCTCTTAAGCCGCTCAAATCTATCTGCACCGTCAGTAAAATAAGCATGGCGGACAAAGAAACTCTCACCGTTATAATCCGTATCAATAAACCAGCAGGCAATATCATTTGTGGAATTGCTGCGCACCTGGCCCGTGGTCGGGTCATAAATATCCAATCCCTTGATTTCAACGGTAAACTTACCGTCTTTCTGTTTATTGATGATTACATCAGGTTCACCAAAGACCATAAATAGATTGCCGGCGCCGGTGATTTTTAACAATTCATCCCCCATATAAAGTTCCGGGGTCATGCGGGTAATTAAAACAGTAAGATTCCCATAACGTCTGGCTTCTTCCGAGACATGAGGGTCAAAAGCAAAACCGCAGATAATCAAGACATCAAAACCAATACCCTGGACAGCTTCTTTAGCGGCTTCCTTGACCTGCTCCGGCCCGACGGTGCCGTACTGCGGACCGATACTGACTGCGACACGTTTAGTTTTGCCGTCTTTATCAATATATTCACCTGTCGCCTGAATGTTTTGCCCGGCATAGGAATTCAGTTGTTCAAACTTAATTCTCTCGTTTTTAATCGTATTTTGGACACCTGATTTCTTGAGATTTTCCAGAATCATGGTTTCAAAGGGAATAGCATCAGAACCCTGCTGCGCGGATTTTTCCGCTGCCGGATGTTCGTCTTCCAAAGCCATGAAGCGATGCGGGGAAAGACTTTCCACTGTGAACGGACCGGTAACCCGTACTCGTTTGTTGTCTTCATATGGTTGGTCAAATAGATTTTCATTTTCAGAATAGCGAGTGATGGTCTCTTGAAGCTCTCTTTGGGTCATGCCATCTTTAATATCAGGGTTATTGGCAATGGATTTTAGCATAATATGCGGGACCCGCCTATAAATGAAACCTTTCCTGATATCTCCTTCAGTTTTAAATGTAGATTGGACTCGCCCTGTAAGTTCGGATTCTTTCTTGATACCTTCCGGAGAATCTGCTAAATAATAATAAGGATATTTGGCTGACATCATTCGAGTGCGTGCTAATGCTAAAGCTACGCGGCTTGTATCAACCGTTATCCAACGCCGACCCCATTCTTCTGCCACAAAAGCGGTAGTGCCGCTGCCGCAAGTTGGATCAAACACTAAATCGCCCGGGTCTGTGGTCATAAGAATGCAACGTGCAATCACTTTAGTATATGTTTGTACGACATATATTTTATTTGCAGCGAAAGTACTTTCTTGAGTATCTCCCCACCAATTATTAATGCGAACTACGGGAAAATCATCCTCGTAACGTACATAGGCAAGGGTATTTTTTACTCCAATTAGACGTTTCGCCTTTCTAAGGTTTTCCATCCCTTTTTTATTTGTTTTCCAAAATGTTCCCTTTGTAGGATAATAAGAAATTCCATCGATAACGACTTCAAATGCGCTATTTTCACCACCACTTTGTGAATTCATGGGTGCTGAAATAAAACGCCTTCCTTCAGGGATTGGAGATTCACCGTTTAACTCACTGCTATTTAGTCTACGGCGTGAACCATCAGTTAGTTCAATCCAAGAATATCCTTGATCTAATGATTTTTGACTCCTGATTTGATGTAATTGTCTGTATTTTACTTGTTGACTAGACTTCGCATACCAAATTAAATAATCATTAACGGAATCTAGACCAATACCACCTTTCCCACTGGTTTTAATAAATGGAATTTGTGAACAAAAATTCTCACTGCCAAATACCTCATCCAAAATTGCGCGCACTAAGTGTACGTTTTCCTCGCCGATCTGTACAAATACACTGCCCGATTCGGTGAGTAAATCCCGTGCAACTACTAACCTATCCCGCAAATAAGATAGATAAGAGTGAATACCTAGTTTCCAAGTATCTCTAAAAGCTTTAATCTGTTCCGGCTGGCGGGTGGCATCATCTTTACTGCCATCTCTAACATCACGTTTTATTGTGCTTGCCTGCCAATTTGAACCAAAGCTGATCCCATAGGGAGGGTCAATGTAAATCATTTGAACCTTGCCCTTTAAGCCTTCTTTTTCGGCCAGGCTGGTCATAACCAATAATGAATCACCCAAAATCATGCGGTTAGACCACTTCTGGTCATGCCGATAGAATTCCACCATCTGCTCAAAGTCGATGCCATTAAAATCAGAAAAAAAGTTGAATTGGCTTTCCGGTTTATCCTTTTGCGATTGAGAGCGTAATTCTTCAATCAGGTATTTGGGATGGATCTTTTCCTGAATATAGATAGGCACCGCGGGCACTTCAAGGTCTTTAGAATCCTGCTCATCTTTCCCTTTCCAGACCAGTTGAGGGTCCAGAGACGGGTCGCGCGGGTAAAGCATTTTCTTGGGTTTATTCTCATCATCAGTTACGAAGCCGCGTAATTCCTCAGTGGGGATATTGGTGCGGCGGTCTTTGTGAACGTTGGCCTCAATCGGAGTGGTGGGTTTATTTTTGGATGCGCTCATAAAATTTGCTCCTCTAACTTGCGGGATAATCTTAGTAGTTCTGCCCGAATGGTATTCTTGGCATCCCAAGGGTCGCTGATTTCAATGAAAGCCCACCTGCCAAACTCACCATAATTATTGATGGCTGGAATCCAGAGATTACGGGCAGCGGCGGTCTTTGCGGCTTTTTCCCGTTTTTTCTCCCCGCTGACTTCAACAATCAGGTTTAATAATTCCCCATTCGAGTCTTTCAACCGGACGATAAAATCGGGATAATATTTCTTTTCATCCCCATCGATAATGTAGGGGATAACAAATTCCAAACCCTGATTTTTCACATAACAGGCAACCTCACTCATTTCTTCCAGCGTCTGAGCCATTTTCTGTTCCCATGACTGAGTATCGGCCACCACATAAGAGATATGGCATTTATTGGGATCTGTCGGATAAACGGGACGGGTTGTATCAAAATCTACATATCGTGTAGAACCAACGGCATCATAAGGACGCAAAATTGGCTTTAATTTTACCTGGCCGGCGTGGCTGCCAACCAATGAATTGTAAATACGTTCGGCAGCGAAGTGGCTTCTCTCGGTCATCATCAGCATCTGGATAAAAGCATTATCTTTGATGGTGACGCAAGATGACATCCAGCGGCGGGTGATATTCACCAGTTGCGGGAAAAGCCAGGGACGTTTATTGCCATCAGCATCGCTAAAATATTTGTCCAGTACCGTCTTGGCCACATGAAAAACGACTTCCTGTTCGCGTTTTTCCCCTAGAGTGGTATATAACTTATGCACTGTTGTTTCGCCGACAATCGGGGCATTGGTGGTACTGCTGGGTGTATTCTCCGTAGAGAGCACCATCCTTGAATCTTCGGTAAAAACTGCAACCAATTTATCAGGGGGCACGTCTTTTTTATAGCCGATGACGCGGGGGAAAGTGATTTCACAGGCAAGCCTCTCATCAAGGGCACGAACACGCGTAATCGGTTTAGGCGGTTTAGGATCGGTGCTCTGTCCGGAGCAGGGAATAAAGGAGAACGGCACGCCGTAGACCTCAGCATATTCCGCTTCAAACATGCCGTCTTCTTTAGTTTCATAGCTGCGGCGGCGTAACGCACGTCCGACAACCTGCTCACAAAGCAATTGAGTGGTGAAAGCGCGGACACCCATAATATGCGTGACCGTATTGGCATCCCAGCCTTCGGTGAGCATGGAAACTGAAATTACGCAGCGCACATTTTCCCCGAGTTTACCGGATTTACCGACGGTATTCATGACTTCACGCAAGAGGTCTTCATCCGTAAGTTGGTCGGTGCCACGTCCGGGAAAACGCTTGCGGTAATCATCTTTAAAATCTTCGATGGCGACCTGGGCCATCTGCTTGAATTCCTTGCTCATGGCTTCACCGGATTCCAATTGTTCGCTATCAATCAGGATAGTATTCGGAATCGACCGCCATTGACCATAATCGTCAGCATTATTAAAAATGTTCAGATTACCGGGCACAATCACGGTTTGGTCTTCCGTTAAAGGTTTTTCATATCCGGAAACCCAGTCATAAACCAACTTGGAAACGCTGGTATTGTTGCAAACAACAATAAAAACCGGCGGAGTCGCGCCCCTGGCTCTAGCCACGGTATTCTGTTCCCATTGCCGGTAATATTTTTCATAATTACCATAAAGACTGATGAGAGCGCCTTCCAATTCCTGGGGCAGTTTCGGGTCGACAGCGGCATTTTCATCTTTAGTACCGCGGCCTTTCTTCGGCAAATGGTCTTTAATACGGTACCAGATATCGCGATAGGTGGGCATGCCGGTTTGCATCGCGTCATCGGAGACAGGTACACGCGGCACTTTGACAATGCCGCATTCAATAGCATCAATCAAGGAAAAATCAGAGACAACCCAGGGGAATAACGCTCCTTCGGGATGACCGGAACCTCGCAAAAAGAAAGGAGTGGCCGATAAATCATAAACTACTTTCACTCCGATTTTGTTCTTAACCGCTTCTAAACCGGAAATCCAAACGCGGGCTTCTTCTTCGCGTTTTTCGGCTTCACGCCGGTCATCACCGGTTAATTTCGTTTCGTCGGTTTCTACCTTATGACGGTAGCAATGATGTGCTTCATCGTTTATAACAATAATATTTTTCTTATTACCCAATTCGCGGCAAACCCGGCGCACCATCTGGTCGGGTGATTCGGTAAGAGCACTGGGCTGCCCATTGGCAAGAATTGCTTTGGTGAGTTTACCGGTTTTTTCAAGTTCCCGCTGTTTAAAAGTGTGGAAATTGGTGATGATAATTTTAGCCCTTCCTAAATCAGCCATTTGAGACAAAGAAACAACATCGCGCTGCTGGTAGTAATTTTGCGGGTCATTGGGATAAAGCACTCTTAAACGGTCACGAATAGTAATGCCTGGAGTAACAATCAAGAAAGCATCGGTAAACCGGGCATCCTGCGGATTGGCAATTTTATTGAGAATCTGCCAAGCGATAAGCATGGCCATGACGACGGTTTTACCGCTGCCGGTTGCCATTTTGAAAGCGACGCGGTATAATCCGGGATTATTGTCTTCATTGTGATTTCTAATCTCATTTTCAATCCAGTTGTCACCATATTTGTTGGCAACTTCGGCCAAGTAGATGGCAGTTTCCATCGCTTCAATCTGACAGAAAAACAGTTTACGTTCCCGGTCCGGATTTTGCCAGTATTCGAGTAGCTGGCGGGTAACATTGGTTATTCCAACGTAGTTACCTTTACGCCAGGTTGATACCTGGGTCCGAATGCGGTTGATAAAATCATTTTCTTTGACTCTATCCTGAGTCCACTCACTTTCAAGCGTCAGTTGTTTTGCCCCGGCTTTTTTCTTGGGTTGTGCGATTGGAACAAAATAAGAGCTGACTCGCCTGGATTCGGTAATTTCGTTGGTAATGCCTTCTTCGGAAAACTTAAAATGCCGGCTGGGCTCTTTATAAGGCGAGTTAAGTATCGGGTTTTCAATTACTACTTGAGACATAATATCCTTCTATTATTGGAATTATGTCAATACTATCACTGTTGACAAATTATGACAAGACGTGAAACATTCGCTTCGTCGGACACGATCTATTAATTAATAGTGCCTGTTCTATGTTTTTAGCGAAGCCATTACTATTGACATAAAAGATTTCAAGATGTAGACTAACAAAAACATTATTTTGACAGGTTGAGATGTATAGGTACTATCGAAAAGCAAATACGTGAATGGGTTTTGTTTTAAATTGTGCATTAAAATGAAGTTAGAAAAGCCAAGAGTAGGCGGAGAAGTTGAGAAGAAGGAATAAGCGAGATGGGTTCTGAAATAAATTGGTTAATACCAACGGCTGTCGGCGCGGTAGTAACTGGAGTTATAACCTGGGCAATGCCATCGATACTTGATTTGCCGAAATCTCTTCGTCCTAGAGAGAAGCATCTTCTTGATACTTGGTACGGATACTATTATATTTCAAAAGACAAAGAAATCGAATTAAAATACGAAGAATTCAAAATTGAAAAACGATGGTTCGATATAAATAAATTGAATGTGCGAGTTTTTGTTCCGAGCAAGCCTGAAGTTAAGTATGAAGGTAAACTCTATAGGAACAAGGGCTATTTATTGATAAACATGCACCCGATGGATGATGATGAAGAGATATTTTTTAGATTTCGATACCCGATGCCAGCGGACGATGGCGGAAGTGTCATGGTAGGACTTTGGTCTGCTCTTGATTTTAGTACCCCAACTGCGGCTGCCGTAGGCCCTGCTATTTTATCCAAGCGTCAACTCACTATGGATGAAGTCAAGAATCTTACGGAACAAAATATCCAGAGTAACCAATTCGTGACGAAGATTTCAAAAAAAGTTTCATGATGGCAAAATTTTTACAATAAATTATCTCCGATTTCATATTATATAATTCACGATCCAAACTTCGTGTTTGTTTATTTTTCAGGTCGAATAAACGGTCAACATATAATAAATCAGTAACGTTGGTAATTATTTTTTTAACCTTGATCAAGTACATCGCCGTATATTTTCAGCCGTCTTGTTGAAATTAAATAAATTAATAGGCTGATAGATGATAGCACACATCCAGCAATGATTCCCACAGAGTCAAGTTTAAAGAATTTGGTTATAGCTACGGTGACAAAGGTGCCTATCATCACAATATTTGTTATTCCTGTTTTTAATTCCTCCACTAATCCAAGCAGAATGGTTACAATCCAAGCGAAACCGAAGAACATTATAAAATACAAAATGATTCCTGAAGCTTGCCCAAATGTCGGCACCCAACCTAAAACGAAGCCCGCAAAGAAAGCTATGAAATTTAATCCAATCAATATTTTGTTTACTTTGTCGTTTGCGAAGTCCCGAATTGAGCTGCTATAACTCGCGATAAAGTAGAAGACTGCTATACAAGATATTACGAGGGCTGAGACCAAAGTCCGTAAATCAAATATCGGAGGGGTGGCTTTCTGTTCATTTTCCCAATATGTCCAAAGCGGGAGAGCAAAACTGAAGTACAAAATCCCCAAGGATACTGGATTAATCTTTTTGTTTGGATCTTGTTCTACTTTGGGCTTTTTGTTTGTTTTGCTAATTTTACTCAGTGCGTAATAAATCAGCAAGTATCCTAAGAGCCAAGCCATAGTTAATGTTAAGTAATTTACCAGCTTAGTATAAAGATTCAGCATTGTTGAAGTGATTACGATAATCAACCCAATATATAATATAATTTTCTGTTTCCGATTATTATTAATATCAGTTTTTAATCGGTCAAAATATTCTTTATCATGCTGTAAGCTGAAAAATTCCTTTATCCTCATAGAAATCCTTTAATTACTTTAATAATTATGTAATATTTTTATCCTCAGTTCAATCGTTTTCCTTCCACGGTTTTTCGATTTTTTTCAATTCTAATAACCACCAAACCATCACCACAATCATGGCCAAGAAATGTGCCGCTGCTGCTGAAGTAAGCCCAATGGCGACATAGAGGTTGGTTCGAGCAGACGGTTGCTGTCCCAAGATAATACTCGACGATAATCTAAATACCAGCACGAAAACCACCAAAATTGCCATTGAGCCAAAAACGCCAAGCATTCGGCTAGACATACGTTCACCTGCCGCAGCTTCTTCGATTCTAAGCAATCCTACCGGTATTGACCTTATCTTTCTCATCGCACTTTGTCGTAGCTTCGAAACGTTGTGCTCTTTGGGTAATTCGATTGTGTGGATTGTAGTCAGTTCAACGTATTTAACCAGAAGAGCCTCTATAAAAGGCGTGGCAGTATAGCCCTCCCATGTGGGGCGGATATTGTTGAGTTGCTCGATAAGCGTGTCGGTATCTACCGCAAATTGTTTTATTTCATCTTTTATTGTTCCGCTTTCGTGGTCAGCTTCTATGTGAAGTTCGTCAGAAATCAATTCCAGTTCGTCTGTGGACTGTCTTACTTTGTCAAATCCAGTATGCCTGGTATTTCGGCTATTCACATAAATTGTAGCGAAAAAACCGATTAATACTGCCACGGCCACTCCTAAAAAGGCGAGAAGATCGCCGGTCAAGGCAGATAGTTGGTCAGATCTGAAAATAAGCACGTGTGCAGAATTATTAGCAAGCGGGCTTCCGGGGCCTACAACTAAGTAACCCGAAATTGCTATAGGCATCAACCAAAGTAATGCAAAGATGTAGAATAAAGTTTTCAATATCGCGATGGCTGATCGACTCATTAAATACCACCTCCGGACGCCGATAGTGTCAAAACGGTCAAGACTCGACGGGAAGTTTTAATCAAGTATAGCTGATTTCTCCCAGCATTTCCTGTCATTTTATTGAGTAACAATTCATCTTTTTATTACCTAACATTTCAAGCTTTTGTTATCTTTCAGCAAATATGAAAATATTCGCTATCCTATTATAAGGTCTTTAGAAAATCTTATTGACCCAGCTAAAATGACATGAGGTCTCTCAACAGTTTCTTCGAGCGATCCCAATTACGTTTCCATACCGGGAATACCCCTTTCATCCCGGCTTTTGCAAGATTCTGCTCCCGGTAATCCTTGAGGTCTTGCAGAAAAATGTCGCCAAAGGCAACCAGAAAAACACCTTCCCGTT
>Ga0182011_10002008_pt1 | contig 17494 bp, 12 predicted proteins | sample 711E1DmetaG_FD_120481 | JGI IMG/M metagenome (GOLD analysis project Ga0182011, IMG submission 120481) | Permafrost microbial communities from Stordalen Mire, Sweden - 711E1D metaG | ecosystem: Environmental > Terrestrial > Soil > Wetlands > Permafrost | place: Sweden: Stordalen | collected... | reverse complement strand
GCATGGCTCAGAGTGTCGGGAGTCCCATTGGCTACGCTGGTAACCTGGAACAGGGTGCATCCGATGTCGCTGGCCAAGCCCATTGGTGGGTCGCCGATCAGCACGATGAACTCGCCCGCTTGAAACATGGCGCCGTTGCCTGTCGGAAGCGCGATGGCACTGGCCGTATTGGGAACATTTCCGAAGAGGGGGGAATCGAAATTGGTACCTGAGGTGCGATTGCCGAAAGCAATGGTAATCACGTCGGTCCCAGGTACAATTCCAGTAATCGAGGCGTCTGTGCCGGCCACTTGATCAACGATCCAAAGGGGGGGAATTCGTTGCATCTGGCCGGTCGCGGCGTTGTACGCAGGCAGGCTAGGGCTGTTGTACGCGCGCAGGCCGGCGTTGGGACGCTGGGAAAGATCGTGTACGGTGACGACCCCAGCTGGATTGGGCGGAAACACCGGCGGATCGTCACTGACGTCCGGGTCGACGACGGGGAAGCGATTGAGGGGAGGAGAAGGAACGATTCCCCCCACCGGCCGCACGCAGCCATACATCCCAGAACCCACGGATCGGACGAACCGGCTGAGGACCTCCATGGCGGCCCATGCACTTTGCTGAACATTGAGCAGCTTGGTCTGGGTTTCGTACACCCGCTGCTGGCCGGCAAAGAACATGAAGGTGGAGGCAGCCACGATGGACGCGATGACCATGGTCACCATCAGCTCGACCAGCGTCATACCCCGCTCAGGCTCGCGCCGGCCTAGCACCACGACTTCCTCCGTTCCATGTCCAGGCGCACGGTCTTGGGACTCCCGGTGTCCGTGGCGTAGGTGACGGTTACCGAAATGACGTAGGGCTGAGCGCACCCGAGGTTGACCACCCGCCACCTGCGGGTCCAGCGAAATGCGGCACTCGGAGTGGTGGCCGTGATGCCCTCAACGTTCAGATAGGCGGGTGCGCTCCAGCTCGTGTTGCCGACTGCGTTCGCAATGGCGACGGGCGCTCGGAACTGGTCCACGTTGGGCAAGGGGAAAACATTCGCGGGGTCCCCGGTCGTCAGCACGGTGCTGAACTCTTCGAGCTTCTGGCTGGCCAGGCGCAGGGCCACGGCCGCATCGTTGGCAGACTTCGAGGCGCCAATTACGGCTTGCTGCACAGCCAGGGTTCCGAGCAGTCCGATGGCCCCCAGCAGCAGGGCCACCAGGACCTCGACCAGCGTAAATCCAGAGTTGCGTCTCATTGCGAGAAGTTGAAGTTCCTCGTGGAAACAAACGACGTGAGGCCGGTCACCGAAATGATGAAGCCCCCATCGGGGTGAGTGGCTTTGAGGTTCTCATTGCGAACATAGACCCGCCACGAAGCCAGGTTCGCGGAGCTGACGTTGGTCCCTGCATTGCCCATTGAGTTGAAGTAGATCCATGCACAGCCGTTGGGCCGGACGGTGGTAAGGACGCGGCCCGATGGCACTGTGCTAGCGTCCGTGGTCGCGTTCCAGATGGCAACGCCCGGAGGTGCAAACAGCGAGCGTATGGTCGGATTTTGGTCCGTTCGGTAGGTGTCCACCCCGTCCGCACAGACCAACGCAAAGTGGGCAACGCGCAGGCTCATGGCATCGAGGTGCGCCCGCTGTAGGGCCTGGGCGACCATGTTGGCAAAGTCGCGTCCTTTGCGCGCGGTGCTATCTCGGGTCAGGGAGGGGGTCGCGACGGCAGCAAGCAGCCCGATGATGACGAGCACCACCATCAACTCGGTGATGGTAAATCCAGCCTGCCGAATGCGGCTTGGCAACATGATTCCCTAGTCCTGTGCCTGCAAAGCTGCGGCCATCAAGAATCCTCGGAAGAATCCCCCTCGATCATAAGGAAGACGGGACTTGTGCTAGGAAAACATTTCATGGGGCGCAAGGCTGTTCGTGCTCCCAAGTGCGCACATGCGCACATGGTGGCGCCCCCGACCACAGCAATCACCGCTATCGTGACGGGCGATGAGCTTCGTGAAACCAGACTCGATACTCCTGCATACGACTGTGCTGCTCGGCGGGTGCGTGTCGGTTGCAGGTGGCGTAGTCGGCGGTTGTCGGATCGGCCCCCCAGCGCACTTCGACGCAGTCGTTCGGGTTGTATGCCATCTCCAGGGCGATGCGTCGCGCGTACACGTCGGCGACGGTCAGTCTCAACGGCGTCCCGTCGCTGCGCCGGTACTCCACCGAACGCTCGTGAATGCGGCGCTGATGCAGCTTTTCCAGCTCGGCCCGAATCTCCTCGGGCTTGCGGCCGCCCAGGATGAACAGCTCGGGGTGCGCCGACACGCGGGCCGGCAGGCGCGCCAGGACGTCGAGCGCAATGAGCAGGCGCATATCGCGCGACGGGGTGGCGTAGTCCTCCCAAGGACCCACGGTCTCGAAGATCTTGGCGCCGACGGGCATCGGCACCACAGGGTTGCCCTTGTCGCGCATGAAACGCTCGCCGTTGTCGACAGAACCTAGCCGCGTCTCCAGCTGTTCCACCAGGGCGTTCAGGGTTTCTTCATAGCTGGCCTGGGCGTCCAGACCCTTGGGATTGATGAGGCTGGCCATGCGCGCGTAAAAATCGTCTGAGGACAACGTGGCCTGGTCCGCCGAATAGGGCGCGAAGCGGTGGTCGGTGGCCAGCGAGCGGTTGGACAACGCGACCGTCGACCCATTTCCGGCCGACTTTTCCAGAGGGCGAAAGGCCTTGAAGCCGGGGCCTGCGCTTTTGACATCTCGGGCGAAGAGAAATGTGCCCTCCCAGAAGCGTTTGCGGCCCACCGAATTGTCGGGCTGGCCGTCGACGGCGAAGAGGCGGCCGCTCTTGGTTCCGTCCTGTTCGGCCCACTTGGCGATCATCATCACGTGTCCATAGGGGTCGGCGTAGATCAGGCCCGGTCGCAAGATATCACGCGCCAGCTTGACCGGGTAGAAATCGGTCTCGTCGTCGTCAAGCGCAGTGCGCGCGCTACCCGAGTGGACTTTGTTGGCGAGCAGCCGCAGGAACTTGCGAAAACGGTCGAGTGCGTCGGTGCCGGCCACCGGTTCATCCTGACTGACCAGCGCGCCGCAGGTGGGTGGGTGGTCGCTGCTGCCACGGCTGCAGTCGCGCAACCCGAAGGGCAGGCCCATCTTCCAGGCAAAGGTGGCGCGCAGGTAGTAGGGCAGATCCGCACAGTCGGGCACAGCCCGGGGCGCGGCGCGGTTCTTGGGATCATCCTCGTGCAGGCCAAGGTGGCCCCAGAGGAAGTTGCGCGCCGGATCACGAAGCACGGGCGCAAGCGACGGGAAGCCCAGCGCGACGTCGTCCGGCGCGTCGAACAAGCGCTCGATCCAGGCTGAGTAGAGGTTCTCGAGGCCGCGGTTCCAGGCGCGGGTGACGGGCCAAGCCCCTGGCCCTGGGGGCCGGCCGCGTGCCGGCAGCGCGCGGCCGCGGGGTGCGAGCAAAATGCGGTGGCAGGAGATGGTCTGGCCGCCGGAAACCAGCGCGACCCGAGCCTCGCCCGCCGCGGGCGCGGGCAACTCGGCCGAGAAGCTGAACGGCGGTCCGCCTCGGCGCACGGTTGAAAGCTTCTGCACCGGCCGCCCAGCCGTGCTGACGGTAATGGCCCCGTCGCGGGCCTGTTCGCTGACCACCATGAGCCGCAAGGGCGAGCCAGCCGACGGATTCTCGGGTGACCACCAGATGCGGACTTCGGGCGATTCGTGACAAGCCTCGGACGCGTCGACCGGAGATGACGCGAGCAGGAGAGAAAGCATGCCTGCCCAAGCGAGACTCGTTGGCCTGTCCACCCTGTGCCTACCAATGATCGGGATGGGCGCGCCGTCGCACCAAGGTGCGGGCACGGACCAGCGCCGGGTCTTCGAATAGCTTGACCAGGACGAACCCAGTGAAAAAGCCGCCGATATGGGCCCAAACTGCGACGCCCGACGAGACATCCGGGCGCATCGACGAGAGCTGGGGCAGGCCGCTCAACAGTTGCAGCCCGATCCACCACAGCAGCACCAGGTACGCGGGCAGCGAAAGCACCTGCACGAATATCACCCAGATGAACAGCACGTTGACCCGCACGCGCGGATACAGCATCAGGTACGCGCCCAGCACTCCCGAGATGGCCCCGGAGGCGCCCACCATGGGAACCGGCGACGCGGGGTCAATGGCAATCTGCGCTGCCGCGGCCGCCAAGCCGCACACGAAGTAGAAAACCAGGAAGCGCAGTCGCCCCATGCTGTCTTCTACGTTGTTGCCAAACACCCACAGAAACAGGCCATTGCCGAGGAGGTGCATCCAGCCGCCATGCAGAAACATGGAGAAGATGGGTGTCAGGTAGTTGATGGGGTCGCGATCCACCAGGCAGAGAAGTCCGCGGCCCAGCGGTACGGCCTCGCCGATGGGGGCGCGGCCAGTGATCTCGCCCGCTACCAGACCCAGGTTGCACACGCTGGCCGCCAGTATGGTCGGGTTGAGGCCCGCCCCCTGGACCAGGACCCACACCAGGCCCATGACGACCAGCAGGCCGACGGTAACCAGCGGAAAGCGCAGGGTTGGGTTGTCGTCGCTGATCGGGATCATGGGGCGTGAATCCTGGCCATACGATACAGGTGTCAGTCAGGTTAGCACGCGGACATGCGCCCCAAGCACAAAGTCCGGGAGGGGATGGAGTTGGCTTCCCCCTACGGCTGCGGGACTGGCGCAGGGGCCGGCGGCGGGGGCGGAGTCGCGGGAGGGGGCACGCCCCCGTCGGGACCGGCGGCGCCCGCGGGCGGCACTTCCGCTCGGTATCCGAAGAGGGTGTTCTTCTCAGAAACGGGCGTCAGTTTGATAGCGACGCGGCTGTCGGAGAAGGTATAGGCGCGGGTGTGGACCGGCAAGAAGCCGGGGACGCGGACCACGAGGTCGAGCGGCCCGCTGTCGCGTGGTCGCGTCACCACGAGCGGGTGGGGCGCGGGAATCACGCCCAAGGTCTTGCTGCCCCACTTGACCACCGCTTTGCGCGCGGGAAGCGTTTGCAAGGTGATGTTCACCTTGTCCTGCGTCTTCGGGGAAGCGGGCTCAAGGACGGCCGGGCTTGTGCCGGCATCTTGCGCATGCAGCCCCACCGCCGTCCCCACCCCCAGAATCGCCAGCAGCGCGACGCCGACAAGAGGGCGAAGTCTAGACCTGCGCGCGGCCGGTTTCATGGCGTGCCCCCTTCCTCATCGCCACCGGCCGATCGGCCCGCGCCCGCACCACCTGCGCGGGCCTCAGCCGAATTGGGCACAGGCGGCGGCGGCCCGGGATAGCGCACGCCCGGCTTGGGCACGTAGGTCAGAACCGGCTTCTTCAGCGTGCCCTTGATCTCGCCTTCCAACACGTCCACGGGCAAGGGCGGCTCAAGCAGGTACTGGTAGCCGCGCGAAGGGACGCGGATCTCGAACACGTCGTTGTCGAGCAGAAACTGGCGCGCGATGTTGGCTGGTTGGTCCCCCAAGATGCGCATGGGACGGTGGCGCAGAATGAAAGAGTAGAGCCGGATGGCCAGGTGGTTGGGCAGGCGGTGGCAGCCGTGCGAGTAGCCCTCGGAGCTATACATGGAGAGATACTCCGACGAACCGTGGGCACGGATGCCGTTGTCCCAATCGGGCTTGCCAGCCTTGCCGGGCACCACCAGATAGCCGGCAATGAGGCCGTAGGCGGAGAGGAATCCTGGGCCAAGCTCATCGTAGTTGACCACCCGGTGCCACAGGCCGTTGACGGTCTTTGACTTGACCAGCGTGCGGATGGGGGTGGACTCGGGCGCGATCCACACTGGGCCGGCCACCACGTGGCGGATCACGCGCGGGCCCACGTCCGAGCCCTTGTAGCGATAGTATTCGTAGCCGTCAGAGGCCTGTTCGGCGCGCCAACCGCCAATGGTCGTGCGCCAGCGCACGAGAGGGATGCGCTGATCGTTGTACTTCACGTACGCGTGAAAGCTGGGATAGTGCCCACGCGGCTGCTGGTGACGCACGCCCGCCGCATCCCAAGGCAGGTCGTACCAAACATCGCCGCGATCGATGACGATAGACAGATCCATGTTGGGCCCGTAGTACTCGGGCAGGGCTGGCAAGCGGACCGCGGCGCGCAGATGGCGGAAATCGGCCGCGCTGTGGCGCTTGAAGAAGGCCAGAGCAGCTTCGGGGCTGGCCAGGCCGAGCTGCTCGACCGCCGCCTGGGTCATCTCCTCGGCCAGGTTGCGCACCGGCATGGTCCGACCGTTGGCGCCCGTGTACGTGGGCGGGCCATTCTTGCCGTCCGCACTGCCGTCCTCGACCACCCCGGCCGCGGCCACCACGCGCTCACGGAGCACGCGCAGCAAGGCCTGGTGGTCGTTGGCCAGCGGCGCCCGGGCCAGAGCGTCCATCGTCTTCTGGCGCAAGTAGTTGGACTCGTAGATCATGTGCTTCTGCTGAAAGCGGCGTACCGCTAAACGCATGGCATCGTCATAGATGCCTGTAACGTGTTTTCCGCGTTTGAACATGCCTTCGCAGCCCAGGCGCCGTTCAACCTCCATCATGGCCGGCTTCTCCGCAGCCCGTCGCTCGACCAGCTTGACCTTGGGTGCCAGCTTGGGGTCCTTGGCAGCCAGCTCGGCCAACGTGTGCACTTGGGCTTTCTTGCGCGCTGCCTCCAGTTCGGTGCGCAGGCGCGCGATGCGCTTCTCTTCCTGCTTCACCTTTTCAGGCGGCACGTAGCTCACCGTTTCCACTGCCTCCATGGCCGCCAGGTTCGCGCCGTCGTGGCAACTCTGCTTCTCGTCCTCCAGGAAGCGGGCGCGCAGCACGCCGAGTGAGGGTGGAATGCCGTAGAGCTCGAGGTAGTTCTTGTCGCCAGCGGGCAAGGGCTCGCCATCATCGTCCAGCGTGTCGTTGGCCAGGCCGAGAAACACGCGGCGGTAGCGGTTAGGCAAGGGCTGGCCGTCCACGCCACGATGTTCCGCGAAGATATAGGGAGTCCAGTCGTCACCCAGGTCGACGATGGTGTACCCGGAGCGGGCTGCGCCGGCGGCGCTGGTCCAGCTCTCCTGGCCGTCGCGAATCACCAGGGCGCGATCGTCGTCAGGCGGGACGTCGGGGCCAGGCGACGCGGGCACAGCCGACTTGCTTGCCGGGGCCGCCGGCCTACTGGCCGGGGCTGCGGTCGCAATTGACGACGTGGCCTGGGGTGGTGCCAGCGGCGCGGCAGCGCGAGTGTTGCAACCCAACACGAGGGCCAAAGATGCCTGGACGGCGAAGTGCGGTGCACCTTTCATCACGGATTCGCTTGTTCAACATATGCCCCGCGCGGAGCCGCTGAGCAAGAAATAGAGCCTTGCCACAGGCGCCAGGGGGCCGGTGTCTTGAGACTAGGTTTCGAGCGCTTCCGCCACGATGGTGCGCGCCTCCTCGATGACGCTGTCCAGATGGGCCTGGCCCTTGAAACTCTCGGCGTAGATCTTGTAGATGTTCTCCGTGCCCGACGGGCGCGCGGCGAACCAGCCGTTCTGCGACGTGACCTTGAGCCCGCCGATGGAGGCGCCGTTGCCAGGCGCCTTGGTCAGGATGGCAGTGATGGCCTCGCCGGCCAGCGTGCTGCTTCTGACCTGCGCAGGCGAGAGTTGCTTGAGCCGGGCCTTTTCCGCAGGCGTGGCTTGCTGATCGATGCGGGTGTAGATGGGATCGCCATGGGCCGCCGTGATCTCACGGTAGTGCTCGCCGGGATCTTTGCCCGTGCGGGCTGTGATCTCGGCTGCCAGCAGCGCCAGAATCAGACCATCCTTGTCCGTGGACCACGCGCTGCCGTCAAAGCGCAGAAAGCTGGCCCCGGCGCTCTCCTCGCCCCCAAACCCGAGGGTGCCGTCGAGCAGTCCCTCGACGAACCATTTGAAGCCCACTGGCACTTCGGCGAGCCGACGTCCCAGGGCGGCCACCACGCGATCGATGATCGCACTGGACACCAGGGTTTTGCCCACGGCTGCCTGCTTCAGCCACTGCGGCCGATGGGAAAACAGGTAGCGGATGGCCACCGCCAGGTAGTGGTTGGGGTTCATCAGGCCCGAGGACGGCACCACGATTCCATGCCGGTCGGCGTCGGGATCGTTGGCAAAGGCAACCTGGTAGGCGGTGCGCAGGCCGACCAATTTGGCCATGGCAAAGGGGCTGGAGCAGTCCATGCGGATCTTTCCGTCGTGGTCCACGGGCATGAAAGCGAAGCGCGGATCCACGGTCGGGTTGACTACTTGCAGGTCGAGCCTCCAGTGGTCGGCGATGGCTTGCCAATAGGCCACCGAGGCGCCCCCCAGCGGGTCCACGCCGCATTTGATGCGCGCGTCGCGGATACCTGCCATGTCCACCACGTTGGCCAGATCCGCCACGTAGGGGCCAACGAAGTCATCCTGTCGGATGGTGGGTGCGGTGCGTGCCCGGTCGGAGGGAATGCGGCGAATCTCCGCGCCGCCGGTGCGCAGCAGCGCATTGGCGCGGTTTTGTATCCAGTCGGTGACATTGGTGTCGGCCGGGCCGCCGTTGGGTGGGTTGTACTTGAAGCCTCCGTCGGCGGGCGGGTTGTGCGAGGGGGTGACCACGATACCGTCGCCCAGGCCGCTCTTGCGGCCGCGGTTGTGAGTCAAGATCAAGCGCGAGATCGAGGGCGTGGGCGTGTAGCCGTCCTCGCGCTGAATGACGGTGTTCACGTTGTTGGCGGCCAGGACTTCCAAAGCGGTCTGCTCGGCCGGCCGTGACAGCGCGTGGGTATCCTTGCCGAGGAAGAGCGGGCCGGTGATGCCCTCCTGCGTGCGCCAGTCGCAGATGGCCTGGGTGATGGCCAGGATATGGGCCTGGTTGAAGGATCCGGCGAGAGACGACCCTCGATGTCCACTGGTCCCGAAGCTGACAAGTTGCTCGGGATCGCTCGGATCAGGCCTCTTGCTGTAGTAGGCGTCGGTGAGACGGTCGACGTCGATGAGCAACGACGCGGGCGCAGGTTTGCCGGCAAGCTCGTGGGGCATGGGAGCGGGTCTCCTTGGTGGTGCGGAGGTTACACTGAAGGCGGCCTTACCGCGCCTGGCCGCGCAGTTTGGCCCAGAAAAGTCCCAGATACTCGTGCAGGGCCCGCTCGATCATCAGACCGGCTGCGGCATGGGGAATCAACCCCAGCACGTGACCCATGCCTACTGGCTGGTCCGCGGCCAGGTAGTCGGTGGGGGCCGGGAGGGGGTTCATGCCGGCCTTCTTGAACATGGCCATGGCCCGGGGCAGGTGCGTGGCCGAGGTCACCAGTGCGAAGCGTTCCTCGCCTACCAGTGCACGCAGCGCCCGCACTTCGTCGATGGTGTCCCAGGACTGGGATTCGAGGACCATCCGGCCCTGCGGGACGCCCAGGCTGGCACCGGCTGCGGCCAAGAGATCGGCCTCCGTGGCTCCGGTGCCGTTGCCACCTCCTGACAGGACCAGCTTCGACTCAGGCAGCAATCTCTGTAGCCGGATGCCTTCGGCCAAGCGCACCAGGCTCGGCGCGGACAGCTGATGGATGGGTGCCAGGGAGGGGCCTTCGGCGTGCCCGCCCCCCAGCACCATCACCCAGCGCGGTGCTGGCGAGCCGTCGGGCATGGTGGCGCTCGCTTGCGTCGCCTCGGCCAGCAGCGGGGGATAGGTCGCTTCCAGCGGACGAACCACCGATCGAGCCACAGGGCCGACGGACAGGAGTGCCAAGAGCACGAGACCCGCGCTGAGCAGACCCCTGCCCAAACGCTGTTTCTTGGTAAAGCACAGAAGGACCAGTCCCACAGCCATGCCGACAAGCAGCAGAGAATAGGGCTGCAGGGCTGCGGACAGCAGTTTCTTGAGGGCGAACATGGCCGATCTTGTACCTCGATTCGTCCGGCCGCGCCGCGCGTCCTTGGCTCCAGCCTTCCCCTTTTCCGCGCACCAGCCCGCCCTTGAATCGAGTACGCTCCGGGCTGCCGGCTACGTTCCGGTCTGCAACTGGCTGACGATGGTCGATTCGCAGGTCGCCAGCGACTTCCCACCGCGCCGGTCCCCGACCCGACTGCACATGCGTTCGTGCTCCTCCTCGCGGAGGACACTTTACAGTTTCTAAAGGAGGACCTAGGCTTGCGGCCGATAGGAGACTTCACTGATGTGAAAGCGCGCGTGTTTGCGAGCCCGAGTGTCCGTGAGCATAGTCAGAAGGAGCCCCGGCGTCTCCGCGCGTCATCGCCCCTCAAAATGTCCGGTAACAGAGATTCGGTCACTTCATCCCCTATACCCAGATGGCCGCCTTGCTCGGCGCGGAGTTGAAGACCCGTCTGGGTTGGTAGCCGCACAGGAGCGAAGCATGACGAAAGCAACCATCTACGCCACCCGGAGGGCGGCCGTCGAACGCGGTTACGCGAAATTGCTGGCACGCCACAACGAGCCGGTGCTGCCCGGTAACGGCATCTTCACCCGCTACAAGTATCCGATCCTCACAGCGGAGCACGCGCCCCTCACTTGGCGCTATGACTTCAACCCCGCTACTAATCCCTTCTTCATGGAACGCCTTGGCATCAATGTGGCTTTCAACGCGGGTGCCATCAAGTTAGACGGCGAATACATCCTCATCGTCCGCACCGAAGGCTGGGACCGCAAGAGCTTCTTCGCCCTGGCGCGCAGCAAGGACGGCATCCAAAACTGGACCTTCGATCCAGAACCCATCCTCACGCCCGAGACCTCCAATCCGGACACCAACCTCTATGACACTCGCCTCACGGCTCACGAGGATGGATGGATCTACGGCATCTTCTGCTCCGAGCGCAAGGATCCTGATGCTCCCAAGGGCGATACCTCCAGCGCCGTGGCCGCCGCCGGCATCATGCGCACCAAGGACCTCAAGAACTGGGAGCGCCTGTCGGATCTGGCTACCAAGGGTTCCCAACAGCGCAATGTGGTGCTGCATCCAGAATTCGTGAACGGCAAGTACATGCTCTACACCCGTCCCCAAGACGGCTTCATCGATACCGGCAGCGGTGGCGGCATATGCTGGGGGCTCTCCGATTCCATGTCTCCGGCGAAAGTGGATGAAGAGATCCTGCTGGATCCCAAAACCTACCACACCATCAAGGAAGTAAAGAACGGGGCCGGCGCCACGCCCATCAAGACTGCCAAGGGCTGGCTGCACATCGTGCATGGCGTGCGCAACACCGCTGCGGGGCTGCGCTACGTGGTCTACGCCCTGCTGAGCGATCTGAAGGAACCTGGCAAAGTGATCGCCTCCCCTGGTGGCTACCTCATCGCCCCCATGGGCGAAGAGCGCGTGGGTGACGTGTCCAACGTGATCTTCTGTAATGGCGCCATCGCCGACGAGGATCGGCTGCTCATCTACTACGCCAGCAGCGATACCCGCATGCATGTGGCCGAGACCAGCATCGAACGGATGCTCGACTACTGCCTCCACACGCCCCCGGACCGCGGCCGCAGCTACACCAGCGTGGAAGACCGTCTCAAGCTCATCCGTGCCAACGCCACGTACCTCGCGAGCGAGAAGAAATAACCTCAGGGCTTCGTCGTCGGGCCAGTGGTTCGAGTCGTACTTCCTCGACCTGGTCCGAAACGCGCAGCCGGGACTATAGTCAGGGAATCGGCAACTCGAACGCGACGGCGTAGTTGGGCTGGGCCGTTTGCGTGCTGCTACCGACAAATGGGTCGGAATCCCGCAGGAGCCCCCAGCGTGGGGTGCCCGCTACCGGAATCGACCTCGGCGCGCCGTCGCCGAAAAGTGCGTAGGAGACAATCGCACCGGCCGGCAGATCCTCGGCTACGGTGATCTCGACGGTGTTACCAATGTTGTCACACAGGATCTCCGCCGAACTGATCGCTATCCTCTTCCCGCCGCCGCTAACCTCGAAGCCCTTGCCCAAGGCCCACTCGGTCATGGCGTTCTGGTGAGGAGGTTGCATGACGTTGTCCCAGAGCAGCGGCGGTGCAGGCACGTGGAAGTGCAGGGTGATGACTCGGCCGTTGCGCTCGATGCTCGTCGGTTGCAATGGTTGCCAATCATGACCCTGCACCACACGCTCGAAGAAGACCTGCCCGAATTTCTCGCCGAGCTGTTGATATCCATCGACGGTTAGGTGCGTGCCATCACCGGACTGGTATTGGTACTTGGGTCCCACGCACACGAAATCGCCGGGATGATCGACGCCGACCTTCCATTGCGCCAGCGTCGACGCCGAATGCTCGTTGGTCGAGTTCTGCTGGGACACCAGCAGGGGAATGCTTTGAGTCTGTCCGGTGATGGCCCGCAGGTCGGTATTGTAGTCGGACCACAGTTGGACGAGAGCATCTTCGTAGGCGGCGTTTCCGGCGTCGCACTCGCCGTGCACGATGGCGATGGCGCCCACGCCGTAGGTCTTGCCCGCGGCTACCGCAAGTCGGGTAATGGCCTGGGTTTCGATGAGGGTGGCCTGGAATGCGCGGCCGTTGACTCCGTTCGGCACAGCACCCTTGCGCAGGTAGGTCATGCACTGGCCGTTCTCGCCGAACTCGCCTTGCACGCTCACGTAGTTACGATTGCTGGCAGCCTTCACCGAAGCTGTGATCTGGTTGCCCATGCAACTATGCATGGTTTCACCCGCGATGTTGTCGGGCCATGCGCTCGGATAGTTGGTCGACAATCGGCCGACTGGCTCGGTAAGCGGCACCATGGCCAAGCTCGCGGCATTGGGATCGATCGGCCACGCCAGGGTGCCCGTGGATAGCTTGAGGTTTCCGTAGGGTTGCGTCTTCGACTTGGGCGGGTTGCCGTTTTGGCCCACAGCAAGGCTCTGCCCCGTGCCCACCACGCCGACCCAGTCCCACAGGACTGCTCCCCCGTCGATGTCCGATGGCGCTGCTCCTCCGTCGGTGTCCGATGGCGCCGCTCCCCCGTCGATGTCCGATGGTGCCGCTCCTCCGTCGATCGGCGCGTAGGGGCAAGCCGGGCCGACCCCGCGCCAACCCGTGTCTAGGCGTGAGGCGGCGTCCGGCGCGTTGACGTCCGCCTTGTTGGTCTCTGCCGTGCTGGCGTCCGCGATGTTGGCGTCTGCCATGCCGACGTCTGCCGTGCTGGCGTCGGTCGCGGCCTTCTTGCTCGAGTCTTTGCAGCCCATGGTGAGAATCAGAAAGAGCGTTCCACTGGCACAAACCAGTCTGCGTGAAATCATCGGTGAAACATATCACGGCGGTGGACGAACCCTCTAGCGCGACCAGGGAATGCATGCGAAGTATGCTGGCAATGAACAAGGTACTCGGCATTCTGGTTGCCTTCGGTGTGCTTGGCATTTGTGCCATGGCAAACGCCGGGGAGGAATCGTCCATCCTTGTGTTCAGCGAGCCGGGTTTCCCGGCAGCCGATTCTGCCCCGCCAACCGTCGTGCAGCTAGCCAAGCTACTGCCGCAGGCTGAGCTGGTGCGGGCGGCACGGCTCTCGTCTTCGCTGGCTGAAGCAAGCGCGCGCCTGCTGGTGCTACCTTATGGATCGGCGTTTCCGGAAGCGTCCTGGCCGGCGATCCATGGCTTCTTGCGACGCGGGGGACATCTCGTCGCTGTCGGCGGTAGACCCTTCACCCGCGCCGCGTTCCAGGACGAGACCGGCTGGCACCTCCGCCCCTACAGCGTGCGCTTCACCCACCCGCTGATGATCGATCAATACCAGGCCACTCCGGGCTCGGACGGGCTCGAATTCCTGCCCAACCCGGATCTGCCGGTGAAGCTGCCGCGGTTCGATTGGATTTCTTCCTATGGTCTCGTGGCCCGCCTCAGCGCCGTCGATCTGTACAAGCGCGGCGGCTCCGCCGGATCCATCGATGCGCGACTCGACGCGCTCGGGTGGGGAGTGAAGGATGGCATCAAGCTCGCCGCCCCAGTGGTACAGATCGACCACCTCAAGAACGGCTTCGACGGTGGACGCTGGGTTTTCGTCAACGCGGAGCTGCCGCCAGGTTTCTGGACGAGCGCGGCGGCCGACATGATCGGAAGCCTTGCCGCGAGGGCGCTCGAGGGCAGCGAATCCTTCGTGGTCACACCGTCGCTGCCGCTCTACACCGCGGGCGAGAAGGTCCAGATCGAGGCAACATGGCAGATGCATCCGCAGACCAAGGGGCGGCGCACGATGAAGGTGACGATCTTCCCGGACGCGCAGCCATTCCGTCGGACGGTGTTGAGCACCAGCATGCCGGCGGCAAGGCCACTGACGATACCGGCGCCGTCCGAGGCCGGGCTCTATGTGATCGAGGCTGAGCTCCTCGACGGAGAGGCGACGCGCGCGCGGTATCGCTCCGGTTTCTGGATGCGCGACGAGGCCTATCTGCGTTCCGGCCCACGCTTGTCGGTCGGTCGCGACTACTTCGAGGTGGACGGGCTGCCCCTCGCCGTGCTCGGAACCACCCACATGTCGAGCGAGGTGCAGCGGCTGTTCTTCGAACAACCCAACGTCGCGGTCTGGGATCGCGATCTCGCGCACGTCCGTGCGGCGGGACTGAACATGATCCGCACCGGCTGGTGGACGGGTTGGGACAAGATCTGCAGCAACGCGGGCGTGCCGCACGAGCGGGCGCTGCGCACCCTCGAGGCCTATCTAATGACGGCGCGCAGGCACAAACTGCCGGTCCAGTTCAACTTCTTCGCCTTTGTGCCCGACATCCTGGGGGGAGCGAACCCGTACCTCGATCCGGAAGCCGTAGGGCACCAACGGACCCTTGTTACGTCGGTGGTGTCTCGCTTTCGCGACGTTCCGTTCCTGGCCTGGGACCTCATCAACGAGCCGAGCTTCTCCACCCGCCTGTGGACCATGCGCCCGAACGGCGATCCGGTGGAGAAGACGACGTGGAATCAGTGGCTTGCGCGGCGCTATCCCGACAAGACGGTGCTCGCCACGCTCTGGAACGTACCGATGACCGCCATTGAGGGAACCGTGCCTGTGCCAGAGGACGTCGAGTTCTCTGCCCACGGCGTGTACATTGGGCGGAACTCGCTGCGGGCATACGACTACGTTCTCTTCGCGCAGGAGGAGTTCGCCGCTTGGGCGCAGGGGCTGCGCGATGCCATCCGTGCCACCGGTTCGCAACAGCTCGTCACGGTCGGTCAGGACGAAGGTGGAATCCAGGATCGGCTATCACCTGCGTATTGGTCGCGCGCGACCGACTTCACCACCAACCACTCGTGGCGGCAGAATGACGCCTTGCTGTGGGACTCGCTCGCCGCGAAGCAGCCCGGGCAAGCGATGCTGATCCAGGAGACGGGGTTGCAGCGGGAGCTCCACCTCGACGAGGTGGAGCGGCAGACACTCGACAGCGAGGCGGCCTTGCTGGAGCGGAAGATCGCCTTGGCGTTCGTGCGCGGCGCAGGTGCGATCCAATGGCTCTGGCACACCAACTCGTACATGACGGAAAGCAACGAGACCCCAATCGGAGCGGTCCGTCCCGACGGCACGGAGAAGCCCGAGGCAGGGGTCATGCGTCGATTTGCGGCGTTCGCGGCGGCTCTCTCCCCCTTTCTGCGCAACGCCGTAGCTCCGCAGATCGCAGTGGTCACGTCGCAGGCGGCGCAGTTCTCCGTACAGGCCGACCTGCAGCTCGAAGCGCAGCGCAAGGCGGTGCGTGCGCTCGCCTACCACGCCCGTGTCGTGCCCGCCGTCATTGCCGAGAACCAGCTACCCGCCATGTCGGACCCTGCGCTCGCCATTTTGCCGTCTCCACAGGCACTCACCGACGAGGCCTGGCGCACGCTGCTCGGATATGTCGAGCGGGGCGGCGCCATGCTCATCACCGGCCCGGTCGATCGTGACGAGCACTGGCAAATCCGGCCGCGCGCAGCCGAGCTCGGCCTTGCGGCCGCGGTGCGGCCACTCACCTACCACAATTCGCAGATCAAGCTGCCCCGAGACGGCGCCATCGATTTCTCGTTCGATCAGAACAAGCAGAGCCAGCTTGACACCCTCGTCTTTGCGGACAGGGCAACGCTGAAGGAGATCCGTCACGGCAAGGGGCGCATCTTCTGGGCGGCCGATCCTGTCGAGCTCGCCGAGGGAACCGCGGCCGCCGCCGGGCTTTACCGCCATGTTCTCAGGAAGGTCGGCGTCGTGGAGCGCTTCGATCTGTTCACGGAAGTACCCGCCGGCGTGCTTGTCTGCCCGATCCCCCTCGGCCGGGATGTGCTCTACGTCCTCGTCTCGGAAGACTCGCGTACCACGAAGATCGATCTGACCGACAAGCCTACCGGCGTGCGGTTCAAGCTGGAGCTCGGCTCTGGGCGAGCCGCTCTCGCGCTCATCGCCGGATCGGCTCGCAAGATCGTGGCGCGTTACGGGTTCTGAACCGGGCTTGCACCCGATTTCGTCGGCAAGCACACGATCTCGAAACTGCGTGGCTTCTCGGCGCGACAATGCCAACCCCGGGACCGAGTGGTTTCCAGGCACGCGCGGGGGGCGCGGGTCGCCGACCTTAAACCGGCCCCGCCCGCCGGGTCAATGCCGGCGGCACGGAATCGCGGGCTACACGATCGCGGGCTGAGAGGAGGAGGGCGCGGCCGTGGCCTGGGCCGCCTGTCATTTCCTAGTGCTAGATTGATGATTCCGCCCGTAACCGGCTGAGCATTTCAAAGCAGACCCGGCTGTTGTGATAGGGGCATTCCCACGGCCCGGTCTTGACGTGACCAAGATCAGGTGTGCCGTCGCGGCGCAGAACTTTGAACCACTCACCGTGGATCCGATCGACGACATGAGCTTCGATGTAACTCCACACCCGCTCGGCAGCTGCGGCGAATTCGGCTCGACCTGAAATCTGGTAGGCATTGTAGAAGCCGACGACAGCTTCGGCTTGCGGCCACCAATGTTTCTGATCATTCCTGATGCCTTGCCGTCCCGCCTCATAGAATAGGCTGCCATCGGCGTCCAGCCCCTGGCTGAAGACGGCCTCGGCCATCTTCACGGCGGCCTCACGCGCCTCCACCAACAGAGACGCATCGCTCTGGACTTCGGCGGCTTCGACGATCAGCCAGCTGCCTTCAATATCGTGTCCAAACGAGATGAGATCAGAGAGAGAAGTCCAGTCGTCATCAAAGAACAAGCGGAAGTGATGAGTCTGCGGATCGATGATCCGCCGCGGGAAAACTTCGATCAAGCCGCGCTGCCTGGCCTTGAGCCCGGCGTTGTCCCAAACGCGCAATAAATTCGTATAGGCTTCCATCAAATGCAGCAGCGTATTCATCGACTTGCGGCAGTCCGGCTCCAGGGCGCTCAAACGCATATCGGCTAACTCGCCCCACGCGCGGCTGCGACACTCGATGTTGCCTTGATGGATCGGGTCGAAGCTATTCGCCTCAATCAGGCGAAACAAGTCCTGCGCTAGCTTCAAACTCTCCGGCTCGCCCGTGGCCCGATAGTATTCCGCCAGACCATAGATCGCAAAGCCTTGCGCATAGATGTGCTTGCGATCGTTGACGGGCTTACCCCGACAATCGACCGTCCAGTACACGCCGCCGTAATTG
>Ga0182011_10002007_pt1 | contig 17500 bp, 25 predicted proteins | sample 711E1DmetaG_FD_120481 | JGI IMG/M metagenome (GOLD analysis project Ga0182011, IMG submission 120481) | Permafrost microbial communities from Stordalen Mire, Sweden - 711E1D metaG | ecosystem: Environmental > Terrestrial > Soil > Wetlands > Permafrost | place: Sweden: Stordalen | collected... | reverse complement strand
CCAAAGGTTATAATAGATGAAGCCGTAGAGTTAGCTAAAGAGTACGGCGGAGAAACCAGCCCGGCGTTTATCAATGGCGCTTTGGGAAAATTAATTAAACATGATACAACTTCCAAAATTTAAAAATCAGCAATTATTTGAGCAGGATTTACGCACCGAAGCTTCCTAAACGAAACGAGAGAGAAGATTTCTTCCAACGAAAGACTGGAGTTTTTGGGAGACAGTATTCTCTCTTTTGTTGTTTCGCAAAATTTATTTTTAAAATTTCCGCAGTATAACGAGGGAATACTCACTAATATCCGCTCTTTAATGGTTAACACCCGAAGTTTAGCGCTAATTGCCAAGGAATTGGAGTTTGGAAATTATTTAAGGCTTTCCAAAGGCGAGGAAGAATCTAAAGGCAGACAAAACCAAAGCCTTTTGGCCGATTGTTTCGAAGCGTTTATCGGCGCATTATTTATCGATCAAGGAATTGACGCAGTTACGCAATTTTTAGAGCTTGTCCTTTTACCAAAAGCCGATGAAATAATTAAAAGCACTTCTTTTAAGGATCCGAAAAGTCTTTTACAGGAATTGGTGCAATCAAGAAGACTTAACTCTCCCGCCTATAAAGTTTTGGGGGAAACCGGACCGGCTCACGCGAAACGGTTTAGGATCGGCGCATATGTAGACGGAGATTTAATTAGCGAGGGAGAAGGAAAATCCAAAAAAGACGCCGAAGAAGATGCCGCCTCTAAAGCGCTTCAGTTTTACCAAGCCTCCACAAAAGCCGGGGTTGAGAAGAAATCAAAATAATGCTAAAATACATCCTATGTCATTAGTTATTAGATCTACAAGAGTGGGCAAAAGAGGCGAAAGAAAATTCCGCATTGTTGTCAAAGAAAAAAGATCCCGAAGAGATGGAGACTCAATTGAAGTTTTAGGCTGGTATGAAAAAGGCAAAAACGGCGGTAAACAAATTGACAAAAATAGATATGATTACTGGATAAAACAAGGCGCTAAGGTAAGCCCGACTATCGAAAAATTAATCTAATTTATGAAAGACACGCTTTTAAACATTGTTTCCGCGATTGTAGATAATCCCGACAAAGTTGAAATTAAAGAAGAGGAAGTAGAAGGCGTTACAAATTTCATTATTACCGTTGCACCGGAAGACATGGGGAAAATTATTGGCAAGGGCGGAAAAGTGATTCGGGCAATCCGCTCTGTCATGAAAATCCCCGCCATCAAACAAGAAAAAAGAATTTATATTACTTTGGCTGAAGTACCACAAACTGAAGCGCCAGTTGCCGAAGCACCACAAGAATAAATAAGCAAATAATCTAGCAAACTCCTATAATATAAATATGAAAATAACGATCATAACTTTATTTCCCAAAATGTTTCAGGGGCCTTTTGCCAGCTCAATTATTAAAAGAGCCATTGACAAAAAGCTGATTGAGATAAATTTCGTTAATTTACGCTATTTTGGTTTAGGACGTCACCAGCTAGTTGACGATACACCCTACGGTGGGGGAAAGGGTATGGTTTTAAGAGCTGATGTTTTGCAGAATGCAATTGAAGCGGCAAAAGACAAAAACCTGAATAAGAAACAACAAAAAATTATCCTCTTAAGCGCTCACGGACAGCAGTTTGCGCAAAAGAAAGCCCTCAGTTTTTCAAAATTGAAAAATTTAATACTTGTCTGTGGACATTATGAGGGTTTTGACGAGAGAATAAAAAAATTTACCGATGAGGAGGTTTCCGTCGGTGATTTTATTTTAACCGGCGGAGAAATACCGGCGATGCTAATTACGGACGCCGTTTCCAGATTGGTTGGCGGGGTAATTAAGAAAGACTCGGCGGCCTTTGAATCTTTTTCACCATACCTTGAGTATCCACAGTACACCAAACCGCAAATCTTTAACGAGCTCAAAGTTCCAGGAATATTGCTTTCCGGCAATCACGCAAAAATAAACGAGTGGCGCAAAAAAGAAAGTCTCAGAGTAACCGCTAAATTAAGACCAGACCTAATCAAGAAGCGCTAAAATGGAGACCCGGAAACTCCCGCTGATGATGTGGCCGGAACTGATGGAATAACCGGCATCCCCGCTTGCCCAACCGAATTCCAAGAAGAGATTTCTTTCATTAAAGAAAGCTGTTTTGCCGACAGCGGAGCTATTTGCGTTTGATCGCTGATGTTTTGCGATGGAAAGGGTTTGTAATAAAAAAGTATTGTTAAACTGCCTGTCCCGCCAGCAATATTAATCGCAGTTACCTCAGCAATCGGCATCGTTTTAATAATCTCGTGAGTAAAATTTGCAATATTTTTAGCATTTCCTTTTAAGCTAAGATCGATTTTCGTTGAAGGATAGGCTGTTCCGCCGAAATTGGACGCTGACAAGTTGCCTAAGGAAAATTCAAAATTACCAACCGTAACGCCCGTTTTAGCAGAAACATAAGAAATGGCATCGATAATGCCGGCGAAATCTTTCTCCGCCGGCAAAGCAAGCGAAAGTGTGTTCAAATCCGAAGCTATTGTTGCATCATCTAACGAAGTAAGTAGACTATAGTTGTTGTTTAAAGCATCTAATTTTTGTTGTTCCGCTCTTACTAGATCTTGAGAATTAAAGTATTGTTGAATTTGTGGAAAGATAATATAGATAATAACTAAGACGCTAGCCACAATAACTCCAAACGGAAGCAAGAAATCTTTATAATGTTTATAGAGAATTACTAAGTTTTCAAAGTCAATATTTATTTTTTTTGAGTCGTTAACATTCATACTATTTAATGTCTGCCTGAATCGAGATAGAGTATTTATTATTTTTTACGTCTAAGGACAATTGCTGTACGACAACATTTTGAATAATATTTTTTTTCTGGCTTAGTATTGTCACATCGTCTATAAATTTGTTCATTGAAACCAAAGATCCTCCGGACATAATAAGGGAAAATTTCTTAACATCAATCTGCATTGAACCTATGGATAGATCATCGGGGGTAATAGCTAGGAATGCATCAACAACATCGGAAACTTTATTTCTTTTTTCAATCACATTCGTCAAATGATTTATACGGTCTTGGACAAAATAATACTGCACAAATTTTTTATGCAGAGCTGCGATATTGGACAGAGTTACTTCTTCACTGCGCTTTATTGAATTGATCGGTAAGGTTAAATTAACTACAAAAACTAAAACAGCAACGGCGGCAACAAGAAACATAACCGAGAATGCCACTACTCTTGCAATTCTTAATCTATTCTGTTCTTTTTCTAACTGCTCATTCTTGGGAGAAACTAGATTGATGCTATCACTCATAATCTTTAATTGCTAAGCCAACCGCTATCGTATAATCAGAACCATTATCTAAGACAGCTTTGGGTATTTGCTGTGAGGCTAAAACTTTCCAGGGATTTGCAATCGCCGTTTCTATCCCGGCATTGTTAACGAAGAAAAGTTCTATACCCGGAAGTTTGGCTGTACCGCCGGATAAAATTATTTGTCTGATCGGCAATTCATCTTTATATTTTTGGGAGTAAAAAGCAATTGATTTTTTAATTTCTCCTAAGATTGAATTTAGAATTGGCTCTGTCGCTCTACCGATTTTCCCTCCTAAACTCTTACCGGAAATTCCGTACACCCTTTTATACTCTTCTGCTTGTTGAGAAGTTAATCCAAAATCCATCGCTATAGCTCTGTTGATTGCCGCTCCGCCTACGGGCATAGAATAGGTAAAAACCATCGAGCTGCTTCTAACTATCGCAAAGGAGGTGCTGATTGCCCCAATATTAACAACCAGGCTGGTAGGAAAATTTTGTCCCATGATCAAAGGTCTTATCGTCGCAAGAATTTCCGTTTCCATCGAATTAATTTGTAGACCCGCCATTTGAATTATTTTTTGATATTTATTAACCAACATCGTTGGGGCGCCAACCATTAGAACCTGCATTTTTTCACCACTTGCACCGGCTTGTGGTCGTTTTAAAACATTCCAAACTAAAGTAATATTTGCTAAGGGTACCGGGATATATTGTTCTGCCTCCCAATAGATTGCCGACGCAAGTTCTCTGTCTGAAAGAACAGGCATTTCCAAAACTTTTGTATAAACTTGATTCTCGGGAAGCGCAATGTTAACAAGCTTTGCCGTCACACCCGCATCCTTAACCGCTTTGGCAATTGCTTGAGCCATTTCTTCTTCATCTAAAGGAGACTCCGAAAGCATTCCTTTTGGCGGAACGGGAGAAATCAAAGCAGCTTTTAAAATAAAAGCTCCTTGTTGACCCTCAAGCATTACTAACTTGAGAGACGTCGCACCAATGTCTAGTCCGAAAGATTTTTTATTCATTTTTAAGGCCAGAAAAGACTAAATGGAAAAAGTTCGGCAGGTATTTCGGGGTATCCCTGAAAAACATCTAATTTTCTCGTAATGTTGTTATCTGTTGTACCAATTGACGTAATTATAGTTCCTTGAGAGGGAAGAACAAGACCACCGGAAACTGGCGTTCCCAAAACACCAATGTAAGAATCCGCATACAAAGGCACCACTCTTACTAAAAATCCGTCTGTAATCTGCGGGATTTTGGCTTCATTCTGTAGCGTTATTCCTGAAATGGGATTATTGGCATTAACCGAATCGGGCGTAGTAAAATGATTTTGCGAAACCCTATTTGAGCAAGAATCATAAACATATCTTGTAACTTTTGGGTCTGCTCGACTACCCCAAACAACGGCAACCTCCAAGGCAGCATAATTATTGTCGTTACCCGAAACATCGCAAGTTACTGAAGAATTTTCCCAATACAAATCCAAATTACCGCTCCATCTATCATTTTGACCTGAAGCATCCGTGTCTTGAAAAAGTCTTGAAGGATCCGTAGAATAGGGAGTTAACCAAATATACATTGCGTCATCTTTAGAAACCTTATTATTACCGTTTAAAAGAAATGCCGTATCACCGGAAACAGTTGCTAACGAAGTTTGGTAAGACGTTGAGGTGGAAAAATTAGGATTTCCAACATTCGCTCCATTTTTTATTGCCAGTTCAACTCCCGCTTCGGCGGCTGATAAAGCTTTTTGCGAATCAATCTCCTGCTGGGAATTTTTTAAATTGGTTATGCTTCGCGAAACTACGGATAAACCGACTGTTAAAGCCACTACCATCGCTAAAACTACAATTAAAAGAGCCTGTCCTTTTTGACTTTGGAAATTAGACATAAATACCTACTAAATATAGACTAGCAGTATCCTAAAACCTTTGTCAACGCCTAGCGGCTGGCGCTATTTTTGATTATAACTGAGGTTTCAAAATCAATACCGTTAGTCCCTGCCTGACTTTCCGAAAAAAGTCCCGAGCTGTTGGTTTTTATGTCAAGGAAGATATCTATCTTTGCCGGCGCCGCGGCACTTTCCTGCGTACAGTTAAAATAACAAGTTACATCAAGACTCGGATCTACTAAATAAATTGTATTCCCCTCCGAAGACTGCGAAGCGATTTTTGAGTCAGCGCAGATAAAAGTGGTCGTGTCATAATCAAAAGAGGTAATTTTTAGATCGTAATATTTTGTAGTAGGAAAGGAGTCAACACAATCCGTCCATTGCTGAGCAATTTCATCATAAACCCCATTAAAACTCTGGGCATAGCTAATCATTTTTGACATCTGCGCGATTGCAGAGTTTCCGTTTCTTCTGACAGTTTCCGTATTTGTACTTTTGTTGCTGGCTCTTAGAACTGAAACTAAAATAGACGAAATAATTGTCCCGACCGCCACCAAAATTATCATGACGGCCAAAAGCTCAACCAGAGTATAACCGTTTTTGTGATTTTTTTTCATTGGGTTCTGTTGATGTCCGCTACGCATGTATCAAGCTTAACTTGATGACAATAATAGTTGCTAGAACTAGTGTCTGCCGAACATTTACCGTCTGTCCATGCAACCGTTACTTCAACTTGAGTACCGGTGTTATTACAGTTTGAAGAATTTTTGGTAAAATTTACTTGCCTTACAAAACCACCGCTAATGTTAACGTCGCACGGAGAAGGGCCTAAAGAAGCAGGATAGAAGTCTGTTGCTCCCTGAGGGAGGCACCAAACCGCGGCTGAAGCAGAAGCCTGGAGTGTTTCCCAATCCAACTGGCTTTTTTGCTGAATTACTTGAATACCTTGTTGAGCGTAACCGGTCGCCAAGTTCTGATCTTTGGAAAAATCAGAATTACTCACAGCCATTATAACCGCAATCGTGATTGCGGAAATTATTATTACGGCCGCGCCTAAGGCGATTAGTGCTTCTACTAAACCTTGTCCTTTTTTATTCATGGCGAAATACTGATGTAACCATTTGTTAAGTTAATTGTCTTAATGTTTCCGTAGCTTGAGAGAGCAATAGTGTCGGCATTGCTACTTCCAGCGGTTGGTGTAGTGATAATTCCGCCCGAAAGAACCGGAAAAAACACATCTGTAATATTTGTCGTCGGGTCAAAGGTAACGTTTTGAGGAAGATTTGTTTGCCAATCACTAACGTTATTAGCATCAGGATATCGAATTGTTGCGCCGTTTATTGTTGCACATTTCATGTATAAAAAATAATATTCATGGGACGTATCGGATGTATCAATTTGTATTCCGTAACCGTTCAAAGTCTGATAATCCAGACATCGCCATTTTTTCCCGTTTTTGTTTAAGCTTTTCAGCTGCGACGCCGATAATGATTTTGCTGTATCTAAAGCTTGAACCAAATCGCTGGTTGTTTGGTTTAAAACTTGGGCCCGGCTGTAACTTACAAAAGAAACAGTTCCAATCGTTGACAAAATGGCGATAACAGTAAAAACAACGACTAACTCAATTAAGGTAAAACCATTTTTGTAAAATAAATTTCTCCTCTTATTGTTCATTCTTATGGATTGTTTAGCGTAAAAGACCAGTTTGTGGTTCCACCGGTACAATATGTGGAATTATTTGTACTATCTTTTTGCGAATCGTTTACGTTTTCTAAACAAGCATACAAACTATAACTTGCCGAATTTGTCGTCCCCGAAGAAACATAGGTGTAAACATATTGACCTGTATTTGCCGGGTCACAGGGTATTTTTGCCATATAAACCGTAGTTCCGCTTTGTAGGGGAGTCCCACACGAACCAAACTCACTGCCCGAAGCAGGATAACTTCCGTGATCGGATCGCCAGATCTCCAGAGCCGATTGCAATTGTCTTAAATCCGATTTTCTTTGCGCGTCCCTTGCTCTTTGCCTGACTCCGACAAAGTTTACCATCAAAAGTGTTGCTAAAACACCAATAATCGCGATGACAATCAAGAGCTCTATTAATGTAAATCCTCCAGAATTCTTAATTCTTAATTCATGATTCATAATTCTTCTCATGGTGATACATCCGGACTGGAAACTCCATAGTCACAAAAACCGCCGCAGGATTTCAACGGGATTAAATTCGTGTCAATACTTGGACATTCCCCATTAGCTTCCCCATTAGCGTCCAGATTTTTACAAACCTCCGGATCTAACGTCCCTCTATCTAGACTAGCATAAATATAGTACGTTTGCCCGTCTGAATAATAAACATAATGTTTTGAGGAATCAGGATCTTGCGGCAAAAGGGTCATGTAAGGCTGCCAACTTTCCCCCCAAGCAACTCCAGGTTGGTAAGGGGCTGTTGTAGCAATCGGATATTTATTGTTGTCTTGATAATAAATTTCCAGCGCTCTTTGCACTTGCGCCAGATCTGATTTTCTTCTTACATCGTTACCTTTTTGCAGTTGCGCTAAAGGATTTAAAGCAACTAACGCCGCGACGGCCAAAATCCCCAATATTCCTATTACTATTATCAATTCTATTAACGTGAACCCTTCATTATTGAAAATTGAAAATTGAATATTGAAAATTTTTCTTAGCATATTCATATTATATTACGGCGTACATGGTTCATCGCAACTAGCACTACAAGACCGATCGGAATTTACGCTTGGATCAGAGCTTACTTGAACCGTTTGGCACCAATGGTTTGGATCTTTTGTTATGTCTTTCCAGTAAGTTGCGTCTCTACAATAACAAACAAACGGAACCGGCGTTGGCGTTAGGGTGGAAGTTGGCGTCGGCGTGTTAGTAGCCGGTGAAGCAGTAATCGGCAAAGGAACTATAGTTGCAGCGGCGATTTGCGTACAATTGACGTTTCCGGAAATTACACAATAGTTGTAGCCCAAATCTCCATAGTTCTGCGGCAAACAACTGCTCATTTGTTCCAAAGGACAAGCAAAGGAAGAGGAAGACGGAAAAGCCGTTTTAGCAAAAAGCACATTCCATTGCGGATTATCACTTTGATCTTCAACATATGCATAATTTGGCCAACTTGACGAAACTGTCGGATCATTAGGAATAGCTTGAATGTTACTGGCAGTAACTAAGATCGTTGGAGACTGGGGATAATAATTATTGTCATTGTAATAACTATCCAGTGCGGTTGCGAGTTGTTTTAGGTCATGTTGACGCTGGGAATCCTGACTTTTTTTAATTTGGGTTATGGGATTAAGAATGAAGAGAGACATACTAATCAGCACACTTAGTATCAAAATCACCACCAAAAGTTCAATCAGCGTAAAACCAAGGTTCGAATTTAAAAACCTGCCAACTGGAGAAGTTTCGGCAAAATTAGATTTCCCCAAAAAAGACAAATGAGAGCTCCAATGATTAAGAATGGACCAAAGGGGAGAGAAGCGTTTTTGGGACTGGTTTTCTTCCATAAAATAAGTATGATGCCCACGAATGCTGCTGTCAAGAAAGCCAAATACAGCGCAACAATGATGCTGGGAAAACCCAAAAATAAACCTAAAGCAAAAGCCAGTTTAATATCGCCACCGCCCATCCCTTCCTTGCCTCGAATGAACTTGAAACTTAAAGCAATTAAAAGAAAAAGCAAGAAAGCCAAAACACCACAGGCAAAATTAATGATTAAGGAGGAAGGATTAAGGATAAAAAGATAGACTGCGATTATTATTGAAAGCGGTAGTAGTACTTTATCTAAAATGACGCCGTATTTTAAATCCATGAAAAAAATCACAATAAAGCCAGAAACAACAATCAACTGATAAATTAAGGTAATTAAAAATTGAGGATTTAAAAATTCATTAGAAATTAAGAATTGAAAATTAGAAATTGCAAACACATAAACCAACATAAACAATATTCCCGTAGAAATTTCAATCACCGGATAAAAATAGGGTAGAGAAGTATGGCAGTATCGGCATTTACCTTTAGTGGAAATGAATGAAAAAACGGGAACAAGGTCAAACCATTTAAGTTCTTTCTGGCAAAACTCACAATGAGAACGGCCTTTAATTACTGTTTCGCTTCTCGGTAGCCGGTCAACCAAAACTCCCAAAAATGATCCGAGAAAAAGCCCCAGAATAAACAATAATAAAACCATTGAAATTAGTATAGCAAATTAAAAAGAGTTGAGGATTTTATCTGGTGCACCAATAGCAAACTTTCGTACAAGTGCTACCTACGGGGCAGTTGCCCATACACCCTGTATCAGCATCTCCATTTTGTTTATAAACCGCGATATTGCTTTTTCCTTCAGACACAGAAGTAGGTAGAAAACAACCAACGATAGTATTAGAATTTACAGTAGAACCATTGACGGTAGTGGCAGTCGGATAATACGTGATGTATACTTGGGACAAGCTTCCGAGAGCTGACTGGAATCCAGCCTTTAATTCGCCTACGCTCACCAAAGATGTTATACAATCACTTATTGTAGCGCTAGTGCATGTTGTATTTGGAACAGTAGTGTTGGTACCACATAGAACCATACCAGCATTAACCGACGTAGTCACAGGCGCTGTGGCACCATTACAACCGGCTCCGGCAGCATCCCACGGATAGGCGCTGTGATCAGCATAATATCGGACATTGGCATCTAGGAATTCAACTAAAACATTTTTTGTATTAGCATCATTTGCTTTTTTAAGTTGCTCAAATGGGTCAATGGTGGCAACGAGTGCGGCGGCTAAAATTCCGAGGATTCCGATAACAACTAAAAGCTCAATGAGCGTAAAACCCTTCTTCTGTTTAAAAAGTTTCTTGAGCTTTTTGAGCAGTTTTTTCATGTATATATACCAATCATACTCATATCTAAAAATAATTGTCAAGCCCCTAAGTTAGGATCACTGAATACTGGAAATTAAACTATAAATCGGCGTAATCACCGAGATTATTAAAAAGGCGACCGCAATTCCCAAAACTATCATAATAAATGGTTCCATCGCCGTAGTTAAGGTTTTTACTTTCCCATCAACTTCCCGCTCAAAATATTCTGAAGCCTTACCTAAAGTCTCGTCAACTTTTCCCGTTTGCTCGCCAACTTTTACCAGCTGGATCAAGAGCGGAGGGAATAGGGGATAAGAAGCTAGCGCATCGCCAACGCTGACACCTTTTTCCACTTGCTTAGAAACAGCTGTAATGGCGTTTCTATAGTTAACGTTACCCGTCGTCTCCGCTGTTTCCAAAAGAGCATCTACCACCAAAGTTCCGGTTCCGACCAAAAGCCCCAAAGTCCTGGAAAATTCTGCCAAGATACTTTGTTCCATCAGTTTGCCAAAAATAGGCAATTTTAATTTAAGAGTGTCAATAATTAATCTACCATCCGTTGTTTTTGACCACCTTCTGTAAAAAAACGCGAAAACCGCAATTGCCGCTAAGATAATCGGCCAGGTTGCTACCACCAAGTTTGACAAACCAACCACTATTTGAGTTGGTAAGGGAAGCGGAACGTTTAGATTTTGATACAGAACTGCCAACTGCGGCAGGACAAAAATCATCATAATCACCATCACCGCAACCATCATGATAATGATTATCGCCGGATACATTAACGCCGATTTTATCGTACTTTGCAGCTTAGATTGCTTTTCCAAATTATCCGCCAGCCTTAAAAGCACCTTATCCAAAAGCCCTGACTGTTCACCGGCTTTAATAATGGAAACATAAATATGACTAAAAACTTTTGGATATTTCTCTATCGCCTGAGCAAAAGTTTTCCCTTCTGAAACATCGGCAATAATTGAAGTAATTATCTCAATCAGCGTCTGGTTTTTAACCTGCTCTTTAAGGATCTCCAGTGCCCGCATCAAAGTCAGTCCCGAAGTAAGCATTGAAGAAAGCTGTCTCGTAAAAATTACCAGATCCGTATTCTTAACACTGTTAAAAAAGGGGAGGTCGGCCCAAAACTGATTATCAATTCTTACAATACTTATCGGAATCAAACCTCTTGCCCGAAGATAACCCGCTGTTTCGCCAATATCTTTCGCGTCTAATAATCCCTGCGCTACTTTTCCTTCTTTTGTAATTGCTTTATATCTTAACCTCATATCATCCAACCATGCGCAAAAGCTCCTCGGGTCTTAGCGCGTAGGACTTGGCGGTTTCCAAACTGATTGTCCCGGACAAAACCAAAGAAGCCAGCGATGACTCAAGAGGAATCATGCCGTAATCTTGGGAAGTTTGGATGATTGAGTCAATTAAATGCGTTTTTCCGTCCCTAATGTTACTGGCAATTGCCGAAGTTCCCAGTAGGACTTCAACAGCGGGAATACGACCACCATTTAATTGAGGAATTAGCCTTTGCGAGACGACTCCTTTGAGGGTTGACGCCAACTGAGTTCTGACTTGAGTTTGTTGGTCAGCCGGAAAAGAATCAATAATCCTATCTATAGTCTGCGACGCGGAATTGGTATGCAAGGTTGAAAAAACCAAATGGCCGGTTTCCGCAATGGTCATTGCCGCCGCAATCGTTTCCGGATCCCGCATTTCACCAACCAAAACAACATCAGGATCTTCTCTTAAAGCGCTTCTTAAAGCCATCGCCCAAGAATGAGTATCTAAATCCATTTCTCTTTGCGAAATAATACTTTTTCCAGCCGGATAGACATACTCAATCGGATCTTCAATTGTCAAAATGTGGACAGCTTTTTCTAAGTTTATTTCGTTAATGATGGCCGCTAAAGTAGTTGACTTTCCATGACCGGTAGGTCCGGTCACCAGCACAAAACCCTGCTTTAATTGTGCAAAATTGTGACAAATTTTCGGCATATGCAATTCCTCAATAGTTCTGATTGTTGGTTGTAAAAATCGGAACGCCGCGCTCAAGACTCCGCGCTGATAATAAAGATTGGTTCTAAACCTTCCTAAGGTTCCATAAGCGCCCCCGCCAAAACCAAAAGAAAAATCAATTTCCTTGTTGTTAATTAATAATTCTTTTTGTTCGGGTTTTAGAATTGAAAAAACCATCGTCTCCACTTCCGCAGGCGTTAGCGGGGGATAGTTAGAGAGATAACGAAGCGTTCCGTCAATCCTTAAAGCCGGTGAAACGCCTGGCATCAGATGTAAATCCGAGGCATTATTTTTAATCGTGACATCTAAAAGTTCATTTATCTGCATATTCCCAAAATTTCTAATTGCTCTAATTATTCTAATTTCTAAATGATTTTTAGGTCAATTAGGTTAATTAGAAATTAGGTCAATTTTTACTCTTGTGCTACGCGCAATACTTCCTCAACCGATGTTATGCCTTGCAACACCTTTAAGTAGCCATCTTGCTTCATGGTAATCATTCCCTCCGCAACCGCTTCTTTTTCAATCGCTCCGCTATCCGCTCGTTGCAAAATCAAACTGGCGATTTTTTCCGTTATCGGCAGCGTCTCAAAAATTCCGATTCGCCCAAGATAGCCCGACCCCCCGCATTGATCGCAACCCTTACCTTTATGAAGTCTAATTTCTTTACCAACGAGAAAATATTTGCCCAGAACCGTTTTCATTTCCTCAAGAATTTGAGCTGGCGGAATATAATCAATTTTGCAGTGGTCGCAAATTTTGCGGACAATTCTTTGCCCCAAAACCGCGTTCATGGTTGAAGAGAGTAAAAATGATTCTGCGCCTAAATCCAAAAGCCTTGGAAGTGCGCCGGCCGCATTGGAAGTATGGAGTGTTGAAAAGACTAAATGGCCCGTCAGCGCGGCCTGAATCGCTAATTCGGTTGTCTCTTTATCACGGATTTCTCCAACCAGAATAATATTAGGGTCTTGTCTTAAAAAGGCTCTTAGTCCGTCGGCAAAAGTTAATCCCACCGCCGGATTTATCTGTACCTGATTTATGCCGGCCATTTGGTACTCAATCGGGTCTTCCAAAGTCATAATGTTAACGCGCGTGGTATTTAATTTTTCCAGCACTGAATACAACGTAGTTGTTTTTCCTGAGCCGGTTGGTCCGACAACAATAATAATTCCGTGCGGCCGAAGCATAGCCGTCTCCAAATTTTTTAACGAAGTCCCGGTTAATCCAAGTTCTTGCAAAGAGGGAACTCCGCCGGATTTCCGCAAAAGCCTCATGACGATTTTTTCGCCAAAGGCAGTCGGCAAAACCGAGATACGAAGATCAACCTCCTTATCTTCAATCTTAAAATTAAAACGGCCGTCCTGCGGAATACGGTGTTCATCTATTTTCATTTCCGACAAGATTTTAATCCTGGAAATAACCGCTTCCTGCACGCTTTTTGGCAAACTTAACCGGTCGTATAAAATTCCGTCAATTCTGTACCTAACCCTAACTCTATCTTCCTGCGGCTCAATATGCACATCCGAAGCACGTGAGGTAACAGCGTACTCCAAAATTGTGGAAACAATTTTGGCAATTGGCGCCTCTTTAATAATTTGGGCAATTTGGGTAGTATCAATAGTTTTTATTTTCCCCTGGTCCTCGGTTTCCTTCAGCGCCTCTCCAACTTCGCCAACTAATTCCTGTCTGTACTGTTGGTTAATCGCCATTTCAACATCTTTTTGTGAAGCGGCAAAAGTTTTAACATTTAAGCCTGTTTTTTCGCGAACAAAAGACACTGCTTCCAAATCAACCGGATTACTCATCGCCACCGAAAGCTCTTTTGTTTTGTCGTCATAAGCAAACGGCATTAAGGAGAATCTTTCTGCCACCGCTCTTGGCACAAAACCGATTGCCTGCGGAGAAAAAGAGGCGCCTTCAAGCGAAATAAAGGGGATGTTTAAAATCTTGGCTTTGGCTTCGGCTAACTTTTCCGGCGTAACAATATTTAAAGACTCTATAACTGTGGCTTCAGACAAACCTTGACTGGCGCTTTTGACTTTAACATCGTCGTATTGCGCTTTTGTAATAAGGTTTTGCGAAAGTAACGCGTCAGCCAGACTTTGATTCGAATCTATAACCTGTGATGCTAAGTTTTGAGTATCATTGGGCATTACTATTATAGTAGGAGAAAATGTGATATAAAGTCAATACAAAACAATTTACAATTTCCAGTTTTCAATTTACAACATATGATTCATTGAAGCATTGAAAATTTATTGAAAATTAAGAATTAAAAATTAAAAATTGAACCCATGCAAAGCATTTTAATTACCGGGAAAGATAAAGAACAACTAAGGCTTACCGCTAAAGGAATCTGTGATGAAAATAAAATTTCCCGGTTTGATGTGGAAATTATTGAAACCGAAAAAACTGTCGGAATAGGGGACATCCGTAAACTGCAGGAAAAATTATTTCTTAAACCCTTAGAAAGTGCGATAAAAGCGGTTATTTTGGAAGCTTTTTTTGGCATGACCCCCGACAGCCAAAATGCTTTCCTAAAAGTTTTAGAAGAACCGCCAAACGACACGATTATTATGATTCTCGCCTTATCTTTGGATTTTGTTCTGCCCACTGTTCTCTCCAGATGCAAGTTGGTTAATCTTGACAGGGCTAGGACATTAAGCGCTGAAGAAATTGCCGGAAACTTAAAAATAATTGCTGAACTTAAAAACGGCGTCCCGGCAAAAGCTTTAAAAATCGCCCAAGACAGCGGCAGGGATAGGGAAGTGGCTTTGGAGTTTTTGGAGGACTTAATAATTAGTCTTCATACTAAGTTGGAGAGTGAGAATTTACAAACTCTTAAAGCTTTGCAAAAAACTTACACCATTATAAAAACGACTAATGTTGCCCCGCGTTTTGCTCTGGAAAATTTATTTTTGAGTTTCTAGGATTGTTCGGATTTGGATTTTTTAAAAGAGGCTACAAGGGCAAGCACCCCTGCCCCTCCAAGCGCCATAAAACCAGCATCATTTAAAAAATCGCCTACGCCACCATCTTCAACAGCATTGTAATCAGAACACACCCATCCCTCTTGGCCAGATGGAGTGACTATGGTTATTGGATTACATTCCTTATTGGCTTGATCCCTGTATGTTCCGCCCTGCCAGATACTCACTATTCCGGCAGCTGTTAGGAGACCGCTAATGACATATTCGCCCCCGACTCTTCTCATAGGAGAGGATTCTACCATTGTTTTAGGACATTCGTCAATAAAACCTGGAAAATTTGGTCCGGAAATCACATGATATAATATACCGATGAGAGAAAGAGCAACTGGCGGAGAAGTTCGAACCAAATCAACAAAGATTGCGAAAAGCAGTCAAGTTAATCCTGAGACAGAACCTATTTCAATACGAGAGGCAGCAAGGATAAAAGCTGTACTTCAGCCGATTAGAGTAGGACCACATCTAATTTTCTAACCCCCGGGGGAAATTTGGGCAGAAATTTGGTTTTTCAGCCGATAGTGATATAATTCACACATGACAAGCACGGAATGTAGAGGTCACAGGGTATATCAATTAATAGTTTCGGGAGATTCAAGCATAAGGATTCCCATAACTCTTCTTCCAGTAGAAAGAGAGATATTATCTTTGGCTTCCGCTACCGATCCAGAAACAGACCAGCCAATAGAGCTTCTTGGTTATTCTCTTGGAAGACAATTTCAAAGAACGGATATCCCCCGTACTCATTCGACAATAGATACAGCCCTAAGAAGATTAATTGGCTGGGGATTTCTTCAGTACCGCTTAGAACGAGTCCCAGGGAAAACGCGCAAATATTATTCAATTACCCCAGCAGGAATTGAAAAAGTTAAATAATCTGGGGAAAATTTGGGACGGAAACTTGGTTTTGCAACCGCAAAGTAATATAATCACCTCATGGAAGAAAATTTAAGAATACCACTTAGCGACGGAAAATTTGTCTATGGAACTCTTCGCGGACCTTTAAATAATCCTCTTATTATCTTTGTTCATGGTTTTATAGGAGATAAGGACGAACATATTCTTTTCAATGGAGCAAGGTTTTTTGCAGAAAATAATATTTCTTCATTTAGATTCAATCTCTATGGAGAACAAGAAGATTCTAGACAATTAAATGAATGCGATATATCAAATCATATTTCAGATTTAGAAAGAGTTATTTCATATTTTAGGAAAGACTGTTCAGAAATTATTGTGGTCGGACATAGTTTCGGAGGATTAATAACGCTTCTTTCGCGGAAACAAGAGTTTGATAAAGCTGTTCTTTGGGAACCGGCTGGTAATCCAAAAAAATGGTTAGTTGAAGATGCAAAGTATATTAAAGAACTTGGTTTATATTATTTTGATGATTGGGGCGTTGCTTATACGATTGGCAAATCAATGTATCAACAGTGTATTGATTTAAATACTGAAGGAATTTCATCTAAGTTTAGGAAGCCTCTAAAAATAATTTCCGCAGGCAATGGAATGCTAAAAGATGCAGCTAGAAAATATTTTGAACAAGCTAACCAGCCAAAAGAATTTGCGATAATTGAAGGAGCGGGACACAATTTTAACGAAGATGGGGCTGAAGAAAAACTTTTTGAAGAAACCCTCAAGTTTATAAAATAGCCCGGAAAATTTGGGACGGAGTCTATTGAGGAATCGGAAGCCCAACTTCTTCTTCGAGGCGGGCAATTCTTTTTCGCTGTTGCATTTGCTCCTTGTCAAGCAAATCCAGCATCGTTCCCTGATCGCGCTTAAGGAGGGAAACGTCTTTTTGGATTTTCTTAGCATTATTTGCAACGTCATCAAGTTTAATTTCAACGTTTTTAATTCTATCATCCAGTTCGCCAATATTCGCTTGAACTTGCATTCTGGACAACCTAATTTGACTCCCCAAAGTTTGGGTTGAATCTTTAACCTCCACTTTTACCTCCTGACGAATAACTTTTCTAACTTGATCTAGGTCGTTTTTAGTTAACATGGAGTAAAAGTATATTCTTGACTAAAAACTTTGTCAACGGAACAAAATATATCAGCGGAGAGAATTTGGTCCGGAAACCTCATAGTGGTATAATCACTCTCATGGTTGAAAAATTTGAGAACTCTTTTAGAAACGGACCGGCAATTAACCCTTCAATTCACGATTGCAAAATAATTGAACCAAAAGGCATGAGTCGCATGCAAAAAGCTGAATATTTAGGCCTTGGCACCGTTGAGTTAGCAGGTAGATGTGTTGATATATTTTTCGTTGCTGTTACAGCAGTAGTTGGATTGGAAATGATTATTGCAGGTATAGGAGAAAATTGCCCGGCAGAGCTTACCGCTGGAATCGGAACTATAAGCGTTGCTTCCATCATAAGCCGCCTAGCAAATAGGGTATTTAATAAATCTG
>Ga0182011_10002006_pt1 | contig 17506 bp, 17 predicted proteins | sample 711E1DmetaG_FD_120481 | JGI IMG/M metagenome (GOLD analysis project Ga0182011, IMG submission 120481) | Permafrost microbial communities from Stordalen Mire, Sweden - 711E1D metaG | ecosystem: Environmental > Terrestrial > Soil > Wetlands > Permafrost | place: Sweden: Stordalen | collected... | reverse complement strand
TCGGTCAATTCATCGGGAAGTTTACACCCGTCAGCATAATAAGCAGTACAGCACTCGGTGCTAATGGTGAAACCTGCTGGCACGGGAATACCCAATGAACACATCTCTGCCAGGTTTGCCCCCTTTCCTCCCAGCAGGTTCTTATCACTGGCCTTACCTTCTGCGGATCCACCGCCAAAGGTATATACATATTTTGTCATTATTACTCCTATAGATTTTTAATTATAGACCTGGCTATTAATTTAGCCACGAGTTTATCAGTGCCGACTAGATAAAAATTTTGAAGAAGGTGGTAACCCCCCAATCAATCTCCCCGAAATATTGACACTCTTAAAATTATAAACCCAAATGAATAAAACCTCAAATATTTCACTGTGAAGGGGCTTATATGAACTATTCTAAACATGATTGAAATGTATCCAAAATGGCCGGTAATCTGGTATCAGTACCATTTTCATTCCTGACGGCACAAAAAAGGGGCGAGTATCATTTACCCGCCCTTTTTATCACACTCGATTCAGATTACAGTTCATAAGCTAAAGGGGACATCGTCAGCAACTCTTTGGCAATTTCCGGATAGCGGGCGATGAACAGCAACTCATCCTTGACCAGTGGTTTCTGCGCTGCTACGTTAGCATATCTTACCAGTTCCAGCACCTTTGATGCTTCTGTTGCGTCCTTGAATGTGATGGCTTTATCGGCAGTAATCTTGTTCATGATATGGCTGAATCCGGAGATGCCGCTATACTGGCCGGTGATGATCTCACGGCCGGTTTCCACCAGTTCCGGTTCGCCGCGGCCCAGTTCTTCGTAGCTGTATAATTCGTAATTCGCTGCGTCTTTCAACACACCGTCGGCATGGATGCCGGAGGCGTGGGCAAAGGCATTGGCGCCGACCCCGGGCTGGTTAATTGGAATCGGCACGCGGAATGCATAACTGGCAAATTGGGCAGTCATCCAGGCTTTTGAAAGATTGATTTTGTGGCCAAGTTGGTAGTGTTTAGCAAAATCCTTTGATTTTAACAATGCCAGCAATATGGCGACGAGGTCGGCATTTCCGGCTCGTTCACCGATGCCGTTAACCGTGGTATTGACATAACAATCCTGACCGCCGTCGATCGCGCCTTTTGCTCCGGCCAGTGAGTTGGCGACTGCCATGCCTAAATCGCCATGGCAGTGAAGTTCAATCGGCATGCAGGTTTTTTCGGCCAGAGTTTTAACAGTATCGTATATTGTGAACGGGTTATCATAGCCCAGGGTATCACAATAGCGCAGGCGGTCGGCGCCGTGCTCTTTCGCCGCTTTCCCGAACTCAACCAGGTAATCCAGGTTAGTACGGGATGCATCTTCAGCATTGACACTGAGGGCTTTACAGCCGTGGGCTATTGCCGCATCAACGGCATCGGTCATCATATTGATAACGTCTTTGTGGTTTTTCTTGCCCAGGTATTTACCGTTGATCATCTGATCCGATGTTGATGTGGAAAGCGCCAGATATTCGATTTCCGGGACCAGTTTATAGGTTAATTCCACATCTTCCTTCATCGCCCTGATCCAACCGGAAAGACGGAGCGGCTTTAACACGCCCATTTCGGCCAGTTTCAAGTTGGCTCTGATGTAATGGGTTTCATGGTGGGTAGTGGTAAAACCGAACTCGGATTGAAAAATGCCGATTTCGTTGAGATAAAGGTTTATCATCGTTTTTTCCAGCTTGGATAAACCCAGTTTGGCGGTTTGTACGCCGTCTCGATTGGTAACGTCAACCAGATAGATTTTACCCATAATCCCCTCCCGGCAATTCCTGCCCCTCATTGTAATAGTAACAACCTATTGTTACGGAAAGATTACATTCCGTAAACGCGAATAGTTTAGAAGAAAGTGAAGATGTAACCTATGCCCGGTGCATTTTCTTGATGACCGCGTCCGCAACCTGGGAAGTGCCTACTGCCTTCTCCGGGGAAAGAGGTTTGAAGTCATAGGTCACATCGATGCCTTCGGCGATGACGCCTGCAATTGCTTTTTCCACACGCTGCGCCGCGTCTTTTTCGCCGAGGTGGCGGAGCATCATGACGCCGGAAAGCATCATTGCCATCGGGTTCACTTTGTTCATGCCCGTATATTTGGGGGCGCTGCCGTGAGTGGCTTCGAATATAGCCAGATCTTCGCTTAGATTGGCGCCGGGAGCCACGCCCAGACCACCGACCAACCCGGCACAAAGGTCAGAAAGAATATCGCCGTAAAGATTGGGCGCGACGATGACATCGAACTGCTGCGGTTTTTGCACCAGCTGCATGCTCATATTATCCACTATTCTGTCTTCAAATTCGATGTCGGTATAACCTTTGGCTACTTCGCGGGCACAAGAGAGGAATAAACCATCGGAGAATTTCATGATATTAGCTTTATGCACCGCCGTCACTTTTTTACGGTGATTCAGGCGAGCATAATCAAAGGCGAATTTCACGATCCGTTTACTGCGGAATTCGGAAATCGGCTTGATGCTGATCCCGGAATCCGGGCGGATAGCGCCCTTTTTAGAATCGGCGATAAACTTGATCAGATTCGCTACTTCAGGGGTGCCTTTTTCATATTCAATGCCGGCATAAAGGTCTTCCAGATTTTCTCTGACCATGACCAGATCGATGTTATCAAAGCGGGAGGGCACACCCTTGTAGGTCTTGCAGGGGCGCAGGCAGACATAAAGCTCAAGTTCCTTGCGCAGCGCGACGTTGACGCTGCGGAAGCCGGACCCGACCGGTGTGGTGACCGGGCCTTTTATTGCCACTTTGTTTTTCTTGACCGATTCTATGACGGAAGCGGGCAGCGGCGTACCGTATTTTTCCATGGCATAACTGCCAACCTCGCCCAGTTCCCAATTAAATTTGACTCCGGTGGCTTCCAGGACGCGCTTTGTCGCTTCTGTGATTTCCGGTCCGACGCCGTCGCCGGGAATAAGTGTGATATTATAGGCCATATGTGTCTCCCTCGATGTCAAGAAATTCCAATAACCAAACTCCGAATACCAAATAATTTCTAAATACTAATCTCTTAAATCATGAATACCAAACTGAATTTTATAATATAAAATTGCCGTATTTTTCGATATAAGGTAATAACCCGCCTTCATCCAGGATTTTCAGCATTACATCGGGAATCTTGCTGAAGGTCAACTGTTTTCCGTTAGTCATGTTTCTTATAATACCTTTCTCCAGCTCGATTTCCAGCTCATCGCCGTCATTGATATCATCGGTATTGCATAATAAAATCGGCAGTCCCAGATTGATCGCATTGCGGAAAAAGATACGCGCTACGGATTTGGCCAGGATTGCTTTTACGCCGGCCATTTTAATTACCAGCGGGGCGTGTTCGCGGCTGGAACCAAGTCCGAAGTTGTTACCGCCGACGATAAAATCACCCTGTTTGACCTTTGATGCGAACTTGGGGTCGGCATCTTCCATGACATGTTTCGCCAGTTCCGGCAGGTTGCTGCGTAAATAAGCGTATTTACCCGGAATAATATGGTCTGTGGAAATATCATCGCCGAATTTAAAAGCTTTGCCTTTTAGCATTTATAGAAACTCCCTTGGGTCTGTAATTTCACCTTTAATGGCGGATGCCGCGGCGGTGGCCGGACTGCCCAGATAAACAAATGCATCGGGGCTGCCCATTCGACCCTTAAAATTACGATTGGCCGTCGAGAGGCAACTCTCACCGTCACCGAGCACACCCTGATGCAAACCGAGACAGGAGCCGCAGCCCGGGGGCAATATGACGGCCCCGGCTTCCAGCAGCGTCTCGATATAACCGGCAGTGGTGGCAGCGACGAGGATATCCCTGGAGGCGGGCGCGATGATCAATCTGGTTTTGGGATGGCGGTATTTACCTTTTAATATTTTCGCCACAATTTCGATGTCTTCGATGCGGCCGTTAGTGCAGGTGCCGATCGAAACTTGCTGCAGTTTGATTCCAACCGCTTCTTTCACCGGCACGACATTGTCCACGGTGTGCGGTTTGGCAATCATCGGCTCCAGTTCGTTGAGTTTAATTTTAATTGTCTTTTCATACACAGCGTTGTCGTCGGCCATTACCGGTTTATAGTGGTCGGCGCGGCCTTGTTCGGTTAGAAAACGCCGGGTGACTTCGTCACTGGGGAAAATTCCCGCTTTGGCGCCGGCTTCCACGGCCATGTTGGCCACAGTCAAACGCTGCGGCATAGTGACATTAGCGACGCCGGTTCCGCCGAATTCCAATGCTTTATAAGTAGCGCCGTCCGCCCCGATTTTCCCGATCAGGTAAAGAATCAGGTCTTTGGCGTTAACACCTTTTTTGAATTTACCAGTTAATTCGACTAAAAAGGTTTCCGGCACGCGGAACCATGTTTTACCCAAGCCAAGCGCAATAGCCACGTCCGAAGAGCCCATCCCGCAGGCAAAAGCGCCTAAACCACCGGCGGTTACGGTATGGGAATCCGTGCCGATGATCAGGTCGCCCGGTTTGGCCAGTGTTTCCGCCACGATCTGGTGGCAGACGCCGTCCCCGACTTCGCTGATGAAAGTGCCGGTTTGCTCGGCGAACTCACGCAAGAAGATGTGGTCGTTGGACATTTCCCGGCTCTGGCTGGGCGCAGCGTGGTCCAGAAACATCGCCGCTTTTAGGGTACTCGCGGTCTTTTTAAAACCGGCGGCACGGAATTGTCTGACAGTCAAAGGTCCGGTGGTATCCTGCACAAAAGCCAGGTCTACCTGCCCGACGACGATATCGCCGGCATGGGCGTCGCTCTCAGATTTGGCACTCAGTATTAATTCAGAAATTGTTTTACCCACAGTTAAGCTACTCCATAAGTCTAACTAAACTAATTCAAGGGTTTGGCAGAAAAGTACCGAAGATAAATTAAAATACTATAGTATCATTTTATCTGCAAAAAGGACAATACACAAGTTAAGGGGGCGAGCTATCAGCTTTCAGTAATCAGCAGTCAGCTTAAAAATAATCAAGTTTCAATAGACAATAGTCAAGAAAATTCCAAATCTCAAATACCAATTCCAAACAAATTCACAATACGAAATTTAAATGACAAAATAGATGACAATTCTCTTTTAATCTCTCCTGTGGAGGGAATAGAATAGTGCGGAAGAGAAAAGCCTTAGTTTTACTAGAGGCGGTTATTTGAAAACCGGAAACAAAGACGTCAGGAACCTCGTCTCTTATTGGGATTGCCTTCATCGAAGTGGTATTTAATGAAAATAAAAAAGGGTGGTTCGGATGAACCACCCAAGAATATCTGAGAAATCACTGGTCAGATGTATTATTTATTCGTGAAAATAATGTGATGCTGCCAGGCTGCTGAAGTATCGGGGAAATCCGTGCGGAATTGCGCGCCGCGGCTCTCTTCCCGGATCAACGCGGCTTCTGTCATCAATTGTCCGGTCATGATCATATTACTCAATTCGTAAGATACCCTTTCGGTCAGCGGCAGACCCCTTTGCCATGCCGCCAGGATATTGGCGGCTTCGGTCAGGCCTTCTTTGTTTCTGATAATGCCGACTTTGTTCCACATCAGGTTTTTCAGGTTGGAGACGTTGATTTCCGGCATCTTTTTACGGGATTTTCGTACGGGCAGCACGTGGTATTCATCGGCGGTCTGTTTCTTTTCCGGCGGTGTTAATGTATTACCGTCCCTGGTTCTATCGAGGATGCGCTTGCTGAAAACCAGCACTTCCAGCATTGAATTTGAAGCCAGCCGGTTTGCGCCGTGGACGCCGGTGCAAGCAGTCTCGCCGGCGGCAAAAAGACCGGGGATATTGGATTCTCCCCAGGTGTTTACTTTGACGCCGCCCATCATGTAATGCGCAGCCGGAGCGACCGGCACCATTTCCCTGGTGATGTCTAGTCCATAATCAAGGCAGAACTGGTATATATTCGGGAATCTGGTAGTAACCAGGTTGTGCGGCAGGTGCGTGACATCAATAAAAACATTTTCCGCGCCGGTCTTCGCCATTTCATATACAATACTGCGGGCCACAACATCGCGCGGGGCCAATTCTTTTTCCGGAGCGTAATCCTGCATAAACCGGTAACCGTGTATATTGCGTAAAATACCGCCTTCGCCGCGCACCGCTTCCGATATCAGGAAGGTCGGCACACCGGACAGGTGTAAAGCGGTGGGGTGAAACTGGAAGAATTCCATATCGGTGACATCCGCCCCGGCGTTAAACGCGAGGGCCAGCCCATCGCCGGTAGCGATTTCCGAGTTAGTATTGAATTTATATAATTGGCCGCCACCGCCGGTAGCCAGGATCAACCATTTACACTCGAACTCTTCGAAGGCGCCGGTGCGGCAGTTCATGGCTTTGACACCCTTTACCCGCCCTTTTTCCAGCAGCAGTTCGGTAGCCAGATAGCTTTCCAGTACTCTGATGCGTGACGCCCTGACCCGTTTGCTAAGGGTAACTTCGATGTGTTCTCCGGTGGCGTCGCCGCCGGCGTGGAGGATGCGGGGAACGCTGTGCGCCGCTTCCATTGTCAGGGCAATTTTCCCTTCCAATGTATCGAAAGGAACGCCGAATTTTACAAGATCGGCGATTCTATCCGGGGCTTCGGTGGCCAGGATGCGCACCGCTTCTTCATCACACAAACCTTTACCGGCCGCCAGCGTATCTTTGATGTGTAATTCCGGGGAATCATTAAGCCCGATAGGCGCAGCAATCCCGCCCTGGGCATGCCGCGTGTTACATTCTTCGATGCCACTCTTGGTCAGAATGAGAACACTGCCTTGCTCTTTTGCCAACAAGGCAGTATAAAGTCCGGCAATGCCACTACCTACCAGGATGTAGTCGTAATAACTCACTATTAACTCCTTGCCAGATCAGCCTTTAGTTTCTATGTGAATTAACGTGTGGCAAACAAAAGAAATTAACAGGTTAGCTGCTTTTTGGTGTTTCGTCCGGTTGTTTCCCGACAACTGCCCATTTCGCGACTCTCATGGTCGCGCCGGAATCAGTCTTGAGCAGGAAACTGTCCTCGGCGACACTCTCGATTTGGCCGTAGATACCGGCATTGGTGATAACCTTGTCGCCGCGCTGCAGCGCCTGCAGCATTTTTGCCGCTTCCTGCTGTTTTTTACGCTGAGGACGAATTGTGAAGAAATACATTAACCCGAAAAGAATGACGATGAAAATGAGAAAAGGCAGGAGGCTTGTCCATGGGTTTGGCTGCACAACGTTCCCATTCGCATCAGTAGACGCCGTTGTTGTGCCCCCAATACAGCTGCTTAAAGATAGCATTACCCCTAGTAAAACAGATATTATCCCCAAGCTTAGAATTTTTGTCTTTCGCAAATCCCGACTCCTTAATTAATAATTGATTGTGCCCTGCAAAGACCAGGGACTTGTCTTTTCCACCATTAAGTGTACCAGTTTTCCCATGTGGTTTGCACTATCACTGAAGAAGACCAGCTTATCCGTGCCTGTCCGCCCGAACCATTTGCCTTTTTGTTTCCCTTCCACCAGGATTTCTACAATTTTCCCTTGCAATTGAGCATTGATTTCAGTGACGATGTTGGCTTGTAAGGTTTCCAGGGTTGTTAACCTTCGTTTTTTGTCTTCCGGTGAAACGTCGTCCGCCATTTCGCGTACGGCGATGGTACCGGGGCGAGGTGAATAAGCGGCCAGATGAACGGTATCGAATTTAATATCGGTGAGCAGCTTTACGGTTTGCTCAAATTGCGCTTCAGTTTCCGAGGGAAATCCGACAATAATATCGCTCACCAGCCCTGCATCAGGTATTTCACGGCGGATTTCCGAGACCAGCTGTCGGTAATCTTCGATTGTGTAACCGCGACGCATGGCCTGGAGAATTTCGTTGCTGCCGGCTTGCGCGGGCAACGTAATGTTTTTACAAACTTTTTCCAAACGTGCCGCCGTTTGTATCAGGCGGCGGCTCATGTCTTTGGGATGGTTGGTCAAAAAGCGAATGCGGTACAGGCCGTCGATGCCGTTTAATTCGGTCAGCAGGTCGGCCAGTTCGGGCTTTTCCGGTATATCGTGACCGTAAGAATCGACATTTTGCCCAAGCAAAGTAACTTCCCGGGTGCCGCGACGTGCCAGTTCTTTGACCTCGCAGACAATCTCGGAAAGCGGTCGGCTTTTCTCCCGGCCGCGGCGGTAAGGCACCACGCAATAGGCGCAGAAATTATTACAGCCATGGATAATCGGTACGTAGGTGGCAGGTTCCGGTTGTTTGGGCAATGCTTGCGACCATCGGCTTTTATCCAGCCACGGCGGGCATTCACCGGCTTTGAAAAAGTAATCGACAAACGGATAGGCGGTTTTTAGTTTCTCGACATTGGAATCCACCCAGCAGCCGGTCACGGCGATGAGTATATCGGGACGGGCTTTTTTCAGCGGCTTGAAGTTTTGCAGCTTGTGCACGGCGCGGTCTTCGGCGTTCTGGCGGACAACGCAGGTGTTAATCACGATCAGGTCAGCGTCAGCAACATCGTCGACTGATAGGTAGCCGTTTTCCTCGAAGAGGGCCGCCAGCCGTTCCGATTCCGCTTTATTCATCTGGCATCCGATCGTCCAGATATGGTAATTAGGCAAGATTAACTCCAATGGTTTTTATGAGGAAAAAGAGGAAGGTACCTTTTATTCTAACAGTTATGGCGTGGGAAGAGGAATGTTTCTGGCGATCTTGATCTTTTCATGAATAAATTTGGATTTAGCGGCAGTATATTTCACCCGATTTTCAGCGAATTTATTAGCAAGCCGTTCTTTTAGTGCAGCGTATTCGCGGGCGCATTTCCTGTTTGTCCGCAGATACCAACGAAATGCCAGATAGTTCTTCCAGAGTTCACCGTCATATTTCAGCAAATGTAAATGGCAGGTTATTTTATCTTCTTGTCCCTTGGTAAAGAATAATTCCCGCCAGTTGCTGGCTTCCGGTCCAAATATGTAACCTGCATTCTTCAGCGGTTCGAAGCACTGCTCGAAATCTTTTATGGTCCTAACCCCCACCGCGATATCAATGATCGGTTTTGCGGGCATACCAGGAACTGACGTGCTGCCGACGTGCTGGATATCGATAGCAACCGGGCCAAGCGTTTTCTCCAAAATGGATTTTTCCTTTTCAAAGAGTATAACCCATGCTTTGTCATAAAGAACGATCCTGACAGTGCCTTTTTTTAGACCGATCATTAAAATTCCTTGGTTTCGGAGCGATTTTCAGAATATATCACTCTCAATTGTCATTCCTTCCTCGCAGGGATAACAAAAAAATGGTTATTTACCTTAAAGCTATGATCTTTATAATCAAATCCTCTAAAACCGAATAATCTTTGCCATTGGTAACATATAGTTGAATAGCATAGCCCTCAGAATATTTTTTAGCGCTTTCAATTTTATCAAGTATGCTCAAACTTAAAGAGCGTTCTTTCAATATTGTTGTTTTTTCGCATTCACGTATAGTTAGACTGATTTTGAATTGATTATTGAAGGGGATTAAATAAAAGAGGGCTTTCTTTTTATCGTGATATTTACACATCCAACCGCTGCTTTTAGAAAAAGCCCATTCTTTCAGATATAAAGGTAATAAATCATTTATCTTTTCATAATATCGATGTGTCTCGCCTAATCCTGTTTCTATGGCTTCAATTGTTGGCTTAACTGATTTATCGAGGAATAGCTTCTCTTCCAAACTATTAACTCCGTGGATGAACTAAAGAATCAAGAAAACAGTAGCAGTAATTGTTGATTGGGGTTTATTGGAATATGGAATTTTATTCTGGCTGGCGGAGGGACCGGGATTTGAACCCGGGACCCCACTTTCGTAGGGCAACCGCTTAGCAGGCGGCCGCACTAGACCACTATGCGATCCCTCCATTTGGATACCACAGCCAACAAATATTTATTGTAACACTTTATCGGCAAAGGTTCTATTAGTACATAATTTTTCTAATAAAAATATTACCGTTGCCGGTTAAATAATTAGATGGTTGAGTGGCCGCCATTACTATGGTATCATTGTCACATATGGAAATTAATGTTTTAATTGAGACAGAATATAAAAAACAGGTTAATTCCGCCTGGTTAAAGAGGATTGCACGACAGGTACAGGCTGCCGAGAAAGTCAGCGCAAAATCAGAAATGGGCATGGTGATCACCGGCGATGAAAAAATACATGAGCTAAATTTAAAATACCTGGAGGAGGACCGACCGACCGATGTACTGTCCTTCCCGTTGAACGAACATTTAGATGCTGCTCCGTCCTTTGTCAATGTTCCGGACGGCAAGTTGCATTTGGGTGACATCATGATTTCTTACCCCACGGCGGCCATACAGGCGGCAGAGCACCATCATTCCGTCGAGCGGGAGATTACAATACTGCTGATTCACGGCATTCTCCATTTACTTGGTTACGACCACGATATACCGGAACGCGAAACGAAGATGCGCGCCAGGGAAACTGCGATCCTGAAAATTATCGAGGAGCAAGGATTGTGAAGGTATTAGGGCTTGCCGGTAGTCCGCGCCGTAACGGCAACACTGATCTGCTGCTGGCGGAATTGCTGAAAGGCGCTGCCAGTAAAGGCGCCGAGGTCAAGACAATTTACCTCAATACTATGAAAATCATAGGTTGTCAGCATTGTGATGACTGTTTTAAAGAAGGCAAATGTAAGTTTCAGGACGATATGCAGCAGATCTACAAAGAACTGGAAGAGGCAGATGTCGTCGTGCTGGCCTCGCCGGTACAGTTTTTCGGGCCGCCGGCACCGGTGAAAGCGATGATCGACCGCTGTCAGAGCCTGTGGGCGAAGAAATACATCCTGAAAATCGCGCCGCTAAGTAGAGAAAAGATCCGCAAAGGCTTTTTGATTTCGGTCGGCGCGATGCGCATGAAAGAGATGTTCGATGCGACCATTGGAATTGTAAAAACATGGTTTCATGTCCTGGAAATTGAATATACGGGCGAACTGCTGTTCTCAAAAACCGATGACAAGGGCGCGATATTAAAACAACCGGAAGCTTTACAAAAAGCCTATGAAGCCGGACAAAAACTGGCAGAAGGATAAGAAAATGAATAAAAAACCAACAGTCAAAACCAGCATCCCTGCGGTCGAGGAAATCCTTTCCGACCTGATAAAAATCCAGACCGTGAATCCGCCCGGCGGCGAAACTGCCGCGGCACATTACTTGAAAAAACTCTTTGATAAATATCATATCGAAAACGAAATCATCGAACCTGAACCGGGGCGGGGCAGTTTTATTGCACACCTGGGGCAGGGTGAGAAAAAAATGCTTTATCTGTCTCACCTGGATGTTGTTCCGGTATCCGAAGGTTGGGATTTTGCGGCCTTTTCCGGGGAGATTAAAGACGGATTTGTGTACGGCCGCGGCGCGATTGATTGTAAGGGGCTGGTGGCGGTGGAGGCTTGCGCCGCTATTCAGCTGGCACAGTCCGGAAAACTAAACGGGCAGTTGATCTTTGCAGCCACAGCCGATGAGGAAGTTGGGGGCGCGCTCGGCGCGGGTATACTTTCCGCGAAATACCCGGATAAAATCAGGGCTGATTTTGCTATAAACGAAGGCGATGAGCCGCTGACAATGAATGGCAAGACCTATCATGCTTTGTCGGTGGGAGAAAAAGGTCCGGCCTGGATGAAATTAACTGCCCGCGGTATCAGCTCGCACGGGTCGGTGCCGATTTTGGAACATAACGCTGTGGTGAAAATGGCGAAGGTTATTAACGGTCTGGCAAAATACCGTCCGCAGATTGTACTGACGCCGGAGACGAAAAGCCTTTTACAGACGATTGCACGCCTGGATGGCTTGTTCGATGAAATCCACGAAGGTAATGTTGACTATATTCTCGGCACATTACGGGATAAAACAATCGTGCCGTATCTTTCAGCCATTACCCGTATGACCATTTCACCGGATGTGGTACACGGCGGTGTGAAAACGAATATAGTGCCGGACAGCTGCGAGGCCCAGGTAGATATCCGGATTCTGCCCGGACAAAGTTGGGAATATGTTCTGCACGAATTGAAGGATATTCTCGGCGACGTGCAAACCGAACCGCTGCAATATCACAGTCCCTCGTTCTCCAGCGCCGATAGTAAATATTACCGGCTGGTTGAAGAGACATTGAAAGAATATGTCGGCAAGGAACCGATCTTGCAGACGATCACCACCGGCGCTACCGATTCGCGGTATTTGCGGGAGATGGATGTGCCCAGTTACGGCATCGGCGTATTGACCCTCAATATGGACCCAGCGTTAAGCGAATCCGTGCATGGGAAAAACGAAAAAATCGATATTGCCAGCCTGAAATTGAAAACGGATTTCCTGGTCAAACTGGCGCAGAAATATTTGGCGAAATAAGGGACTCACCCTTGTTGAGCTATCCGAAATCTTCCGGATTGCCAGGTAAAGTCTGATAATGATAAAAACAAAATTAGATTCCAGTAAATCTGGAATCTAATTTTTCTTTTTCTATATGGAAAACACTGCTTAAACCCGGTGGACTTTGACCATGTTAGTGCTGCCGGGAACGCCTAACGGTAATCCAGCGGTCACGACGATCACATCGCCGGTTTGAGCGGTTCCTGCTTCCCTGGCGGTTTCACTTGCCACTTCCAACCATGCTTCCAGTGTCGTCGGGGAAGATTTGATCAGCGGATAAACGCCCCAGACCAGGTTTAATTGCCGCATGATTGTTTCGTTCAGTGTCACCGCGAGAATAGGCTGACCGGGACGGTGTTTGGCTACGCGGAGCGCAGTAGTGCCGCCGGCGGTCAGTGCGATAATGGCCTTGGCCTGAATCTGACAGGCAATCTGGCAGGAGGCCCGTGCGGTTGCGTCGTCTACTTCACTAAGAAAATCATCTTGCGGTTCATTAAAAGCTTTGTCATGGGGCAGAACGGTTTCCGCTTCCAATATTATTTTAACCATCATCTGGATTGCCTGAATCGGGTATTGCCCGATGGAGGTTTCCTCGGAGAGCATCACGGCATCGGTTCCATCCAGCACAGCATTTGCGACATCCGTGGCTTCTGCTCGGGTGGGGGTTGGTGATTTTACCATTGATTCCAACATCTCGGTAGCGGTAATTACCGGTTTGCCGCGCTGATTGGCCTCGTGGATTATTTTTTTCTGTGCCAGGGGTACTTTCTCGATGCTGATCTGTAATCCCAGGTCGCCGCGAGCCACCATCACGCCGTCGCTGATATCGATAATAGAACTGCTGACAGCCAGCGCCTCTCCTTTCTCGATTTTAGCGATAATCGGAATATTTATATTCATTTCCCGGGCCAGCGCTTTCACTTCTTCGACCTGCTGTGTCGAGGTGATAAAAGACAGTGCGATGTAGTCAATTTGATTGTCTTTCGCGAATTGCAGGTGGTCGGCGAAGACTGCTTTGGTGTCGCCGGTGCGGCGCTTCCGTCCGGGGCAGTCAAGCAGGATTGCGGTAGCAAGGTCTAATTTTTTGCTGACGGAACGCACCATGGCGACGGTGTGCCGGTGTTCTTCCAATGTGCCGTAAGAAAGGTTCAAACGGGCAACATCCATGCCGCTTATTAACATGTTCTCAATGATTTCCGGAGTATTGCTGGCAGGTCCCAGTGTGCAAACTATTTTTACGTGTCTTTTTAATCTATCTTTATTCATAGTAATTTGATTATAGCATACCATTACCGTGTTAAAAATGGTTTTTTAATAATTCTGTTTAGAGCGTAAAAAAATACCAGTTGCGAAATGTCAAAAAGAGGGATACAATATCAGATAAATATTTTAGCGAGCAGATAGACAAGGAAAAAGTGGCTTGAGTTGTCTGCTCTTTGTTGTTGTCATTTACATCATTAGTGGTTATAATAGCTTATCCATTAAGGCTAATCAGGGCAAGTAGAAATGTTAATTGCTAAGGGGAAACGGGAGAAAAATAATGACCGACCTCAAAAAAATCAAGTCCCTTCTGGAAATAGAAAAGAAGCGGTTACTTGAAGAGTTGGACCAGTTAAACACGGCCGGCCTTCCTTCAGAGGAAAGGCGCGAGGGGAGTCCTTTTGGCAAACGCGAAGAAGAAGCCACTGAGAGCCTTGAATTGGAAAAACGTCTGGCGATGGAAAAGCGGATCAAAGACCAATTGGCAGCTAATGATGATGCCGTACGCAAGATTAATACCGGTAAATACGGCATTTGCGAATCATGCGGCAAGCCGATTGAACCCGCCCGGTTAGAAATTCTGCCGACGGCGAGACGGTGTATGAACTGTAAAGCGCTTCAGGCTAAGAATGCAAAACCCAGGTAATCTCTCCAAATTCTGGCGTAATCTGATCATCCCTATCACATTTTTAGCGGTTGTAATAGGTGATATCATTACCAAAGATTGGATCCGCACTTTCCCCGCGGACGGGCAAACTATTACTAAAATAGGTTTCCTGCGGATCATTCACATTACCAATACCGGCTCGGCTTTTGGCGCATTCCAGGGTTATGCGCTGGTTCTGGCGATCATCGGTATCCTGGGGCTTTTTCTGCTGGCGGGCCTCGGTATATTTGTCTATAAAAAATATCCCATGTTAGTCACGATCCCGAACAGGATCGCGCTTGGTTTGATTCTCGGCGGCGACCTGGGCAACCTGATCGACCGTTTTCGCTTCTCCGGACACGTTACAGATTTTATCGACCCCGGCTTTTTCCCTGTATTCAATGTTGCTGATTCGGCCATTACTATCGGTGTTATTCTGGTAATTTTTGCCGTCCTGCGTGAGATGATGCACGAGAATAAGTAGGGTCGCTATGAAACAAAACCCGAACAGCTATCAGTTCATTATCGATAACCCGGGTATTCGTCTCGATAAGTTTGTCAGTGAAAATTGCCCGGGTCTTTCCCGTTCACAGGCACAAAAGTTAATTGACGACGGTTATGTTACAGTTAACGGGTTGATGGAAAAAGCCAGCCACAAGACTGAAACCGGCGAAAAAATTGAAGTCACTATCCCGCCGCCTGCGCCCAGCGGTTTACAGCCCGAAGCCATCCCGATCAAAATTCTGTATGAAGATGACGACCTGCTGGTAATCGATAAACCCGCCGGTCTGACCGTACATCCGGCACCCGGCCATCCCAGCCACACACTGGTAAATGCTGTGCTTTCGCACCTCTCCGATATGCCTGACGAAAATGAAGATAATCCACGTCCCGGAATCGTTCATCGCCTGGATAAAGATACTTCCGGCGTGATGCTGGTGGCAAAAAACAATATTGCCCTGGCAAATTTATCCGACCAATTCAAGTCCCGTTCTGTCAAGAAAGTATATATTACGCTGGTCAAAGGTAAACTGCTGCCGGAGAAGGGCGTCATCGAAGCTCCCATCGGGCGCGATTCCGGCGACCGGAAAAAGATGGCGGTGACGGGGGAAAGCCGCGGCAGGGCAGCCCGTACCAATTACCGCGTGATCCGGTATGTCGGTAAAAACAGCCTGCTGGAAATCACCCCGGAAACCGGCCGTACGCACCAAATCCGCGTGCATCTGGCGGCCATCGGCTATCCCGTTATCGGTGATGCCACCTACGGTAAGAAATCAGCCTATCTGAACCGCCAGTTTTTACACGCGCACCGTTTGGGTTTTTACCTGCCTTCGACCGGTAAATTCGTAGAGTTTGAATCACCGTTACCGTCCGATTTGGAGAAGGCGCTGCAAGATATTCCATAGTAATTTGTCTTCATACGCGAATATGTTTTATAATGGCGTTTATATAAATAATGTTTCCATATATAATGAGCGCATAAATAGTGGAGTATACCGATATTCGGCGAAATAAATAACTGGGAAAACGAGATGGAAGATAAGTCAGAATTGTATGAAAACCAGCTGAATACTTTAATTGATTTGGCGCTTGAAGAGGATATCGGCGGGGGTGACATCACCAGCGAATCGCTGATACCGGAAAAACTGCAGGCAAAAACTACCCTTTTAGCCAAGGGCGATGGTGTGCTGTCCGGTCTCGATCTGGCCAAACTGGTCTTTATCAAAGTCGACCCTGACCTGAAATTCAAGGCGTTACTTAAAGATGGCACCAGGCTGCATCCGGGGGATATTATTGCCTCAGTGACCGGTAACGCCCGCAGCATCCTCAAAGCGGAACGGCTGGCGCTTAATTTCCTGCAAAAACTGAGTGGTATTGCCACACAGACAAATCAATACGTAGAATTGATCAAAGACCTGCCTGTAGACATCCTGGACACCCGCAAGACGACACCAGGCATGCGATTATTGGAGAAATACGCAGTCTCGATGGGCGGCGGACGGAATCACCGCTTTAGCCTCAGTGACGGTATCCTGATCAAAGATAATCACCTTGCAACTTTACGCGCCCACGGCAAAACATTGAAACAAATCGTCGGCCAGGCCAAGGCCAATGCTCCTAAGGGGATCAAGGTAGAAGTTGAGGTGACAGACCTCCACGAAGTAAAGGAAGCAGTGGAAGCCGGCGCGGACATTATTATGTTTGATAACATGACGCCGGCAAAAATGCGCCGTGCGATAAAATTGGTGCCCGCCAATATCTTCACCGAGGCTTCCGGCGGCATTACCCTCAAGAATGTGCGCGCGGTGGCTGAGACGGGCGTTAATTTTATCTCGATCGGGGCTTTGACGCATTCCTCGAAAGCGCTGGACATCAGCCTGGAATTCGAACCGATCAAGCCGAAGAGAAAATGAGAAAGAGAAGCACAAAATCCGAATATAAGTTGATGCAATCTTTCTTAATCTCTATCTGATATGGAGTGGATAGGAGAGATTTTGCCTTACCTCGCATCCTTGGATTATTTCAGAGGTAAAGCGGCCGCAAATTCTCTGGCCAACTGAAGATCACTTTCATCCGGTCTACCTTTGGCAATACCGCCAACAAGTTTATAAGGCCCCCATGTATCCCAGCCCTTGCATGCAAAACTACCTGTTATCTGGAATCCTTTCTTTTTTAAAACTGATTCCAGTGGCGTATTAAATTCCAGCAAACAGAGTCCGCTGGTAGAGAAAACGAAAGCCTGTTTGTTTTTTGTCTCCGGCAAACTTTCTACAAAATCAAAAAGCGTTTTATGATGTTTTTGATAAAATATCCCTGAGCCAAAGCCGATCATTTCATATTCCGGGATACGTTCACGGTCTGTATCTTCCAGCGTCTTGATTTCGGCTTTCAGGGTTTCAGCGATCACCGCAGCGACTTTTTGCGTATTGCCGTGGCACAGCGATTTGTAGAGAACCAGTGTCTTCAAAATTCACCTCTTGTTTATCATTTCGGAATAATAATATCACATCCTGTCATATCGATATGAATTAGAAGCACTCTAGTAGAACTCACCCTTTTGTGCAGCAGGCGAAGTAGCTGTCTGTTTTATCCTCGACTTTGATTCCGGTAAAGCCCGCATTGGTCAACCGCATAGTCATCTCGATGGCGTCAGGCAGCAGGTCATTTTGCATGGTTGGAATGCGCCGGTGGAGCCCGT
>Ga0182011_10002005_pt1 | contig 17523 bp, 12 predicted proteins | sample 711E1DmetaG_FD_120481 | JGI IMG/M metagenome (GOLD analysis project Ga0182011, IMG submission 120481) | Permafrost microbial communities from Stordalen Mire, Sweden - 711E1D metaG | ecosystem: Environmental > Terrestrial > Soil > Wetlands > Permafrost | place: Sweden: Stordalen | collected... | reverse complement strand
TTTTTCATCAAGCGTATCCTCCTTAGGTTTTATTACTAATGAAACTGACACCCTAAGGTACGGATGCGCTTTTTTATTGTCTAAACGTACATTTTATTTACACACACTTTGAATGTAACTCATTTATCAGCAGTGCAGTTGGCACTATAACAGACTATAATGTGACTGAGAGAGTTTCAGCAGCGTATCTGATGAATACGTTTGATTTCGGTCAATTTGCAACACTGTTAGCCGGCGTGAGGGTTGAATCAGAATCCGATGATTATGTAGCAAAATATTCTACGGGATCGCTGGGAACAATCGGTATAGCGATTTCTGTTTCGAAACCTTTGGTAGATTCAGTTGCTCATTTTACACAAACCGTTTGGCTGCCCAATCTTCAATTGACCATGCGGCCTACAGATTTCTTAAATGTCCGGCTTGCCGCATACAAAGCAATTGCAAGGCCTGATTACAATTTACGTTTGCCGCAGTTCTACGATCAACAACAAAGCGGAAACCAATATACGATTACTTCGGGAAATCAGAATCTGAGAGACATGGAAGCATGGAACTTTGAAGCCAATACTCAATTCTTTGGCGGATCGGTCGGGCTTATTTCCGTATCCGCTTTTTATAAGAAGATTGACAACTTCATCCATGTGACGGATAAGATCGATTTAGATAAATTCTATTTTGATTCTCTCAGTCAGGCGTATAATCTCACATTCACAAATCCGGAAATCTCAAATTTAATTCATCAAAGTAATTTAATGAAGACCGCCCTTCCGTATAATGATAAATCACCTTCGTATGTGTGGGGCCTTGAATTTGAACATCAAATGAACTTTAATTTCCTCCCTGGGTATTGGAGAAATATTACCCTATCCTATAATATTTCACTGACTCGCTCACTCACGCATATTATCCTTGGCAAGACGATCACAACGGTTACTCGTGATTCCAGCTATAATGCCCTGACACGTCAATGGACGTATTCGAATACGCAGCGTTTTCTTAAAACGTTTGAACTGGTTGAACGCGAATCTGAAGGACAACCGAAACTGTACGGGAATGCTTCCCTCGGATATGATATCGGCGGATTTTCAGCAAGGCTGTCATTCTTTTATCAGGACAAATATGTCCGGAGTTATTCCGCGACGGATCAAAGTAATACCATTGTCGACCCGTTCTTTAAAATGGATATTACGCTCAAACAGAAAATCTCAAATTCCCTTATGATTATTTTAAGCTGCAATAATCTTACGGACAGGTCGGAAACGACGTCGGAAGAAAATGCAGTGACAATAAATAATATCTCTTATTGGAAAAATCCTCGAACTGCAGAATTATATGGCCGGACGATTGATTTAGGCTTACGGATTTCATTATAGAGCAGCGATAGTTCAAATCACTAAATAATCACATATATGTTGGAGGAATTGTTATGAAACGAAGAACACTTGTTTTTGTGTTTGCATTCATTCTGATCGTGCCGCTTTTAGCGAGTGCGCAGAATTTAGTTCTCGATGATTATTCTCATAGCGGGAGTCAATATCTTAATAATATGATAGCGGCAGATTCGTCGAGCGCTGCGTTCCTTGCTGGTACTCGTGTTTATGTCTTACGGAAAGATGGACAATATTTATTTAATGCTGCAATGACAACGTATCAAGGGAAACCGATGGTTTTCAAGGTTGATCCTACAGATGCGGGTTATTTCAGTGTTGGTTTGAATCCGGAATGTTATGGAGTGCTGAGTTCGGCTAAAAAGTTACCCGGTAACTTCATCCAAATGCAAAACGGCGGAAAGGTCGAACTTCATAATATCAATGTTAGCGGATATCGTTGCGGCGATGCCGGTGGATCGGATTCACTTATTGGTTATCAACAAGGCGCGCTTGTTTCTATTGGCACAGCCGGTGGAATTGGAAGAATTATTATTGATAGTTGTGTACTCCATGGAGTAAATGGAAATCATATAAGAACGGATGGTGTTGTGGATACGGTCATAGTCACCAATACAATATTTGGAGACCTGGGAAATATTAACCCTTCCAATTATGGTGCCGGCAAAGGCCTCGATTTACGCGATGTTGATGTTGCATACTGTAAAATTCAAAATTGTACTTTTGTCAATGGACAAGATCGAGTAGTACGGCATTACCAGTCGAAGAACCCAATACATAACTTTATTTTTGATCACAATACGGTCGTGAATTGGATGGGATACCATGGTTTCTTGTCCCTTGGTAAAGTGGATTCCACAGGTACAGGAATATTACAGATTACAAACAACTTATTCGTGGATCACTTTGCGTTAGGAGCAGATACTGCTTATATACGGCAAGTTGAATTCTCGGATCCAGGCGAGCTTGATCCTCTTAATAATCAGCCTCGTATATCATGGGTATTGACCAATAGGAATGATGCTGCAAACTGGAATATTCAAAAAAATTATTATGCCATTACAGATTCCGGCGCAGCAGTTCGTACCCTGAGTGCATCGGATGGATATATTCCACGTGCATATGCAACAAAAGAAGATCCGTTCGTGACATGGAATATAAATAAGAATCTATCCTTAAAAGGAAAAGATACAACAGCGACATTTACAAAAATAAAAGTTGAAATGGCATCAGTACCGCCGTTGATGACATCAATGATACGATGGGTCTATACGCCAAGAACTACTAATATGACAATCACCGGTACGTATATTAATGCAACTTATGGCGGTTCAGGCAAGGGAGTGAATGTTCCGTATAGCCTGACGACGCAAGGCGATGGTAAACAAAAAAATTCCGGTGATGCAAACTTTAAAGCTTCGTTGATTCCAACATTAGGTGGTATTTTTGCGTTAGATTACAATCGTAGATCGCTTGAGTGGTATTCCTGGTATCCTTATGAAAGCCAGCTTGGTGTCGGTAACGTGCTCAATGCCTCATATAAATCCTCTGCCAATTTACAATCAGCAGGTACTGACGGTAAAATTATTGGCGATACGCGATGGACATGGAAGGGATTTACGGCCGGTCTGAACGCGACATTTAGTGCTTCTCCGGTATCGGTTAATTTTGGAACGGTGAATACAAATCAAACAAAAAAAGACAGTATTGTTGTGACCAATCATGGTAATGTCGATCTCATTATTACAGAAGTGGCATCGTCGAATTCAACATTTACAGTCACGCCTACCACCGGAACGGTTGCCGTTGAGGCCTCGAAGAAGTTTTATATTACGTTCGCACCGACAGCCAATGGCGCACAAAATGGCAAGATTACATTTACTGATAATGCATCAACCCAAGATTCTATTACCGTCACGGGTAATGGAAATCTCGTCTCAGTCCAAAATCTTGCAAATGCTATTCCTAAAGCGTATCAGCTTCATGAAAATTATCCAAATCCGTTCAACCCATCGACAACGATTCAATATGACCTGCCGAAACAAAGCGTCGTGACATTGAAGGTTTATTCAATGCTTGGCCAAGTAGTTGCTACGCTCGTAAATTCCAGTCAGGCAGCAGGTTACCACCAGACAGTCTGGACGGGTAAAAATGACGGTGGTAGTCTTGTTTCCAGCGGTGTGTATATCGTACGCATGTCCGCAAAAGCAGATGGCAGCGGAAATGATGCATTCACACAAGTGAGAAAAATGTTGATGCTGAAGTAATTGCTCTTGAAAGATTGTGAATGGCGCAGCTGTCAACATACGGCAAACATTTTCGGTCTCATCTTCACCCCCTCCTTCAAAAAAGGAGGGGGTGAACGGTGAATTTGGATTGTTTTATCCCCGTTGACCGGTATCATAGCATGTTGTGCGTACCAATGATTCGAAGCGAAAAGTGCCTTGGTTTTTGATAATGTTTAGTTGTCCTTTCTCCTAATTATGCCTTCAGTCGGGATACAGTTCGGATGAATTTTCTGTTCTGGATTCCGGCTCAAGTCTCTTCCGGAGGGCGGCGGTTTGTGGGGTGGAAAGACAAATTGTAATCCTGCGATTTTTATCGTACTCTGAAATAAATCGTTTGAAATTACTTGGTGAAATAGTATTTTATACTTACGTTATTGAACCGGTGTTGGTTCTGCGAATGACTCTCGATTTTTATGCGTATCCATGATGAAGCATCCCGTCACTTCATTTTTGCAGGCTGGGTCCTTCTTTTGTAAAGACGGGATTGAACGAATTTCCTGGAAGGAGTACTAATGAAGTTGTTTGATCTTTCAAATAACGTGGCCATTGTTACAGGTGCAAGCACCGGACTTGGCAAAGGTATGTCGCTTGGATTGGCTGAAGCCGGGGCTGATGTCGTTCTGGTTGATTATGTCTCAAGCGAAGAGACTGAGAAAGAAATAAAAGCAATGGGGCGAAAAGCAGTTACCCTTGTTGCCAATCTTATGAGCATTCAATCGATTCCGTCCATTGTCGAAGAGACGATCCGGAAATTTGGAAAAGTTGATATTCTGGTGAACAACGCAGGAATTATCCGCAGAACACCGGCTATAGATTTTTCTGAAAAAGATTGGGATGATGTGATAGCAATTAATTCGAAAACTGTTTTCTTTTTTTGCCAGGCTGTTGCCCGCGATATGCTGAAGCGAAAGAAAGGCAAGATTATTAATATCGCATCGCTCCTTGCATTTCAAGGCGGAATTACCGTGCCCTCGTATTCTGCAAGCAAAGGAGCAACTGCGCAAGTGACGAAAGCCCTCGCAAACGAATGGGCGCAGCATGGAATTAATATCAATGCGATTGCACCGGGATATATGGCAACCAATAATACAACCGCATTACGGGAAGACTCAGTTCGCTCGAAATCGATTTTGGACCGCATACCGGCAGGCAGGTGGGGTACACCCGAAGATGTTAAAGGAGCAGCGGTGTTTCTTGCATCGCAGGCGTCAAATTATGTCAACGGTCATATCCTTGTTGTTGATGGCGGATGGATGGCGCGCTAATCACATTGATGAATACCGTCTTAGTATGAATAACATTCTGGAACATATTGGTATCATGGGAATTCTTCCTGTCGCCATTGTGGAAGATGAAAACAAAGCAGTACCGCTTGCACAAACACTAAGTGAAAACGGTTTGCCGGTGATTGAAGTGACTCTTCGCACGCAGACGGCGGTACATGTTGTGGAACGCATTGTAAAATTTTTTCCGGACATGCTGGTCGGTGCAGGAACAGTACTTACTGTTGCCGACGCTAAAAGTGTTATTGATGCCGGAGCGCGTTTTATCGTTTCACCGGGTTTGAGTGTAAAGGTTGTAGAGTATTGCATCGGCAAATCCATTCCTATTATACCCGGAGTGCTCACACCGACAGAAATACAGCAGGCACTTGAGTACGGCCTTGAAGTTGTTAAATTTTTTCCTGCGGAAGCCATTGGAGGATTATCCTATCTGAAAGCGGTTGCTGCACCTTTTAAAAATTTGAAATTTATACCTACCGGCGGTATAGAACAATCGACACTGTTGTCGTACCTGCAGTTTCCGAAGGTAATTGCATGCGGTGGAAGCTGGATGGTCCATCCTGAAATGCTCAAGACAGGTCAATTTGAGAAGATTGCATCCTGCACAAGACAAGCAGTCGCATCGGTGCTGGGATTTGAACTCAAGCATATCGGGTTATATACACGGTCTACAGCAGATGCTTACAAAGCAACAGCCCAATTGGCAAAGATGATCCAATATTCTGTTCGGGAAACAGAGGATTCTTTGTTTAGTGAAAATTACGTTGAAGAATTACAGCACATTTCTTCGGATGATTTTATAGCTCTCGGAACAAATTTTATTGAACGCGGTGCTGCACATCTCGCACAAAAAGGAATTGTCGTCAAGCCCGAGACAAAGCAATTTCAAAACGGACAACTCGTTGCTGTAGATCTCGATCTTGACATAAACGGTTTTGCACTTCGGTTGATTCAAGTGTAAGAAAGTCCCAAAAAAAAGGCGATAGATACTTAAAGTATGTGTCGAATCAATGCAAAAATGAACGGCGGGGATTGAAATTATGGATGTGAGATACTCGACGGATCCGAAAGGATTCAAAATGATGACGACGGAGGAATTGCGGAAGTCCTATTGTCTTGATACACTCTTCACTCCTGATGAAGTGCCCATGGTCTATTCGGATATCGATCGTTCGATTACTGGTTCCGCCGTACCGGTCAAGAGAACACTCAAGCTTCTGGCCGCAAAGAAGGAAATGGCTGCAGAATATTTTGCGGAGAGGCGTGAAGTCGGCGTCATCAATATCGGGAATGAAGGAGTTGTCGATGTTGACGGGAAGACTTATACCCTTCAATCGAAAGATGCGTTGTATATCGGCCGTGGAGTAAAAAATATCGAGTTGAAGAGTAAAAACACTTCGGAGCCCGCAAAGTTTTATTTTGTCAGTTATCCGGCACATAAGGAATATCCGACATCCTTTATTCCATTTCTCCAGGCAACCCGGGCAAACCTCGGAAGCCAGTGTGATGCAAATAAACGCACGATTAATAAACTCATTCATCCGGGAACTGTCCAAAGCTGTCAATTGGTTATGGGGCTGACAGAATTAGAAGAGGGAAGTGTTTGGAATACCATGCCGTCTCATACGCATCAGAGACGCTCTGAGGTTTATATGTATTTTAACATTGCGCCGGATGCATTTGTCGTTCACCTCATGGGACAACCGGAGGAAACGCGGCATATACTGATGCACAATGAGCAGGCAGTGCTGAATCCAAGCTGGTCAATCCATTCCGGGGTTGGAACACGTTATTACAGCTTTATTTGGGCGATGGGCGGTGAGAATCAGGTGTTTGATGATATGGATGGAGTTTCCATGAATGATCTTCACTAGGAAGGAGAGAATGTGAAAAGAGTCCTGCGTCCTCGAAAGAAAACGGCAATGTACGATATTCCGACATTCACCCGCCTGATGAAAAAACTCACCGACGTGGTTGTCTTCCTATGTTTGTGTATCAACTATTCTTTTGCGAAGGATCAGCAGATTGATGTCGCGGCGAAGAATCAGTTGAGCCTGGACCGTTCAAACGAAATGGTTGTTGTCCCATGGAACGATCTCAAAAACATAATTTCAACGTTGGATTCAGCAAACGTATTCGTTCTCGACGTGAAGTCGAACAAGGAGCTTGTCACGCAAGTCACGAACGAAGATCAATCGAGAACTCCCAAAGAGTTGATATTTCAATCGGATTTCAAAGCAAAAGAGACAAAACAATTTATCGTGAGAGCAATGGATCGAGGGCCAAGGAATATCCAGTCATTGACGGATGTACGTTTTATGGTCCCTCGCGAAGATATAGCATGGGAAAACGACCGAATTGCTCACCGTATATACGGTCCTGCATTAGCAAAGGAAGTGAATAATGGTATAGACGTATGGACGAAACGCGTAAGGTATCTCATAGTCAAGAAATGGTATAAGGGAGATGAAGCACCCGGAACAGAGAGAATTTCGTATCACGAGGATCATGGAGAAGGTGCAGATTTTTTCGATGTCGGCCGGACACTCGGTGCCGGAAGTTGTGCGCTTTATAGAAATGATTCACTCTATCAACCCGGTGTATTCACAGCGTATAAGATACTTGCGACAGGTCCATTGCGTGCGGTGTTTGAAGTAACTTTCATGCCGGTGCAGTTTGATGGAAAAAGTATTTCGGAGGTTAAACGTATTTCGCTCGATGCGGGATCCAATCTCGATAAAATTGAAGTCGTGTATACATGCGATTCTTTAAAAAGGGACACAGTGCTTTTTGCAGCCGGTCTTGTGAAGCGAAAGGGTACATCGAGCTTCACAGAGAAAGAGAGTGCATGCGCAGGCCTTTGGGGACAAACGAATGATAAAGAAGAAAACGGCGCTCTTGGTACCGGTATCGTTATGACGCAGAATATATTTAAAGCATTCAAAGAAGACAATGTCCATGTTCTCGTGCTTGGAAATGCAGAACTCAATAAATCAATGACATATTATGCCGGTGCAGGTTGGACGAGGAGCGGCGACTTCCGCAATGCTGATGATTGGAACAAGTATTTGAAAGAATTTTCGCTGCGCGTAATGTCTCCTCTGGAAATTACGCTGGAAAAAAAGTAAATCGAGAATGAGAACAGCATCCTTTAAGAACCAATACGACGGAAAAAACTGAATGACAGATATGAAAGAAATAAAAATAAGCGTCGGCAAGTACCGGTGGACGATTTGCGCATTGTTGTTTTTTGCAACGACGATCAACTATATGGACCGTCAGGTTCTTTCTTATACTTGGAGAGACTTTATTGCTCCGGAGTTTCATTGGACAAACAATGATTATGGTAACATTACATCTCTTTTTTCTATTTTTTATGCGGTGAGCATGTTGTTCGCCGGTCGTTTTATCGATTGGTTGGATACGAAGAAAGGTTTCCTTTGGGCCATCGGTATCTGGTCTGTAGGTGCATGTCTTCACGCTTTCTGCGGAATAGCTACTTCCGGTATCCTTACAGGACAATGGCTTGTAAGTTTTAAGGGAGCAAGAGAAGCTATAGCTCTTGTCAGTAATATCGGTATGATCACAAACGTGAGTGTTACACTGTTTGTCTTTGCTCGTCTTATTCTTGCATTTGGTGAGTCAGGAACCTTCCCTGCTTCCATTAAAGCTACGGCCGAGTACTTCCCGAAAAAAGATCGTGCGTATGCAACCAGTATCTTCAACTCTGGTGCGACTGTAGGCGCGCTTATAGCACCTCTTACCATTCCTGTCATTGCGAACAAATTTGGATGGGAAATGGCCTTCATTCTCATTGGTGCACTCGGCTTCATATGGATGGGATTTTGGGTGTTCATTTATAAAAAACCGCATCTCAATCCGCATGTGATAAAAGCCGAATTGGACTACATTCAACAAGACAACGATAACAACCCCACAGATGCTCAAGGGCTTCCCATACGAAAGCTTTCGTTCAAAGAATGTTTCCAATACAAACAAACCTGGGCTTTTGCGTTCGGTAAATTTATGACCGATGGAGTGTGGTGGTTTTATCTATTCTGGACTCCGGCATATCTCAGCTCCGTGTATGGTCTTACTTCAGATAACTCAACCGCACAATTGTTGTTGTTTGTCCTCTACGCAATCACTTTGTTGTCGATCATCGGCGGCTGGCTGCCTTCCTATTTTGTCACCAAGAAAGGTATGAACCCGTATGCAGGGCGTATGCGATCGATGTTGATTTTTGCATTCTTCCCTCTATTAGCACTCTTAGCTCAACCGTTGGGGAATTACTCCTATTGGTTCCCAATCATCATTATCGGTATTGCAGCTGCAGCCCATCAGGCCTGGTCTGCGAATATATTTTCTACTGTTGGCGACATGTTTCCAAGATCAGCTATTGCCACGATTACAGGTATCGGCGGCATGGCCGGTGGGGTTGGTTCTTACCTGATCAATAAAGGTTCCGGCATGCTGTTCGACTACGCCGACATGTCACAAATGAAATTTATGGGTTTTGAAGGAATCAAATCGGGTTACTTCATCATCTTCTCAATTTGTGCCGTAGCATACATTATCGGTTGGGTTGTCATGAAGTCGTTAGTGCCAAAATATAAACCCATTACGGATTATTAATACTAAGAGCAGGAGAGCAGCCACTGCTCTTGTAGGGTACGAAAACAATCTGCATTGCGAATGCTCAAACGATAGAACTCTAAAATATTCTCAGGTACTGCAGCAGTTGGATGACAGAGATATTTTATCATCTCAAAGGAAAAAGAAAATGGCATTGAAGATTCAATCAGAACAGGAATGCAACTATGATCTCCTGGCACTTGGTGAATGTATGCTCAGACTCAGCCCCCCCGGCCATCAGCGTATTGAATTGACACCGGTGTTTGAAGCATACGCAGGAGGCGGCGAATATAATGTCGCCTATGCTCTTTCCCGGTACGGGTTAAGGGCAGGATGGATATCCCGGCTCGTCGATAATCCGATAGGTCATTTTATTCGCAATCATGCACAGACCAGCGGTATGGATACGAGCGAAGTTGCATGGGTGCCGTATGACGGAGTTGGCAGAACGGATAGAATCGGTATTAACTTTACAGAAATTGGCATTGGTGTTCGGGCCAGTACCTCGATTTATGACCGCGGCAATACAGCCGTTTCTCATATGAAACCCGGTGATATCGATTGGAAAAAAATATTTTCAAAGAAAAAGGCGAGATGGTTTCATACGGGCGGAATTTTTACGGCATTGAGCGACGGCTGTGCCGGAGTGGTACTGGAAGCAATGAAAGCAGCACATGAAACAGGGACGGTGGTAAGTTATGATCTCAATTATCGGAGCAAACTTTGGTCTGCAGATAAATCAATCGAAATAACAAAAAATCTTATTCCCTATATCGACGTTATTATCGGCAATGAAGAAGATTTTCAAAAATCCTTCGGATGTTCGATAAAGGGCATCGATGCAAACCTTCAAACCCTGCCGGTGGAAGTGTATAAAGAAATGGTGAAAAAAATCATCTCACAGTATTCCCATTTTCAAGTTATCGGTACAACTTTGCGTGAAGTAACAAGCGGATTACTGAATAACTGGTCCGCGATTATGTATTCCCAGGGAAAATTTTATCAATCGAAAAAATATTGTAATCTTGAAGTTGAGGATAGGGTCGGCGGGGGTGATGGATTTTGCAGCGGCATTATCTATGGCATGTTGAATGGTCTGCCGCCGGAGGAATGTATTGAACTGGGTGCTGCCCATGGAGCGCTTCTTCAGAGCACGCGCGGCGATACAAGTATGGTGACCATGGAAGAAATACGTTATGTTATGAATGGCGGATCTGCCAGGATTAAAAGATAAAAACGAACAACGGCAGATATGTTTGATCATTGCTGTTAGAATATACTATGACCGCGGTATAACGAAGTATAGTAATCTTGTTCTTGATTTGGAATTACGTAGCAGTCTCTTTTGAAGGCCGGATATTTGTTTCCACCGCAGGCAGTGATTCGACTTGCCTTTCCGGACAATCCCCAAAGCAGTATCCGTAACGGCAGCCGGCCGCATAAACATTGAAAATGCTGGTTATAAAATAATAATATATGACGTATTTTATAAAATTATTTTGGAAAAGAGAAATGACTTCTCCCCGTATAGTTCTCTCTCTCGTCGTTCTCGTCATTCTGAGCCTTGTATCGGGGTGCTCTTCTGCGGCACAACGAATGGCGAAGGAATCGAACAAGCCGTGGTCTGAACGGATTGCCCGGAGCTTTCTTCTCATGTATCCGGATTCCATCAGTTACCCGACGGAATTAAAATCGAAGAGATGGAATTACGAGCAGGGCGTGATGATGGAAGCGCTATTCCATGAATGGCAGCTCACAGGTGACAGCACTTACGTTCGGTATATCAAAAAGAACCTCGATGACTACGTCGGTGAAGACGGCACGATCCACACCTATCGATTCGATGAATATCAATTGGATAACATCACACCGGGCAAAGCTCTGCTCCGGATTTATACGTTGACGGGCGAAAAGAAATATCGTGCTGCTGCCGATACGCTTCGCCGCCAACTGAGAGAGCAGCCACGGACGAGCGAAGGCGGATTCTGGCACAAGCGGATCTACCCGCACCAGATGTGGCTGGATGGTCTGTATATGGCTGAGCCATTCTATGCCCTGTACTCCACGATGACAAAGGATTCTGCAGCCTTTGACGACATCACGAAACAATTTATTCTTTCTGCAGCGCATAATTCTGATAGTACCACCGGCCTCTATTTTCACGGCTGGGATGAAAGCAAAACGCAGAGGTGGGCGGACCCCCGGACGGGCTGTTCGCAGAATCTCTGGGGGCGTGCCATTGGGTGGTACGCAATGGGACTTATCGATGCGCTGGAATATATTCCTCAACATCACCCGCAACGTCCCGCGCTCATGAAAATTCTCAACGATCTTTGCAGGAATCTGCTGCCTCTGAGGGATAACAAAACAAAATTGTGGTACCTTGTTGTGGACAAACCCGCCGGAAAGGGAAATTATCTGGAATCGTCCGCATCGGCAATGTTCGCTTACGTTTTTGCGAAAGGAGTCAATAAAGGATATTTACCCCGGGAATTTATGCAGCGCGCACATGAAACGTTTAACGGAATGCTCGATCATCTGGTCACTGTCGATGCATCGGGTATTGTTCATCTCGAGCACACCTGCAGCGTTGGGGGACTTGGAGGTAATCCGTATAGGGACGGCAGTCTGGCATACTATACCGGCGAACCGCAGCATACGGACGACTTCAAAGGGTATGGCCCGTTCCTGCTTGCGGCAATTGAACTCGAAAAATCAAAGGCCCATGAACCATGGTGAAAAAACAGAAGATCGTTCTGAAATTTCTTTTCTGCCTTTGCTGCTGTGCTTTCCTGGGATTTAAATCGGATAAGTCTATTCGCATTTTTCTTATCGGTGATTCAACCATGGCTGATAAATCGCTCGTCGATAATCCGGAACACGGCTGGGGACAAATGTTTCCCATGTTCTTTTCCAGCGATGTACGCGTTATGAATTTTGCAAGGAACGGACGCAGTACAAAAAGTTTTCTTGCCGAAGGGCTCTGGAATAAAATCTATGATCAGCTTCGGCCGGGTGATTATGTTTTTATTCAGTTTGGTCATAATGATGCAAAAAAAGATGATACTTCAAGGTTTGCTGCACCGCGTCCTGATTATAAAAATAATCTCAGGAAAATTATTTTTGAAGCACGTGATAAATCGGCGGTACCAATTCTCCTGACCCCCGTCACGAGGCGGGAATTCGATACCCATGGGCTCTTTATCGGTACTCATGGCGAATATCCGACAGTCATGAAAGAGCTCGCTCAGGAAGAACATGTGCCGCTGATCGATATGTTTGGAAAGACAAAAAGTATGGTGGCGGCTCTCGGCGATGAAGGATCGAAAGCGTATTATCTCACTGGTGTCAGGCAGCATGAATTTCGTCTGTGGAATAAAAAGCAGGACAATACTCATTTTACACGAAAAGGTGCGGTGCAAACGGCTTCGCTCGCTGTTACCGGGATTAAAGAGTTACACCTGCCGTTGGAAAAAGAATTAGTGCCTGTGCAAATTGACAATCTCGTTGGTGAAGGAAAAATTGTCGGGCTCGATTACTTTTTTAATAATGAATGGCGATTGAATAATGATTCTGTTCCTGAACGCTGGCATTATACGTGGGAAGATACTACCAACAGCGGTTTCTCCGTCCTTGGAAGAACCATCGACCTTCTCGGTGCTGATCTCGATACACTGCAGGGCCCGCCAACCGATTCATCCATGCACAGACTGAGTATCTATATTATCGTTGATCCGGATACACCGCTGGAAACAAAAAATCCAAATTTTATCTCTGAAGATGCAATCAAGGTCATTGTTCCCTGGGTGAAAAAAGGCGGAGTGCTGGTGCTGATGGAAAACGACAAAGGGAACGCCGAGTTTAAGCATTTCAACACATTGGCAGAACGCTTTGGTATTCACTTCAACGAAGATAGTCATCATAAGGTGAAAGGCAATGCATATGAAACCGGAGCGTGCGACAACCTTCCGGCGCACCCTATGTTCAAAGATGTGAAAAAAATATTTATGAAGGAGATTTGTTCGATCAAATGTAAAAAGCCGGCGGAACCGATTCTCACGGAGAATGGATTAGTGTTGATGGCTTCAGCATCGATTGGTAAAGGCATGGTCTTTGCGGTCGGAGATCCTTGGCTGTATAATGAATATATCGATACGCGCAGGCTTCCTGCCGATTATGAAAATGCTCAAGCAGGTAAAAATCTCTTTCAATGGCTTCTCGAACATGCACAATACTCTGTACAATAATTATAAATAATATAATCTCAGTCGTACGGTTCATATCCAACATAAGGAAGTTCATACCATGGCACTGACAATTAAGGATGTGCTTGCGAAGCAGGCAAAAAAACCGGATCCGAAAAACAAACTGTTTCCCTTCAAAGTTACCAAAAACCTGAAGGTGAGTGTTTATCCCAAATCCATCCAAAAAAGCGGAAGCAATTATTTTTTCATCGGAAAAAATCAGGATGGCAAAGCACTTTGGATAACAGAAGGCGGAAAGGCTGATCTCTTTGAGGGTTCTTTCCAGGATGGCATAAAACGCTGCCCGTTGAATCATTGCAATGTATTAGCGCTTCAGAAACTGTTTTCGTTTACGAAACCAAGCCTTCTTGGCCGGAAAAATTCAATCGGATGCGGGGACAGGCTGGGACATGCGAATGCCGGACATATCAGGGCAGTGGCGGGAAGCGGATTGAAACCGGTGCTTGCCCAGCAATCGGTACGGGAATTGGAACGGACAAAGCGGGAAGCCGAAGATGTCATGGATGCTGCGGTATGGGCGGTATTCCAGGAAGGGTACAAAGACGGTTTTGGCGCAGATGCCGATCATCTGAAAACGACGCAAGATATCGATCGGTACGCAAAGGCCGGCTTCACCATGTTTACGCTCGACATCGGTTTGTATGTTGTCAACGAAGCCGCACGTATGCCGATGGCGGAAATTCGCACTCGCGCAGCAGCGCTTCCCTGGGATGTCCTCAAGGATACATTGGATTCGGCAATCGCACGCTACAGGAATAAGCAATTCAAAATTGCAAAGGGATTTGTCATCCAGCCGTCGGAAGAAGATGCTCTCCGCTCGTTGGTGAAGTACGGCGCCGGAATTGCCCAGACCGTGAAATTAACAGATTATCTGAAAACGAAGTGGTCATATCAACCGGTCGAGATCGAGCTATCCGTTGATGAGACTGATACACCGACATCGCCGCTGGAACATATTATTATTGCCAATGAATTAAAAAGGCTGGGTATAAAATTGATGAGCCTGGCGCCTCGTTTTATCGGTGATTTTGAGAAAGGTATTGAATACAAAGGCGATCTGAAAATATTCAAAGAGGAATATACGAAGCATGTGCAGATAGCGGAAAAATTTGGAAAGTATAAAATCAGCATTCATTCCGGAAGCGATAAGTTCGACGTTTATAAAGTCGTGGGTTCAATCGGATTTGGCGGCGTCCATGTGAAAACTGCCGGTACGAGCTGGCTTGAAGCGCTTCGTGCCATCGACGACTCCAATCCGGCACTGTTCAGGGAAATCCTCGATTGCGCCCGTGCCAATTATGACAACGACCGCAAATCGTACCATGTAACGGCAGACGTACAAAAAATGCGTCCGACGAACGATTATTCAGATAAGGAATTACTGGGGCTGCTCTCCGATGACAATGCCCGGCAAATCCTGCACGTCACGTTTGGATCTGTACTTTCCAAAAAGGATGAAGGCGGAATGTATGTGTTCAAAGATAGAATTATGAAAAGCCTCCAGGATCATGAAGATGTCCTCTATCGCTATATCGTAAAACATTTTAAACGGCATATCGATCCGATCATTCAGCATAAGAAAAAATCAAAACAACACAAGAAAAGATAGATTCTATGAATACCATCATGTTCGCCGGCAATTATTTCAGGGCTCTTGCCCTCCTGGTACTCTGTGCAACTCAATCTGCGGGGGTTCTTGTTGCTCAGCCTATTCCTGCAGTTTATACAAGCGGATTGCCTTTTCCTATGCCTGAGATTCAAGTTCCGTCCTTTCCGGATCGCATGGTGAATATCAAAGACCAGGGTGCGGTAGGGGATGGACTAACGATGAATACCGAAATCATCAATTCGGCCATTCAAGCCTGTGCAAAAGCCGGGGGTGGGACAGTTCTTATTCCTCCAGGAACCTGGCTTACCGGGCCCATCAGGCTTGAAAGCAATATCAATCTTCATCTGGAAAAGGGAGCGCTTGTTCAGTTCAGCATGAATTTCAAAGATTATCCTTTCATAGAAAGTTCGGAAGGCAAGCAAATCAGATTCAGGAGAGCCCAGCTTATTTCCGCGTACCAGGCAAGGAATATTGCCATCACCGGCGACGGGATCTTCAATGGAGCCGGAGAAGTCTGGCGTTATGTACTCAAGGAGGACCTGACCGAGCACCAGTGGAAAGCTTTTCTTGCCTCAGGCGGTGTTGTATCGGCCAACGGTGATGAGTGGTGGCCTTCAAAAGAAGCGATGGGAGCTGAGAAATATTTTCAAGAAAGCGCCGAGAAAAAAAAGATGCTGACAAAAGAGGATTATGAATCAACGAAAGAATATGTCCGGCCCAACCTTGTCAGTTTTGTGCAGTGCAATGGTGTGCTGCTTGACGGTCCGACATTTGAAAATTCGCCAAGGTACAATATCATTCCCCAGCAATGTGAAAATATGGTTATCCGTAATATAAAGATACTTGCACCGGCCTATGGGAAAAATACCGATGCCATCGATCCGGCAGCGTGCCGTAATGTTGTGATCTATAATTGCACGATCGATGTCGGTGATGACGGAATATGCTTAAAACCCGGAACAGTCGCCGCCGGCCAGAAAACGGGCCAGGCATGCGAGAATATTGTCGTCGCGGACTGCGTGGTGTATCATGCGCATGGGGGATTCGTGATCGGGAGTGAAAGCTATGGCGGTGCACGGAATGTCTCTGTCCGCAACTGCGTTTTCATCGGCACCGATGTGGGACTTCGTTTCAAGTCAGCGCGCGGAAGGGGAGGAGTGATAGAAAAGATATTCATCGAGGGCATACGGATGCGCGAGATCGCGACCGATGCGATTCTTTTTGATATGTATTATTCCGGCGGCGCCCCTGATGTCGAAGCGAGAAAAGATTTGACCATTCGAAAGGCGGAACCTCTTACGGAGAGAACGCCGCAATTTAAAGATTTCTTTGTCAGGAACGTCGTTTGCGAGGGTGCAGACCGTGCCGTTGTTATCAATGGCCTTCCTGAATTGTCCATCAAGAATATGAACCTTGATTCTGTTTCCATTACATCAAAACGAGGTGTGTATATTGCCGATGCGGATGGCGTTCACATGAATGGATGCAGGATTGTTCCGCAATCAGGGAGTGTCTTCAATGTTATTCAAAGCCGGGATGTTACCATTAAAGGCGGACTGTATCCTGCGCCGGTTGACCTTTTCTTAAAAGTCTTTGGCGAGAAATCGGAAAATATCCGCTTGATCGGTGTCGATCTCAAGCAGGCGAAGAAGGGGATTGAGCTTGAAAAGAATGTACGGGCTGATGCAGTGAAGCAGGAGTGAAGAATGCTGAATGCTGAATGCAAAGAGAGAATCAATCGATGATGGCTGCTTAGATTTATTCTCCACTGGGTTTAATACCCCAACTCTTGCATTATGTAATTGTCATTGCGATCCCGATGAAATCGGGAGTAGCAATCTCTCTTTTTCCCGTGTTATCAGATTGCCCGACTGCGTGACTGCGTCGCAGCCGGGCAGGCTTCGTCTTTTGATCGACTTTGTCGTCCAGAAATCCTCGCAATGGGTATAATAGTCAGAAAGTGTTGCTAGAATTCCTGTAAGTTATGATATTTCAATTTGTTTTAGAAAACAACCTCACAGGATACGAGAATGAGAGCCAAAAAAGCGTTGTCCT
>Ga0182011_10002004_pt1 | contig 17525 bp, 14 predicted proteins | sample 711E1DmetaG_FD_120481 | JGI IMG/M metagenome (GOLD analysis project Ga0182011, IMG submission 120481) | Permafrost microbial communities from Stordalen Mire, Sweden - 711E1D metaG | ecosystem: Environmental > Terrestrial > Soil > Wetlands > Permafrost | place: Sweden: Stordalen | collected... | reverse complement strand
TCTTAGGATCAAGCCAGGTCGAGTTTTATAGATCCAGAACCAGGCCAGAAAGATGACAACATAACTGATATAAGTCATTATGTCTTGGTTGAAAAATATTTGTCCCAGAATAGGAATACGACTGAGCAATGGAATTGGCACAACGTTTATGCGCGGGCCTGGTACACCCACGTAGTTATGACCGAGAAAATAGGATAAATTGAGGCAAAGAATTGTAAGCACGTAACCAACAGCTACCTGCGATTGGTGTAGCGTAATGCTGCTGAAAGCGACAATGAGTGCAACAAAAGCCCCGATTAAACTTCCGGCTATAAACCCTAAGATGACATTCCCGGTGGTTACTGCGACGGCAAAACCACCCATTGCTGCAAGTAAAATAGTGCCGTTCATCGAAAGGTTAATAATACCTGCACGTTCAGATATCGTCTCACCAATCACCGCAAGCATGATTGGACCAGCGCCAAAAAGAATTCCAGCTAAACCAACCAAGAGACTTGAATTTTGCATTTTCGCTACCTACCGTTTTCTGAACAGTCGCTGGCGTGCCCCTTCAACCAGCATAACAAATAGGACGAGAACCCCTTGAAGTACACCCGAAAGTGACGAGTCTAATTTCAAGAGTATCGGCAATTGGATCCCACCAATATTGAGCGCTGCATAGAATAAGGCAATTGGTGCCGCCCAAATCGCTTGGTAATTAATCAACATTGCAACCAACAACCCCAAGAAACCGTATCCGCTCGAAATTGAAGGGATCAAGCGATGATATACACTGGTGACTTGAACTGCTCCAGCCAAACCGGCACAGGCGCCGCATAAAATGAAAGAGAACATCATGTATTGCCACGTCGGAACACCCAGCAAGAAAGCTGAACGAATGTTCTTGCCAACTGCTTTTAACCGTAGGCCAAAATAGGTTCCTCTCAAAAGGAAGTAAACAATCAAAATGACTAGTAAGCCTAAACCTAGCGCCCAGGGGCTGAATTCAGTTCCTGAGACTGTTGGCAACCACAAATTGTTTGGAAAAAGGAGTGTTCCGCTTAATGAAGCAATTCCAGGTCGTTTCCAGGGGCCAAAAATGAGATAGATCGTTACCGCAGTCGCAACAAAGTTCAATCCCAATCCGCCAAAAATTTCATTGACGTTGCCAAAGGTTTTAAGCGCACCGGCCAAAGAAGCCCAAAGAGCCCCACCAACCATACCGGCCAAAAAACCCAATACCAGAATTAACCCGGATGATAAAGTACTGTTTTGTAATAAGCGTAAAGTACCGGTGGTAAAAATTGCCCCCATAACAACCTGGCCTTCAATTCCAATATTCCATAGGCCCGCTGCAAAGGTGATTAGCACGCCGGCTGTTGTCAATAGCAAGGGTGCCCAGGCACCCATTACATTAGCAATGTCATTCATCGAACTGATAGTGCCTTTAATGACACTGATATAAGCCTGAAACGGTGGAGCACCTGCTATTAGCAAAATAACTGTAGTAAAAATCAAGGCGAAAATTATTGCGACAAATTGAAATCCAAAATTAAGCCAGATATTTTTCTTCATGCGCGTTTCCCTGTAGCTGTTAATTCCGGCCAGCCCATTCCCCCAATCAACTCCCCCAGTTTTTCTGTTGTTAATAAAGAGGCATCAAGGGGTGAAGTCACTTTGCCGCTAAAGAAAACCATTACCCGATCGCTGTATTGTAATATTTCCTCGAGATCAGATGAAACAAAAAGGATTGATGTTCCTAATTTACATCGTTCTTTCAATTTGCTCCAAATATAAATGGTAGATTCGATATCCAATCCACGAGAAGGGTGTTCCAGCAGTAAAAGGTTGAGAGGATCTCTCATCAAAGCTAATAGTGCTCGTTGTTGATTGCCCCCCGATAGTGATTCAACTGTATTGGCAGGTGTCCCGTGAATATTGAATTCACTGATGCGTTCCTGAGTAAGTTCTCGCCCTTGATTCCAATTAATAAAAAAACCTTTGGCTTCTTCTGCCAGGATAACATGCTCGGTAAGGTTCAAACCGGAAACCAATCCCTCCTCCAGGCGTGCTGCAGGTAAGAAAGATACTCCGTGTTGTTTAAAGATATGATAATCGTGTCCGGTTAAGTCCTGGTCATTGATAATTACATGACCGCCAACAGTTCGTACCATTCCAGAAACTGCACGCAAAAATAAACTTTGGCCACTTCCTTCCATGCCGGCCAGACCAATTACTTCGCCTTTGCACACATCCAGATTGACATCACTTATATGTAAACGATAATCTTCAACTGCGACATCACGCAAAGACAATTCAATTTCCCCGAGACAGCCCGGAATGCGCCTTCCCAATGAAATCTCTTTGCCAAACATCATTTCGACCAATTCTTTGGTCTTATAAGGAGGTTTTGTTTCTCCTACTAAGTGACCTTGCCGTACCACAGCCACCTGATCACACAAACCTTCCACATCTTCCAATTTATGCGAGACAAATAAGATTGTCATACCTTGCTTGGCTAGTAAACGTAATGCAACAAATAGATTCACTTTTTGTGTAGCACTGATACCTGTTGTTGGTTCATCGAAAATGAGTACTCTTGCTCCCAACCAGATCAAACGTAAAATTTCCAATTGCTGGCGCTCTCCAACAGTCAAAGAGTCGACATACGCTTCAGGGTCAAGAGAGAATCCGAATTGTTTTGCCAGACGATTGAAATCCTTCATTGCAGCAGACTGCCCAGGAAGAAGACCCCCAGCTCGACCCAGAATGAAATTTTCGATAATACGCATAGGTGGAAAATCGAGTGGATCCTGATGCAACATACCCACGCCTTGTTTAATGGCATCTGCCGGTGTATGAATTGTTACTGACTTTCCATCAAGGAAGATTTCTCCACTATCGGCACGAATGTAACCGGAGAGAACCTTCATTAAAGTGCTTTTACCAGCCCCGTTTTCTCCAAGAATTCCTTGAATCGTTCCAGCCGAGATTTTCATGTTGATGCCTACATTGGCATGCACTACACCGAACGTTTTGTTGATCTCTCGCAATTCAACATTCATAGTTTTTCCTGGTGGCTTACATTTCAGAATAAAAGTACTACATAATAATAAGGAATTTGGGGAAGGCCTGCGCCTTCCCCAAAAATGTTAATCCATTACTTTGAAACGCTCTGGCCGTCCATACCTTCCAGAAGTTGAGGCAGGTACCAGATTTGTTGATCAGTAGCAGTTTCTCCGTCTTTCAAATATACAGTACTATCCTGTAAATTGAGGGGGCCTTTCCATAAATCTAATCCACCAGCGAGTTCTGCAATGAATTTATCTAGGGTCGCAGAATTTGCTGCACTTAGACCATCACCTTTTGCAAACCCAACTGCACTGGTATCCGGATTATTTATATTCTTCCAATCCGGACCATTCCAAGTCCAGCTTTCGGTAAATGTTCCACCCATTGCTGCTTTAACCGCTGTCTCAATCCCAGGACCCCAGTTGAAATATGGAACACCCAGGCAGACATCTGTAGCTGTGCTGCAGTTATTTTTATAGTCGTATGAGACAGCCCAGACTTTTTGACCAGCATCGCTTAATTTCTTTGCTTCAGTCAAAGCCTCGGTTGTATCGATGCCTGACATAACTACATCATAGCCGCTACTAAAGAAATCGTCAGCAACCTTGGTTGGATCGAGTGTAATACCAGGTTCATTGAACCAATAACCGATCCAGGTGACCTTGAATTTTAACTGAGTAGGATCTTTCTTGAGGTAATTCGTCCAGCAGTATTTTGCGCCCAAGTAAGCTGAGGATGACAAACGACGAGTCTCATCATTGATTAATGGACCAAGATAACCGATTTGGCCGGTCTGAGTGGTCAGAGCAGCCGCACAACCAGCGATTTCCTTCATGTATTCCATCCGGCCCATGATATTGACCATATTCGGGATCGGAAGGTAAGCCTGACCGTCTTTCCAGGCCTGGTCACCAGATAACATGATGGTAGGGATATCCGGATGAGCTTTTGCAAAGGTGTTTGAATCGTCCTTGAAATCGTCAGAGTTGAAAATGATCAATTTCGCGCCCTGAGAGACCAATTGTTCAGCCAGTTGGGCAGGAGTTACACCTTGATGGCTGAATCCGTTATCGACATAGACCATTTTTGTGTTCGGAACGTTGGCTACAACATATTGGCCACCGTCATAAGTGGCTTCGCTCCAACCTGAATCATTGTACGGGCCCACAAGTACCATTCCGAATGTAAATGGTTGGGATGATGAGGCAGGTGCAGCTTTTGGAGCGCAGGCCGAAAGGACCAGTGCAAGCACGAGCAATACACTTACAGCAAGCCAAGTACGTTTAGAAAACATTATTCTCCTCCTGAATAAATTGAACAATAGGTTTCAAAAAACGAAATACCCTGGAAGCAAGCTAACTTGGGTTAACTCCACCTCCTTTCCTAGCTGAAGTCGTAATTGTTGGTACCTTAATGAGAATCAATCACGCCATACTCCCGGCAGCTCTTTCATGCGGAAGTAATACCCTCCTATTGTACACGAAGCATCCATCGGTTAATACTTAAAATATCGGATATTTTAAGTTTTTTAACCACTAATGTATCCACCTTTCAGGTTCTGTCTGAGCTTGACCCAGGCAGAATCCTTCGGTTGAACAATCAATTTACGATCCAGGTGCCCGTTTCACCTTTTAAGGCACGTCCAATATTTTCAGGGTTGGTAATGAGTGCTTTTTTGCCACCATGCTCCAGATAATTCAAAATAGCTTGAATTTTGGGTAACATAGAGCCTTTGGCAAAATGACCTTCAGCCATATATTGTTTGGCTTCTGCCACAGTCATTTTGTCCAGCCATTTTTGCTCCGGCTTGTTGTAATTAATGGCTACTTTTTCTACTGCCGTGCTGATGACAAATAAGTCGGCATTAATGAGATTGGCCAGTACAGAAGAACCGAAATCTTTATCGATGACCGCTTCGACGCCTACCAGATGACCTTTTTCATCTTCGACGACTGGGATTCCACCACCGCCGACGCCAACTACTGTAAAACCAGCTTCTATTAGCTTTTTGATTGCATCGGCTTCGACGATCCGCTGAGGAATCGGAGACGGAACCACCCGGCGCCAACCTCGACCGGCATCTTCGACTACTGTCCAACCATCTTTCAATGCATGTTCTTTCGCAGTTTTCTCATCCATGAATGAGCCGATGGGTTTCGAGGGATTCTGAAATGCCTTGTCGTTGCGATCGACGATGGTCTGCGTGACAACAGCGGCAGTTTGTTTGTGCATACCGCGGTCTTTGAACTCGTTATCCAGTGCCATGGCAAACATATAGCCAATAGATCCCTGTGAATCAGCGCCACAAAAATCCAGTGGAACCGGATGGAGCTCATTTATCGATAATTCAGAACGTCGCAGGATGAAACCAACCTGCGGACCGTTACCGTGCGTGACCACGACTTCCCAACCTTGTTCGATCATGTCGACGATATGCCGCATCGACTCCCGTCCAGCTTCATACTGATCTGGAATCGTTTTATGTTTTTCATCCTTGATCAATGAATTACCACCAACCGCTACAACTGCGACACCTTTTTTCGCCATGTTTCAATCTCTCCAATTGGAATAATTAATTTTTAGCCCATGGTCAATGCCATGACCGCCTCTTGTGCATGCATTCGGTTTTCGGCCTGGTCGTAGACAACAGATTGCGGACCATCCATCACACCATCCGTCACTTCAATATTACGATCGGCAGGGAGGGGATGCATATAAATGGCGTCCTCTTTAGCGAGTTTCATCCGGCGCTCATTTGTGATCCAGCTCTCGTATTTCTTGATGATCTTGGCGCCTTCTTCAGGATCCGGGGTATGAACCATGGCACCCCAGGATTTGGCATAAATGATATCGGCATCTTTGAAAGCTTCATCCATATCATCGACAACTTCAAAACCGGTACCAAATTTACGTGCCTGTTCCCTCGCCTGATCCATGATATCGGGCATCAATTTGAACTCGGGGGGATGCGCCAGAACAACATCCATGCCAAAGCGAGGCATTTGCAACACTAGTGATTGCGGTACAGACATCGGTTTTTGATAAGAAGCCGCATATGCCCAAGAGACCACCATCTTTTTGCGGCGTAGATCCTTCCCTTTTTTCTCAATGATGGTCATTAAATCGGCCAGGCATTGAAATGGATGGTAGATGTCGCACTGCATGTTTAAGACAGGAACTCGTGAAGCTTTAGCAACCTCATTGAGATAACCATTGCCAATTCCCCAATCAACGTGGCGGATAGCGATACCATCAAAATAACGACCAAAAATCTCACCAATTTCCTTCGGTGTGTCGCCATGTGAGATTTGAGTGGTGCGTGATTCGATGAAAGCAGCATGTCCACCAAGGTGAGCCATGCCGGCTTCAAATGAACCACGGGTGCGGGTGCTGCTGAAGAAGAAGAGCATTGCCAGTACTTTATCGCGTAGATAGGGGGTTAATTCATTTAAAGCCCGCTTGCGTTTAAGATCAAAGGCAACATCCAAAACTGTCTCGACTTCTTCTTTCGAGAAATCGAGGTCGCCAATAAGGTCACGACCATGTAAAAATGTTTGCATAAATCCTCCAATATTTAGTAACCTTGAAAAGGCTGATGAAACCTTTTCAAGGTTATTCGAAAACTATTCCATTTTTCCTAATACGAGCCCAAGCAAGGCCATACGCACTACTACACCGTTGAACGCTTCCTGCCAGTAACGAGACCAACGGGTAATGTCCACATCTGGGGGAATTTCATCCATGCGAGGCAAAGAATGCAGCAGAATGGCATCCGATTTGGCTTTTGTGCTCAATAGCTCTCGGGTGATCCTGTAATTGGCAGGGGTCAAGCCGTGCTCACCAGCTTCCTGGCGGCTCTTCGTGTAATCTGGCTGCACAACGGGCTCCACAAGGATGACATCGGCTTCGGCAATCGCTTGCTCTACGTGCTCAGCCTCTTTGAAATTCAAGCTGTACTGTTTCAACTCTGCTTTGAATTCTGGGGTCAGGGTCATTTCGGGAGGTGCGACAAAAGTGATCGGGCAATCGAATTGGGTTAAGGCATATGAAAGAGAGTGCATGGTGCGCATGCGCATATCACCCACTGCCAACCATTTTAAGCCATCGATACGCCCTTTTTCGGTTAATACCGTATATAAATCGGTCAAAATCTGGGTGGGATGTTCACCCCAACCATCACCACCGTTGATGATTGGAACGGAAGCCCATTTAGCTGCTTCCATTGGAGCACCCTGTTGGAAGTGGCGCATCACAATGACATCCCCATAGTATTCGAGCATCTTGACTGTATCCTTAATGGATTCTTGATACCAGTCACCTGCGCGGGTCATTTTTGCATCCGAGAAACCTGTCACGTGACCGCCCAGGCGATGCATGGCTGCTTCGTGAGCCAGACGTGTGCGGGTACTGGGTTGATAGAAAGCAGTGACCATGGTTTTTTCCGCTAACAAGTCTGAATTTCTGCGGCTCTTGGCGATTGGAGCCATTTCATCGGCGACTTCAAACACATGGAAGAATTCTTCACGTTCAAAGTCTTTTAAAGAAAGAATATCTCGACCAGAAAAACTACGCATTTTATTTATCTCCTAAATATTTTAAAATATGCAAAATCGCGTTGGAAACATATTAAGATAACGAAGAGTACACTTCCTCCTCCCCTGCCGGAATCATTAAGACAACCCATTTGCCAATTCGACTCGACGTACTACATGGAACCGGAAATATCCAGGCAGGAAATAACTACTTGAATAATCGACCACTTCGCCATTTTCGTCATAAAGACGAGCAATGAACAACAATAAGACGTCTCCACGCTGAATTTCGAGTAACTTGGCAATGTCCGGGGAGGCAGATACGGCTTGAATATCCGTAAAGGATTTTGAAAATCGCGGCGTCCCTCGTTTCAGCATCAAATCCAGTACAGAGCCTGTAAAACCGGAACTCAAATCACCCTTAGGCAAGACATTTTGTGGAAGTATATCTGTCAAGTAAGCTACAGGTCGTTTCTCAGCATCAATGACGCGGGAAATTTTGACCAATGGCGAACCTTCTGAAACGTGTAAAGCTTTACTTTCTTCCAGATTAGCGTGAATTTCTGTGACTTTCATGGCACCCATTGATACGGGAAGACTAATGCGGTGAGCCAGGGTCTCGATGCTTTCCAATACCTCAAGGCCGCTATCAATCACTTTGGTTTGGCCGACTATGAACGTGCCGACCCCCTGTTTTCTCCTTACCAACCCCTGACCTTCGAATGTACGCATGGCTTCACGAAGTGTCGCCCGCGAAACTCCCATTTTTTTCGCTAGTTCCGGTTCTGCAGGCAAACGCTCACCAATTTCTGAATTGGTGATCAACTGTGATAATTCAACCTGCAATCGCTGAAAAGGGTGCAAAGTCTCTGGTTTGATTTGAATGTTTTCCGTTTTCGCCATCAAAAACCTGCTTCAAATTACGGGGTCAACCACTGAAATGAAATCAAATTTAGTGACATCCACTAATCCAAGGTCGGAGATGCGTAATTCTGGAATGACCACCAACCCAAGCAAACTAAGTTGCATATTCGGATTATTCAAATGGCAACCGCACTTGACAAAGCCATCCAAAACTGTAGCGGCTTTTTTCGCAACGACCTCAGCACTCTCATTCGACATTAATCCAGCGATTGGCAATTCTACTTTTCCGAGGATTTTTCCTTGACTCACAACCACCTGGCCCCCACCGCATTCGGCCAGCGTATTTGCCGCCAAAGCCATATCTTCATCATCCGTGCCCACCACGATCATCTGGTGGCTATCATGCGCGACCGTTGTCCCAATGGCGCAGGGGATATTGAATCCAAATCCAGAAACCAGTCCGACCTGTATTTTACCTGTGGCGCGATGTCGCTCTATAAGAGCAATTTTATCGATATCGTGCACGATATCCGCCCGGACTTCACCGTCCAACACTGGCATCTTGAGTTTAAGATGCCGGGTCGGCGCCTGGTTCTCGATAACGCCGATGACGTGCCCCAGTACTTCTTTGCCGTCATTAACAGGAATGCGAAAATCTTCTGGAACCAAAGGTTGTTTCAGATGAACTGACTGGCAAGCCCATTCGGCATATTCCATCTTGGGTAATTCGATGAGAAGTTTCCCATTTTCGGCGACTTCGATACCCTTTGCAAAAACCCTTTCAGCCCGAAAATTACGCAAGTCTTCGACAATCAATATATCAGCGTAGCGTCCTGGAGCGATCAGCCCCATTTCGCGTGAGACGCCAAAATGCTCGGCAGTGTTGATTGTAGCCATTTGGAGTGCAATCACGGGGTCCAGTCCCTGACTGATAGCATGCCGGATCACGCGATCCATGTGGCCTTCGTTGACCAGGGTGGCCGAATGTGAATCATCTGTGCATAACATAAACCCGTGCGGATCAAGACCTTTTTCAGTGACCGCCTTCACCTGGTTGGCGACATCGTGCCAGGCAGAACCGTAGCGCATCATCACTTTCATCCCCTGGCGAGCACGCGCGATGGCATCCTCCAAACGGGTTCCTTCATGGTCATCCTGTGGTCCACCCGCCAAATAACCATGGAAGGGTAATCCCAGATCTGGTGAAGCATAATGTCCACCAATGACTTTCCCGGCGCAACGGGTAGCAGCCATTTCGGCATGCACTTTATCGTCACCATTAAACACTCCGGGGAAGTTCATCATTTCACCCAGACCGATGATTCCTGGCCACGTCATGGCTTCAGTGACCTCATTTGGCCCAAGCACGGCACCCGGCGTTTCAAATCCCGGTGCCGAGGGAACACAGGAAGGCATCTGTACAAATACATGAATCGGTTGCTGGGCAGCTTCATCCACCATTAAACGTACGCCCCTCAGACCGAATACATTCGCAATTTCATGCGGGTCGATGAACATTCCCGTCGTGCCGTGTGGAACAACAGCACGGACAAACTCGGTAACGGTAACCATACCCGACTCGACATGCATGTGTCCATCCAACAAGCCAGGAACCAGATATTTTCCTTTGGCATCCACCACTCGCGTTTCTTTACCAATGGTATGACTGGCATCTTCACCGACATAGGCAATGCGTCCGTTACGGATGGCAATATCAGTATGCGCTATAATTTCGCCTGTTTGCACGCACACCCAATTCCCATTGCGAATGACCAGATCAGCCGGGACACGGCCCATGGCACAATCGACCAATCCTCTTGCGTTCTGCAACCAGAAAGAATCCATTCCCATTCGGTTTACCTCTTCGACTTCAGCAAAGATTCGCTCATAAAATCATCCCCGATTCAACCTTCGATTAATCGACGTGCTGCTGCATTGTGTTTCTGAATATGGCTGGGTAAATCCAGACCTAACAATTGTCCCTGCTTAACCACGGCTTTACCCTGCACAAAGTTCCAGTTTACCTTCACCGACTGGCAAAAAACCAGGGCTGCCAGTGGATCGTGCAAAGCACCGGCGAAATCCAACTGATTTAGATCTATGGCAATGAAATCAGCGCATTTACCAACCTCAAGTGAGCCAATGTCTTTCCGTCCTAAAACCGCTGCCCCACCGCGGGTGGCCAATTCCAACGCTTGACGGGCTGTGAGGATCTCACTGCCCGTGGAAGAAAGCGAAGCCCCTTCCAGACCGGAACGCAATCGTGCCAGTAACATCGCCTGGCGTGCTTCTGCCAGTAAATGTGAACTGTCGTTGCTGGCAGAGCCATCCACACCCAGACCGACTTTGACACCTGCCTGCATAAATTCACGTAGCGGAGCGATCCCTGAAGCCAGCCGCATGTTCGAAGACGGGCAATGTGCCACGCCGCAACCTTCGCGGGCATAGACTTCGATCTCATCTTTAGAAACATGGACCGAATGGGCAAACCAGACATCTTGCCCAACCCAATCCACGGACTGCATGTAGGCAACCGGACGATAACCAAAGGTCTGCAGGGTAAACTGTTCTTCATCCTGGGTTTCTGCCAGGTGAGTGTGCAAATGGACTCCGTACTTTCGCGCCAACTCGGCACTTTGTTTCATCAAGTTACCGCTAACGCTAAACGGGGAACAAGGTGCCAGAACGATCTGCACCATAGCGCCCGCCTTGGGGTCATGATATTTCTGGATCAGTCGTTCACTGTCCACCAGAATATTCTCTTCGCTATCAACCACGCTATCTGGAGGTAGACCCCCTTTGCTCTGGCCTAGGCTCATCGAACCGCGTGAAGCCTGTAAGCGAATGCCAACGGCTTTGGCAGCTTCGATCTCGTCATCCAATCTGGAACCATTAGGAAAGAGGTAAAGATGATCCGAAGCGGTTGTGCAACCTGAAAGGGCCAGTTCTGCCAGCGCCGTCTGCGTAGAGATTCGAATATCTTCGGGAGTCATGCGTGCCCAGATTGGATATAACGTAGTCAGCCAGTTGAACAAATTGGCGTTTTGGGCGGCGGGGACAGCCCGAGTTAAAGTCTGGTAAAAATGGTGATGTGTATTGATCAATCCCGGCATCACGATGTGCCCGCTGAGGTCGACTACTTCATCTGCCTGAACCGGTAATAACCTTGTTTCTCCAACACTTTCAATAAAACCATCACGAATAAAAAGACCACCATCCGGAATTTCCCGGCGGTGGTCGTCCATCGTCACTAAGAGTTGCGCGTTCTTTATGAGTAATGTGGTCATGGGTTTATCAATCCTGTGCCAAACGAGAAGCGTCGAGCTGCTTATGTGTATTTGTCTGACAATCTTGTTTTTAGTTTAACACTTTTTTATAGAATGTCAATTGTCTGACAACAAGAAAAAATGTCCCCCGTTTCTTTTTTATTTCTCCCTCAGGTTAAACTTTGTCGGCTAATTCTGCTGCAAGTAGTGTATTTCGCAGCAACATGGCAATGGTCAACGGCCCAACCCCGCCAGGGACAGGAGTGATAGCGCCAGCCACTTGAACTGCTTCATCATAGGCCACATCGCCTACCAGACGGTAACCACGCGGTCGACTGGAATCTTCCACCCGGTTGATACCCACGTCGATGACGATTGCCCCTGGTTTGATCCAGTTACCGCGCACCATTTCAGCTTTACCAACGGCCGTTACCAGAACATCTGCCCGACGAACCACTTCGGGTAAATTTTTGGTCCTCGAATGACAAATCGTTACTGTGGCATTCGCCCGCACCAGCAATAATGCTACCGGCATCCCAACGATATTCGATCGACCTAATACGACTGCGTTCACGCCTTCCAGGGTAGGTAATTCTCTTTCAAGCAAAAGCATCACACCCGAAGGCGTGCAGGGAATGAACAATGGCTCGCGGCCCTTTTGTGCCAGCCGGCCGATGTTGACCGGATGAAAGCCATCGACATCCTTATTCAACGCCACAGTGTTGAGTACGCACTCCTCATCTAGGCCAGCGGGCAGAGGTAGTTGTACCAGAATGCCATTGACTCTGGGATCAGCACTCAGGTTCGCCACCAGCGCTTCCAGATCTTTTTGGCTGGTGGAAGCGGGTAATTCGTATCCAAATGACTCGATGCCTACTTCAGCGCAGGCTTTTTGCTTGGATTTAACATAGGATTGGCTGGCAGGATTTTCTCCCACCAGAACGGTTGCCAATCCCGGTCGGGATTTTCCCGCAGCGACCCGTTGTGAAACTGCAAGGGCAACTTCAGCTCGAATCTGCCCCGCAATCAACTTTCCATCGATCACTTTTGCCATCATATGGATCCTTTCAAAGCCTTGATGATTGATTTTATTATACAATCATCGCTGGAATTCGATTCTTTACCCCTTTCGATAAAAGCTAAGTTCAACAAATCCACAAACCGTTTACCATTTTCGTTTTTTGCTCATGGTAGAATTAGTGGCAAGCAATTTTCTACCTCTTGGGAGGAAATCCATGAGCAAAATTTGTGTGGTTGGCACTGGCTACGTTGGTCTGGTTACAGGTACTTGTTTTGCGGATTTGGGTAACCAGGTCACCTGCCTGGATGTCGACCATGAACGGATCGATAAACTAAATAGTGGTGAAATGCCCATTTATGAGCCTGGACTGGAACAACTGGTGATGCAGAATGTACGCTCCGGGCGCCTGACCTTTACCACAGATTATCCTGAAGCCTTGAAAAACGCTGAGTATGCTTTTATCGCAGTGGGCACCCCATCGGGCACCGATGGAGAAGCTGACCTGCAATATGTGCGTTCAGCCGCAGAAGCCATCGCCGATCACGTCGATTGGCCTATCGTGGTCATCAATAAATCCACTGTACCGGTGGGTACCGGCGATTGGGTGGGTGAAGTGATCAATCAACGACGCAGTGATCGTCCCCTTGATTTTAGCGTTGTGTCCAACCCGGAATTCTTACGCGAAGGCTCCGCCATCAGCGATTTTATGACCCCTGATCGCGTGGTACTCGGTTCCTTAAAAAAAGAAGCGGCTGAACGGGTAGCCTCTCTTTATCAGCCCTTGCGTTGTACGATCATGATCACCGACCTGCGCACCGCTGAGATGATCAAGTATGCATCGAATGCCTTTCTGGCCACTCGCATCTCATTTATAAATGAGATTGCCAATATCTGCGAGGCTTTGGGGGCAGACGTCACCGAAGTCGCCCGTGGAATGGGGCTCGATAAACGTATCGGTCCCAGTTTTCTGGATGCCGGCCTCGGTTGGGGAGGCTCTTGTTTTCCGAAGGACGTCAAGGCGCTGGAACACATGGCTGTGCTGCATGGCACACAACCTCAACTTCTGCAAGCAGTCATGGAGATCAACCGTAACCAACGCCGTCGTGCGGTGATGAAATTACGCAAAGCGCTGGGCAGTCTCAATGAGAAGACCATCGGGGTCCTGGGTCTGGCCTTTAAACCCAACACTGATGATATTCGCGAGTCCCCCGCTCTTGAGATCATTCACCTGCTGCAAAACGAAGGGGCTCACGTCAAAGCTTATGATCCGCAGGCAATCTCCAATGCCAGCAAAATCCTGCACGACGTGGAGCTATGTGATACCCCCTACCGAGTAGCTGAAGACGCGGATGCTCTATTGCTCGCCACACATTGGAATGAATTCAAACAGCTAGACTTTGATCGCATTCTCAAAATGATGCGCCAACCAGTATTACTGGATGGACGTAACCTGTGGGACGCCGAATGCCTGCGTGCGCTCGGATTTAAATATATCGGAGTAGGTCGGGCAGCCAACGGTACTTTTCACAACGAAGAATAAATGATTTTGAGTTTCACCAAACCACCTTTTCCAAGGTGGTTTTTTTTAACCCATTTTTCTTCCCTGATTATATTTCTCATACGCTTTATTAATACTTATCGGATATTATTTAGGTGAATCAATATTCATTGATTCAAAAAGGATAATTATGTCAATCTATGACTTTACAGTAAAAACGGCTCAAGGGGATGAAAAATCCTTAGGTGAATACAAGGGCAAAGTATTATTGGTGGTCAATACCGCTAGTAAATGTGGTTTCACACCGCAGTACGCCGAATTGCAATCCCTTTACGATGCCTATCACAAAAAGGGTCTTGAGGTTCTGGCTTTCCCATGCGACCAGTTTGCCCATCAGGAACCGGGCACAGATGCTGAAATCCAATCTTTTTGCCAGATGAATTATGGAGTTACCTTTCCCGTTTTCTCGAAAATCGACGTCAATGGGAAAAATGCTCACCCGCTGTACAAGTACCTGCGCAATCAGAAGAAGAGCGTATTAGGCAACTCAATCAAATGGAATTTCACGAAGTTTTTGGTAGATCAGCAGGGAAATTTGATAGAACGGTATGCACCTTCTTTCAAACCCTCTGAAATCACACCTGAAATAGAGAAACTGTTAGCCTAAACCTGCCCCTAAGAAGAAATCACCGGCGATTTCCTTGACCAGTGATTTCTTAATTCGGGAGTTGGAGAATAACCTAAGATTTTTTCAAGTAATCGACGATGCTCACCAGCATTTCATCGCGAACTTCACGGAATCCTGCCAACTTTTCTTCATCCTTTCCCGGTATCTGGGCCGGATCGACAAAACCGATATGTTCTTTCTTGCCCTCGCCTAACCATGCCGGGCAATTATTTTCGGCCCCACCACATAAAGTGATCACCCGATCAAATTTTTGTCCGATAAATTGTTCTACCCATTTACTTGTTCCCTGGTGATTAATCCCCAACTCTTCCAGAACCTGAATCGCCATCGGATGAACATATCCGGCAGGGGCGATCCCGGCGCTAAAAGCGTGCCATTGATCCGGCAAATAATGGTTCATCAAAGCTTCAGCAATTTGCGACCGGCAGGAATTTCCCATACACAAAAACAACACAGTTGTAACACAAGGTTTTTCCTGTTTCACAGAACGTTCAAGCCGTGATATATTCAAAAAATCATCCGGATTCTTCCTATTCAACCGACTGACAAACATAATGACTGCTTTCATTTTTGGTACACTGATTTCGACGCTGCCAATTTCCCTGCCATTCATTTTGATTGCTTGGACTGTGACAGTTTTGTATCGTCACCACCAACATAAAAGGGTGAATTGGTGGTGGATGTTTGCTCTGGCTGGTTTTGTCATCACTTTGGTAAATATCCTTTCGAATACTCTCGTTTCCTTTACTCCTGATCGCGATGGGTTCCAATTTCATGGGAATATCAACCTAGTGCCTTTCATCAGTATCTTTAAAATGGTAAATGATCTTCTATCATCGCAGCCCTCCGGATATTCTTTCATCAATTTCTTCGGGAATATTGGTTTTTTTGTGCCGTTTGGTTTCTTCATCCCCTTCCTTTCTAAGAAATTTGCGTCTGCCTGGAAAGTGATCCTCTTCGGTTGCCTGCTCTCCATCTTCATTGAGGTCTGGCAACTTTTCTTGCCGGCCAGGGGATCGGATATTGATGATGTAATCCTGAATACACTGGGAACTGCCATTGGTTACTTACTTTTCTGGATCGCAAGAAAAGTGTTTCCTAGGTTCATCGCTCATTTTCTAATTTGACAAAGAACCTACTGCCTTAACTAAAAAGGCAGTAGGTTTCATTACTCTTCCAGAACACTCTTTTCCAAAATTGACTCTTTCATTTTGGCCTGAGGTTCGGGTTCAAACTCATCGAGGATTAACTGCCAGCCAAAAAGTTGACTGAAAACAGTCGTCACATCGGCAGCCGAAAGGGAATGAATTCCTTGGGCGGCCAATTCGAGGAGCAGGTCATTGGCCAGCTCGCCAGCCTGGCGGTAAAGCGCGATCAGTGCCCCGGTGGAATCGTCGGAGGCGATGTGGTTGATGGAGAGTTTACCGCAGCCTGTGCAGTGGTGGATTAACATCAGCTCTCCATGAGCATTCGTCACATATTTCTTGTGATTCTTTTTCACCGTCAACCCGATCGGTCGCATGCGTGCCCCACAGGTCGCTTTACGATCTCCTATCTTGAACTCGTCCACATGCTTTGACCATAGGCAATTTGGACAATGATTACGGTTATTCACCCCGGCCAACTCTTTATCAGTGGTTACTACCGACCCGCAATTCACGCAGCGGAAATGAGCTTCATATTCTTTGCCCTTTCGACCTGGTTGGGAATAGGGTTTGTGTTTACTCCTTCGTTTGTTTATTTTTTCATAAGTGTCGGTATCAGGGTCATCCTGATGATATTTCTTCGAAGCATTGGTGTACATGGGGTCCTCAACAAAAAAAAACCAGCCGCGGGAAAATCCCATGGCTGGCTGCAATATTCTATATTGATCAGCGAAGACAATTCTTTCGGTCTCTTGCAGGTAAACTCGCAGAATCCGGCGAAGTCTTAAAATAACAACCACGGGCTTGAGGAATGCACCCGTGGTTGAAGTCAGTTAACGTAAAAAACTGGTGTTGAACCTTTACGGGTGCACACTGAGAACCTTTCTGCCTACAACGACCAAATGCTTCTTATTTATTAAACACTCTCCTGTTAGAAGTAAGAACGCCTAAATTTATCTTGGATTATCGAAATCTGTCAATAAAAAAAACGGAACGCTTACTCGACTTTTTGATGATGAACTTTCAGATATTCCTTCAGGAACTGACCGGTATATGAGGCTGCATTCTCGCAGATTTCTCGCGGAGTGCCTACCCCGATCAACTCGCCACCCATATCCCCGCCTTCAGGGCCCAGGTCGATGACGTAATCGGCCACCTTGATGATATCCAGATTGTGCTCGATGATGAGCACCGAATTGCCGGAATCCACCAAACGTTGTAATACTTCGATCAACATGTGTACGTCTGCGGCGTGCAGGCCCACCGACGGCTCATCCAGCACGTACAAGGTGCGCCCGGTAGCACGGCGAGAGAGTTCACGCGCCAGCTTGACACGTTGCGCTTCGCCGCCGGAGAGCGTCGTGGCCGGTTGTCCGATGCGGATATAGCCCAAGCCCACGTCTTGTAACGTCTTCAGCTTGGTTTGAATGCCGGGGATGCTGGTGAACATTTCCAGACCG
>Ga0182011_10002003_pt1 | contig 17528 bp, 15 predicted proteins | sample 711E1DmetaG_FD_120481 | JGI IMG/M metagenome (GOLD analysis project Ga0182011, IMG submission 120481) | Permafrost microbial communities from Stordalen Mire, Sweden - 711E1D metaG | ecosystem: Environmental > Terrestrial > Soil > Wetlands > Permafrost | place: Sweden: Stordalen | collected... | reverse complement strand
GGGGGATCAATGGATTTGTTGATGTGCGCGATGTTGCAAGGGCCATGGTGCTGCTCATGGACAGTGATATTTCAGGAGAAAGGTTTATTTTGTCATCGGAGAATTGCTCGTATCAGCAGATATTTGAATTTATGGCCGGATATCTTGGAAAGCCGGCTCCTTCGATAAATGTTCCGCCTGCCCTTACAGGCATTGCCTGGAGGGTTGAAGCTGTCCGCAGTTTCATCATGAGAACCCTGCCCGAAGTCACAAAAGAAATGGCGACCACGACTACCCAGGTTTATGCATATTCCAACGAAAAGATCAGGAAAGCCTTAGGGTTTGAATTCAAACCGGTTGAACAGTCGATCAGGGAAATCTCGGAATTCTTTTTAAAGGACCATTCAGGAATCTGATTTAAAATGCACGATGTACGAATGGAATAATCGAATAACGAATTTTGAATCTTGAATTACCTATGATTCATCGCTCTTCACTAATCGCTCTTCGCTAATCGCTAATTGCTAATCGCTCTTCGCTAATCGCTAATCGCTCATCACTTATCACTGCGGGATATTATTTTTATAATGATAATACCGGCTGATGATGTCGTCGACAAAACCTTCCATAGTGTAATCTGAAGTAAAATCACCAACAGTATCATTTTTCGCATAGGGATCTTTTCTCGAACGCCTGAGCAGATAATACTCCACGTTGCCATCCCAGCGGTTTGGATCTTTGCCGTATTTCTGAGCTTTTTCCCGGGCCAGCATAACACGCCCTATACCAACGTTATAAGCAGCAAGGATAAATTTAATACGGTCCCTGGGGTTGGTGATCTCAACCGGGAGTTGTTCGTCAAGGTGCTTGATATAGCGCACACCTGCTGCCAGCTGTTGAGCAGGTGTGGAAATGCTGTCCATCCCCATCTTCACAGCCGTTTCGGGCATCAGCTGCATAAGCCCGTAAGCATTTTTTGCTGAGACCTGACCCAGATGGAAATTTGATTCCTCATAAACCAATGAAGCAAGCAGGCGCCAGTCCCAGTGGATCTTCAGGCTCAGTTCTCTGAGTTCCTTGTCAAAGGGGGATATATGGTCACCTCTCAGGGTAACATAATCGCTTCTCATATTGGTTACTATCTTCTGGTTAGCGAAGTACTCAAGATAGGTTTTTTTATATTCTCCCGATTTTTTTGATCCTGCCAGCCAGTCGTCGAGCTTCATCCTCAGGGTATCGGAATTATGATTCACACCCCATGCAAAGGCATAAAGGGGGAAAACAACAACTGAAGCATCCAGGTTCTGGTAATACCGTTTATAGACCATTGCCGTGTTTTCAGGGCAAAGCATGTAATTTATCCTTCCTTCGGCAACCTTCCTGATCAGGCCTTCCTGGGAGATGTCGGGGTCCTCGATCAGGGTGGGGCGTTTAGCTGTCTGCTTAAGGAAGGATCGGTAGTAGGGGAACATGAACTCGTTCCTCCTTGCATGAACGGTATCTCCTCTGGAAAAATCACCGAGTGATTTAATGAGTTTCGGGGTATGATCCTTTCGTTGCAGGAGTATCAGGCGGGTTTCCCCGAAAATCTTTGTATAGTGGACCAGTCTCCTTCCTTCCGATGAAACAGGGAGGTTCAGGGCGATCACATCCGCCACATTATAATAAAGGTAATAATACAGTTTTGAAACATCTTCCGAAGCAATGATCTTCAAAGGCACTCCCAGGTAACCTGCAAAGGACTCGAGCAGGTCGAGCTGAAAGCCAACGGGTTCGCCCCGGTAAAGGAAGTAATTAAGTGTGTTGCGGTCGGTAAGAGCAAGAAGATAACCTCTTTCACGGATACGTTTTATTGCATCCTTTTTTTCTTCCACCCGGTAATAGATGTTCCAGGTAATATAAAATGCAATGGCAATAAGCACCACCCCCATCAGGATGATCCTGAACCTGTGAATAAATCTGCTTAATCTGGTCAATATATTGTTATGCTACTTTCCGGTATCTCCAGACAGCGAGACTGGACATTACGATGGCAAAAGCGACAAGCGAATAGAAATGGGGGCTGATATCAGCAAATGTAGATCCTTTCAAAAGTACCATCCTCATGATCTTGATGAAATACATCAGGGGGTTTAGCCTGTCAATCTGCTGTGCCCAACCGGGCATACTTTCGATCGCGGTAAATAAACCGCTCATCAGAATAAACACCACCATGAAAAAGAACGTTACCAACATGGACTGTTGCTGGGTATTCGTGACTGTTGACACCAGCAACCCGATCGACAAAATTACAAAAAGATAAACTCCACCCGACAGGAAGATAAGCCAGAGATTCCCAACGATCGGAATATCAAACACCAGCTTACCAATAGAAAGTCCGAATGCAAGCTCGAACAGGGCTATGATCCAGAACGGAGCCAGCTTTCCGGCGATAAACTGAATTTTTCGGATAGGGGTGACATTGATCTGTTCAATGGTGCCGATTTCCTTTTCGCGCACAATATTCATTCCCGAAAGCAATAAGCCGATAATGGTTACAAGAAGTACCAAAATCCCAGGCACCATATAGGTTTTATAATTCAGTTTAGGGTTGTACCAGTAACTGTATTCAGTCTGGATGTTTTTTAATCCGGCCATCTGTGAAGGGCTAAGCCAGTCCTGGAGCAGTTCCCGGTTGAAGTCGATAAGGATGGAACTGCAGTAAGCGCTGCTTAACCCGGCTACAGCCTGGTTGATGGCATTGATGGAAAACTGCACCTTGCTCTGGTTTTCCCTAACCAGCTGCCGTTCAAATCCGTTGGGAATTCTGATAATGACATCTACCTTGCCTCTCTGCATTAAGTCAATGGCCTTATCATAGGAAAATGTGCTCTGCACAATCTGATAAAACGGAGATCCTTCATATTTGCTGATGAGCTTCCGGGAGGATGAGCTTAAGTCAAGATCCACAACAGAGACCTTGATGTTTTTCATCTCAAAAGTTGTTGCATTGACAAGGATAAGAAGCTGAACGATAGGCACTACGAATATAATAGGAAGCATCCCCTTATTCCGGAAAATCTGGAGGAATTCTTTCTGTATGATGAAGAGCAGTGTTCTCATATCCGAAATTCTCAGGCCAGCCTTACTTTGAACTTTTTAACACTCAGGAAGATGAACAACAGCGTAAACACGGCCAGGATGCCTGTCTCAAAGGCGATGTAACCGAAGCTGTTACCTTTCAGCATGATACTTTTTATTATGATGATAAAGTAAGTCGGAGGCATGATGTGGCAAAGCCATTGAAGGACCAGGGGCATATTCTCAATCGGGAAAATAAACCCGCTGAGCAGGATCGTAGGGAGCATGAGTGCCACAAGCGACAGCATCATGGCAATCTGCTGGCTGCTGGTTATGGTTGAGATCAGTATTCCCAGCGAAAGGGCCATGCAAATGAAAAGCAGGCTCTCGGCCAGGAGGAGGGTCACGCTGCCTGCAACAGGGACGCCGAATACCGTATTTCCAAGAATGATAATGATGCAGGCATCGGTAAATGCAAGGAACACATAGGGGAAGACTTTTCCGATGATGATCTGGAACGGCTTCAGGGGTGAAGCAAGAAGGAGCTCCATAGTGCCGAGTTCCTTTTCTTTGGTGATGGAAAGCGAAGTCATTAAGGCTGAGATCAGCATCAGCAGCATGGCCATCAGGCCGGGTACCATCATGTAAACCCCTTTCATCTGCCCGTTATACATCATCCGTACCTCAGGTGTTATCTGCATGGGGATTTTTTCGGCATTCAGTGAGATAAGGTAATTTGACAGGATTCCCTGTATATAATTGACCAGGATGTTGGCTGTGTTCGGATCCGATGCGTCGCCTATGATCTGGACCTTTGCATTCCCGGTCTTGTCGAGGCTTTTCGAAAAATCGGGCCCGAAGATCAGTACCAGTTTGACATTCCCCTCCCTGAAAACCTGTTCAATCTGCTTGTAGGAGATCAGGTTCCTGTCAAGGATGAAATAACCCGATGAGAGCACTTTCTCGCTGATCCTGCGGGTTACCTCGTCTTTCGACTGGTCCAATATGGCGATGCGGGCATCCTTGATCTCGTTGGTGATCACATAACCGAACAGCAGCAACTGCACGGCGGGCAGGCCAAACAGGATCAGCAGGGTGCGGTAATCCCTGAAGATGTGGTAGAATTCCTTAACGACAAAGCCCAGGAAACGTTTCATCCGATTTCTTTTTTAGCCGCCCATGAATAATAGAACCGGGATGCCGAGATCAGCAGGGGCAAGGCCATCCCGATATAAAAAGTAAAGAGGTATTCACGGTTGATCACATCGAATCTTCTAAGCAAAATGCCGGTTGTGATCATAAGCATCATCATAATATATGACCTGACATTGAAAAAGGAAAATGCGCAAGGGTAAGGGATATTCAGGCCCCATATTCTTTTGATATGTTTCCTCGAGATCTTCGCGAAGAGGATAAAATAAAACGGGATACCTATGATAATCCCGGCCAGAATGTTCAACAAGAGATGGGGCGAGTGCTTCATCTCATAATCGAGGCCCCGCCACATCAAGATACCCCCGGCAATAGTCCAGGCAAGGCCTGCAATAAATAAGAGGTTGTGCTTCGAGACGGAGGGTTTTAATTTCTGAGATAGCGACATTTCAATTTATTTTTATTCTTGCGAGTTTTAAAAACACTTCATTCATAGAGTTGGCCACATAATGTTTTTTAAGGTTTTCAGGGGTATCGAGCGCGGCAATTTTCCCATCGACCATGATGGAAACGCGGTCGCAGTATTCAGCCTCATCCATATAATGTGTTGTAACGAAAACGGTAATTCCTTCACGGGAAGCTTCAAAGATCATATCCCAGAACTGACGCCTTGTTATCGGATCAACACCACCGGTTGGTTCATCAAGGAACACTATTTTCGGGTTGTGGATGATGGCAACCGAAAAAGCCAGTTTCTGTTTCCAGCCAAGTGGTATATCGCGGATGAGCTTGTTTCTGGCCTCTTTCATGTCGAGTTTTTCCATAAGGTCTGTGGCTCTTTCTTCGATTACTTTCCTGCGGAGTCCATAAATCCCGGCGTAAAAGCGCACGTTTTCAAACACGGTAAGGTCGTCGTACAAGGAGAACTTCTGGCTCATGTAACCTATGTTCTTTTTGATCTTCTCCCTTTCCCTGTAAATATCAAAACCACCAACATTCAGTTTGCCGGAGGTCGGATACGAAAGCCCGCAAAGAATCTTTATGGTCGTAGTTTTACCCGCTCCGTTTGCACCAAGAAAACCAAAGATCTCGCCTTTTTTCACCTCAAAACTCAGGTGGTCATTGGCGACAAACGACCCGAACTTCTTCACCAGGTCCCTGACTACGATAATATTTTCGGCCTCCGGTCGATACATCTTTTTCAGCGAATATCGAATATCGAATAGCGAATATCGAATAGAAAGAAGCACACTAATCGCTCTTCGCTAATCGCTTGTTTAATATTACGACCATCATGGTTTAATCATAAGCTCCATAAAACAATCCTCAATATTCGCCTGTACCGGGCTGATCTTTACTCCTGAATGTCCTTTACCCTGCAGGTATTCATGGAGAGATTGTTCACCCACCTGCCCTTCCCTGAACGAAACGTGGGCCGACTGACCGAAGGCAAATACGGTATGCACCTTAGGATATTTCCGAAGATCAATGAGCAGGCTGAGAATGTCATCCGATTTCACAGAATATAATGTATGAGGATACTTTTTTATGACTTCGGATGGCGTGCTGATGGCCATTAACTTCCCGTCCTGGATCAGAGCCACCCGGTCACAAAGGCTGGCTTCATCCATATAGGGAGTAGCCACCACTATTGTTATGCCGCTGTTTTTCAGGCGCTTCAGCATTTCCCAGAATTCAAGCCGGGAAACTGCATCCACGCCGGTTGTAGGCTCATCGAGGATCAGAACAGAAGGCTTATGAATGAGGGCACAGCATAATGCCAGCTTCTGCTTCATACCTCCTGAAAGTTTACCTGCCTTCCGCTTTTTAAACGGCTCGATCTGAACATAGATATCCCTGATAAGGTCATAGTTTTCGGCAACTGAAGTCCCAAAGACAGTGGCATAGAAATTCAGGTTTTCTTCAACGCTAAGGTCAGTATACAATGAAAATCTTCCCGGCATATAGCCTATGTCCTGCCTGATCTTCCTGTAGTCTTTCACCACATCGAGCCCGTTGACAAGAGCTTTGCCCCCGTCAGGGATAATGAGGGTGGTAAGGATACGGAAAAGCGTGGTTTTCCCGCCGCCATCCGGTCCGATAAATCCGAACAACTCACCCCGTTCAGCGCTGAATGAAATGTCGTCCAACGCTTTGACACGGGGGTAATGTTTGATGATATTTTCAACGAATATGGCAGGCATGATAAAATCTTAATTTCCATTAAATGATTAGTGCTTTTTCTATTCGCTAATCGCTATTCGCTCACATCTTTGCACCGCTGCTGGGGTGTCTGTGTCGCGCAAACATGATATCGGTATTCCTTGACTATCCCATGCTCCTGGCACCCAATGCAGCTTGTGCAAAATGCTCGCTACAATATTTTCGCTTTTCGCCATTTTACTGCATGATCGACTTTGTCCAGAACGTATTCCTTCCGAGCAATGAAACACCAATATATCCCCTGATCTTTAGCCGGTTCGGTGTTTCAAACCGTATGTAGCACTTATATGTTTTTCCGTTTTTCGGATCGTAAATTGTTCCCCCCGACCACTCCTCTTTTCCATCAAAGACAAAGTTTTTCAGGTTTACCAATCCGATCAAAGGGATTGATTTCAACTTACTGTCAGGGTTCTCTTTGTCGGTACGAGGCTGTCCGGTAATTGAGTCGAGCGGAGTCCTTAGCCAGACAAGTTTGCCAAAATATTTATCACCTTCTTTATAGATTGTAATTTTGCCGGTAGCTTCCTGGTTCAGCCAGGTGCCTAAAATATCATCGGTTTTGTGGGTCTGGGCCGATCCCTTCAGTGCCGATGTTACCAGCAGCAGGAATACAAATGCAGTCGTGATGATGTTTCTCATACGTTATGGTTTTTGGTTTGATGTATTTATGAATCGAATCTCACCCGGCATGCCGATCTTCATGGATCCGTCATTTTTAACCCTGACTTTCACGGCATAAACCAGGTTTACTCTTTCTTCCTTGGTTTGTATTGTTTTTGGTGTAAACTCAGCCGTAGGGGAGACCCAGGAAATAATGCCCTGCACATGAGTATTTGTATTTTCATCCTTATCATAGGCTACGTCAATTCCGGAACCCAGTTTGATATACGGAAGCTGTGTTCCGCCTACATACGCTCTGAGTGTTATTACCGACAGGTCAGCAATCTTATACAATGGCTTTCCGTATGTGGCCACCTCATCTTTCTCGGCATACTTGGTCAGAACCGTGCCCTTGATCGGGTTGATGATTTCTGAACGGCTGATGGACTCATCAAGCTGGGCGATCTGCTGGGTGATTGAAGCCACCTGGCTGGAGATCCCCCCGAACTGTATCTTTAAGGAAGCCACCTGCTTATCGATAAGATTGAGACTGGCATTAATGTCATCCATTTGTTTCTGGGTTGCAGCACCATCCTTAAGAAGGCGTTCAACCCTGTTCTTATCAACCAGTACATTCTCACGGTTTTGTTCCTGCACTGCGATTTGTGAAGCGACATCATCCTTTCGGGAAGCTGTTGCACCGCGGGTTTCAACGGACTGTTTCCTTTTCAGGCAGAGGTCGGTTGTATCAATATACCCGACCAGGATACCCGAATCAAGGAGCTGTCCTTCTTCAACATCGAACTTCATGATCTGTCCGGTGCCAAATGAAGAAACCATCACTTCAGTAGCTTCGAAGGTGCCATAAGCTTCGGGTTTGTTTTTATCGCTGCTGCAGGATGAAAGAATTGCAATCCCTGCAAAAATTCCAAGAAGATATTGTTTCATTGGCGGTAATATTACACGGTAAAATTACAATTTACCTATATTGTACAAATAACTGATTTTTGCCTTGATTAGCTGGATCTTATGGATTTCGAGGCCCATCCTGGCCTGCGTTTCGTCGTTGACACGGAGAATATAATCACTTGATGTGATCACCCCGTTGGTTAGCTGAGAAGAAGCCGTTTTGGTAATTCCTGCTCTCAGATCTATAAGTTCCTGGTCCTTAAGGATCAAATCGGAGAGTTTAGTGATATCGGTAATGTTTTTCTGAGTAGTCACCCTGAGATTTTTATCAAAGGACTCCTGTTGGTTTTTCAGTATATCACCCTGGATGTCATAAATCTTTTTTTCATTCCTGTTGGCGTTCCAGTTCCATGGGGTCCATGTAAGTTTGGCGCCCACCATGAGCATGGGAGCAATGTCGCTCGACAGAAAATTATACCCCGGCCTTCCAAGACCAAACTGCCCGAAAGCCCAGAACTTAGGATTCCATTTTGTAGTGACCATGTTTTTCATCAGGTTGACCCTGTCTCTTTGTATGTCAAAAAGTTCATACTCAATGCGTTTATTTTCATAATTCAGGCCTGGTATTGTGATCCGGGGTGTTTTAAACACCGAATTCTCATCCAAAGTCATTGAAATAAGTTCTGAAAGCATTCGTATGCCGGCCAGGCGGTCCATGGATAATTCATAAGTGTTCTGATCAAGTTTGATAATCTCGGCCCTGATGAGGTCAGCATCCATTTTAAGTACAGCGCCATTCTTTACGGCCGATTCCACCTCCTTCAGCTTTGATTCAAGCTGTTTTTTTGTCTCCTTGAATAATCTTATATTTTGCTCATCGAGGAGAATGCTGAAGAAGAACTGGTTCACCTGGTCTTTCAGAAGATAAAGGCTGGCGTCGACATTCTTTTTGTCGACATTGAGATTGAACTTTTCAAGTTTCTTCTGATAATTTGTAACATTACCATCGTAGATGGATTCATTCACATCCAGTGTGAGTTTATACTGATCTTTGGGAATTACGGGCCCCTGGAGCTGGGGGAGGCCGGCCGGAAGCGGGATCACAACTTCAGTCACCTGGTTTTGCCAGTTTGCGCTGCCGTTGACATTGAACTGGGGAAGATAGTTTTTGTTCAGGTTTTTGGTCCTGAGATCGCTGGATTTGTCGAGCAGGCCTGCCTGCCTGATCAGGGGATATGTTTTCTGTATTTGCTGATAACAGAAATCGAGCGTGATGGTATCCTGGGCTGCAAGCTGTTCCAGGCCAATGCCAAAAAGAAATAGCATTGACAATAAATAATTAACGTTAAACAAAGCTTTTATCCTTTTCATATCCTTTCAATGCATTGGCAATAAATATAGGGACTATTTTTTTTCTCTGTTCAAAAAATGCGGCCATTCTGTCGTCTGGAATTGCAAATATCGACTGAATCAGAGGTTTTGCCACGACCGGAAAAATCACAAGCCCGAGAATGTTTACATAAATATGAAGTGGGTCAATATCAAGGCCCATTTCTTCTTTTAGTTGATTTTTCATCTGATCAAGTAAAAGTTCGGGCGAAGGATTCTGTTTCAGGATGATTTCCCGGAGCTGATCAGGTTTGTCGAGAAGAGCATTAATGACAAATTGTACTATATAGGAGTGACGGGAAATAAAATTGAGATAAAAGTTGACGAAGATTTCGATCTTAGACGTTAAGGTCATTTCTGACAGAAAGATCTCTGTCATTTTTGAGGCTATCTGAGCGAAGGTTTCATTAAAAATCTTCTCAAAAAGGGATTCCTTGTTTCTGAAATAATAATGCAATAATGCCTTGTTAATACCTGCCAGATCGGCAATCTCCTGCATCCTTGCGCCATTGAAACCTTTCTGATGAAAGACCTGACGGGCTGCATCAAGAATCTTGTCTTCAGTATGTTGAATGTTACCCATTTGGTTTAACCAATAGGATTAAACAAATAATTTAACCAAGTGGTCAAAATTATGAAATATTTTTTAATCTCCGACAGAAGAGTGAAAATATTTTTTATAAAACAGCTTGGAGTAAAATCAGAAATAGGTTTTTAACCGCCGGGATTATTTCGGGATTTTAATCTTTTGCCCGGGCTTCAGGTAAGAGGCATTGTTAATGTCGTTCAGTTTCTTGAGCTGGGCAACAGTCACATTATATTTATCGGCAAGATCCCAGAGGTTATCACCTGCCTGAATGGTATAATAGAAAGAATTGGTAATTGCAGCAGAAGGCTTTGAGGGTTTAGAAGCAGGGGGTTTAGCAACTGAACCTGAAGAAGCGGAAGGTTTTTGAGAGCCCCCCTGGATCTTTATCTTCTGGCCAATGACGACTACTGTAGAGGAGAGATTATTCCAGCTCATGAGTTCATTTACGGTGACGTTGTATTTACCGGCAATAAGCCCAAGTGATTCACCGGTCTTCACAATATGGATTTGGGGGTTGCCGACTTCCTGTTCCGGCTTAGAAGCAACAATTTTCGTAGTGTCTTTATGGACTGCAGCAGATTTTGTTGAATCGGCCTTCGCGGCCATTTCCTGTTTATGGAGAAGTGAATCAGGAATTTTCGGAACTGAACCGGGTACATAGACAAAGATCTTCTGCCTTGGTTTTACGGAATTCTTTTTCAGGTTGTTGAGAGATTTTAATTCCGGGATGCTCATGTGGAATTTTTTTGCGATGCTGGCCATGGTCTCACCTTTTTTTACTGTATATTGCTGGGTCTCACGGTAGCTGGAATAGATAGCGGCAAGACTTGCATCTTCGGAAAGAGCTTTCTTTGTTTTAAAGGCATAAAGCGCAGTTTCATTATTGATAAAATCGCCCACATATTTTTTTCTCAGCCTTAATTTATAAGGCACTTCAGGTGTGGCCGGGATTACCCCTTTTTTATAGGCCGGGTTCAGGAAGGCGATCTCATCCCCGGGGATGTTGAGCATTTCGGAGAGCTGGTCGAAGGTAAGAGGATGTTTGACTGTAACCGTATCCACCTCGTAAAACAGTATGCCGGGATCAACAGGATAGATCTTATGCTCATTTGCATAGGCAAGTACGTAACTTACTGCTATAAAAGCAGGTACATACGACCTTGTTTCTTTTGGCAGGTAACGGTGTATTGCCCAGAAATTTTTCATGCCTCCCGATCTGCGGATGGCTTTATTCACATTGCCTGCACCTGAGTTATACGCTGCGAGCGCCAGTGACCAGTTCCCGTATATATCATAAAGGTCCTGCAAATGTTCACAGGCTGCGATGGTGGCTTTATATGGATCGTAACGGTCGTCGACATAGGAACTAACCTTCAGTCCGTAAACTTTACCGGTACCATACATGAACTGCCAGAGGCCTTTTGCCCCGGCTTTTGAGTTGGCAACCGGGTTCAGCGCCGATTCGATCACGGCAAGGTATTTAAGTTCCAATGGCATATTGAAGCGGTCAAGCTGTTCCTCAAACAAAGGGAAGTAGATTTCCGAGAGGCCCAGTATACGGGCAGTAAGTTTGCGTTTCCTTACAGCATAAAGTTCAATAAACTTCCTTACCTCATAGTTATACACATATTCAAAAGGGGAATTTTCGTTCATCACGGCTATCCTTGCGGCATATGCCGAATCAGAAAAATACGGGATATCCGTTTCGGTATAATTGTTCCATGAAGGATATTTCAATTCATGTGGCGAAGAGCCGTCTGAAAAAACCTTGAGTGTTGCAAGACTGTCAAGCATGGACATAACTGCATCATCCTCAATAAGTTTTGTTTTTTTTGCTGTTGTATCGGGTCGGAGGGTATCTTGGGGAAAAAGGATATGCGGGATTATCAGAAGTATGATCAGAATGGAAAGTAACCGGATAATCCTCATTCGATTTTTTAATAATTTATTATGGATGAACAATTTGCAAAGATATCCTTTTTTTAAAAATTCTCGACGTGAATTGTCACCTCAGAATTAACAAGGCTTTGTTTAATGTCCGCTTCTATTCTGTCACAGAGTTCATGAGCATCCCTCACAGTAAGGTTCTCATCAAGGTTAAGGTGAAAATCGATATAACTGAAGTTGCCGGCCCTGCGGGTGCGGAGGTCATGATATTTAATGTTTTCTTTACAATGATTGTCGATAATGTTCCTGATCACTTTAATTTCATCAGGATCAAGGGATTCATCGAGCAGAGGTTTATACGCCTTCATCAGAAGGGCATATGATTCCTTCAGGATCAGTATACTTACGAGAATAGCGACAATAGGGTCCAGGATATGATATCCGGTGATCCATATCAGCCCTGATCCTGCAGCAACGCCGAGGGAGGTATAAACATCGGTTTTAAGGTGAAGTGCGTCGGCTTCAAGTGCGATTGAGCCTGTGGACTTTGCTACCTTATAGAGGTACCATGATACGACAATATTCGCTGCTGCAGAGATGCACATAACTGCAAAACCCAGGCCTATTGTTTCAACTTCTGCAGGTTTAATTATCCTGTGAACCGCTTCATAGATGATCCAGACAGCTGCCACAAAGATCAGCAGGGCTTCGATAACCCCTGAAATATTCTCAATTTTCCAATGCCCGTAAGGATGACGGTCGTCGGCAGGACGGTCGGAGACTCTGACCGAAAGATAAGCGATAACAGAAGCAAGAAGATCCATAAATGAATGGATAGCCTCCGAAATAATAGATACTGAACCGCTTACAAGACCTGCCGTGAGTTTCAATACAATGAGCAGGGTGTTGGAGAATACTGAAAGACTGGCTGCCTGTACTTTCTTGCTCATCAATTCAGAATTTCGGCAAAGGTAATGATTCAAAACGAAGGTTAAATTGTTAAATTTGTCATATTAAATCCCTGCCCCCATGAAAACATTCTTTTCCGTTCTTGCCTGTATTCTTTTCTTTACACGATTGTCGGTTGCCCAGGATACCACCATGAGGGCGCCATTCAGGTTGACACATGAAATGTCGCCTGAAGAATTATTACATAAGAGCGAGATCGGCAAGACTTTCGTTGAAACGGACCCACCTGTAGGACCAGTCAGGAATGTGGAGGAATTCGGCCGGATGCAGGGCGCTCTGGTAAGATACCCTTTCGGTATCCCTATATCCCTGATCAAGGAAATGGCGGCCAATGTCATGCTTACAACCATTGTGGCAAACACCTCACAAAAAAACACGGTGATAAATATGTATGTAAGTAATGGAGTTGATACAAGCCATTGCAATTTTTTACTTGCACCCACCGATTCTTACTGGACACGGGATTATGGTCCATGGTTTGAATCGGACAGTTCAAACCATATCGGGATCATCGATTTTCCATATAACCGTCCGCGGCCAAATGATGACGAAATACCGAAACGGGTTGCAGAGATGCTGGGGATACAATGGTTTGGAATGAACCTGATTGCCACCGGAGGCAATTATATGACCGACGGAATGGGAATCTCTGCTTCAACAGACCTTATATGGACCGAAAACCCTACTTTGACGCACGAACAGGTTGCCCAAAAAGTTCATGATTATCTGGGAATTGAAAACTACCAGGTTGTTCCTGACCCGAATGTGAATACTTCGATTGACCATATCGATTGCTGGGGAAAATTCCTTGCGCCCGACAAGATACTGATCAGGAAAACAGTTCCAACCAATCCCTGTTACAACGCACTTGAATCAGCAGCTTCTTACTGGGCCTCACAAACCTGTTCCTATGGTTACAATTACAGGGTATTCAGGGTACAAACCCCATCGGATGAACCGTATTCCAATTCAGTAATCCTGAACAATAAAGTGCTGGTCCCATTCATGAATACAAACTGGGACGACAGTGCCAAAGCAGCGTATGAGGCAGCGATGCCCGGATATACTGTGACAGGTTTCCTCGCCCAGCCTTCGACACCCTGGATCTCAACCGACGCCCTGCACTGCCGTGTAATGGGGATAGCAGATCTCGGACTTTTGTATATCAGGCACATACCTCTATCAGGGACGCAACCTTGCGATAATAATTATATAATCAACGCGGATATTATTGCCTGCAGTGATTCAGCAGTAAAGACAGATTCAATATTGCTCTATTACATGGTCAACAGCGGGTCATACCAGGCGGTTCACATGACTCACCTCTCGGCAAACCATTACATGGGTATCATCCCTGAGCAACCTGCAGGCAGCGCTGTAAAGTATTACCTGTTCGTTGCTGATAATTCCGGCCGCAGGGAAACTGCCCCGTTTATCGGGGCGGCGGATCCTTTTACTTTCACTACTGACTATACAAATATTGTGGCTGTGCCCGATACCTTATGGTTTATAACACCAGCCGATGCATTTGGCGGGAAAGTAACACATCTGCACAATTATATGGCATCTTCAGTTGACCTGCTGGATGTTGAGATGATCAGCGGCCACTGGCCGATGTGGTACGTCGATTCTATTACTACACATACCTTCCCTTATACAATAAACCCGGGAGATTCGGTTTATATCAGGGTAAAGGTTGATATACCGACAGATCACAACACCGGAACATTTATTATTGACACTCTTAATTATAACACATCCCTTGGGCCGAAACATGTAATTCTGATGTTCAATCCCCAGATACTGGGAGGGATCAGTGAGTCAGGGAAAGGTACTTTGCTTGGAAATAACTATCCAAACCCGTTTTCAGCAGCAACAACAATTTCTTTAACTCTCCCCAGGCGCGGAAACGCGGACCTTGGCATTTTTGACCTTAACGGGAAGCAGGTCAGGCATCTCTTTTCAGGACTTATAAACGAAGGGGACCATGACTTTACATGGGATGGGACAGACAAAGAAGGGAACAAAGTTGCGGCAGGCATTTATTTATACCGGCTCTGGACAGAAAAAGAAACTCTCGTAAAACGGATGGTTCTTATTCGCTGATGCGTTTCTCGGGCCTCATCTGCGGGAAGAAAAGCACATCCTGGATAGATGACTGGTTGGTCATAATCATAGCGAGGCGGTCGATTCCGATACCCATGCCCGATGTAGGAGGCATGGCAAACTCCAGTGAGCGAAGAAAATCCTCATCCAAAACCATGGATTCATCATCGCCGCGTTTGCCAAGTTCCATCTGGGATTCGAACCTTTCCCTCTGATCGATGGGATCGTTTAGTTCAGAAAATGCATTGCAAAGTTCCTTGCCGTTGCAAATAGCTTCAAACCTTTCAACAAGTCCGGGTTTGCTGCGGTGTTTTTTTGCGAGCGGTGACATTTCAATTGGGTAATCGGTAATAAAAGTCGGCTGAACAAGGTTGGGCTCGCATTTCTCACTAAAGATCTGGTCGATGATCTTTCCTTTGGCCATGGTTTTATCGACAGGAACCTCAAGTTGTTTCGCAATGGCCGCAAGTTCAGCCTCCGGTTTGCCGTCAATATCAATACCGGTATAATGTTTTATAACTTCATACATCGTGAACCGTTTCCAGGGACGTTTGAAATCGATCAGTTTGCCCCCGACCTGCACCCCGGTGTTCCCATGAAGGTCGATGGCTATTTTTTCGACCATTTCTTCCACCAGGTCCATCATCCATTCATAATCCTTATAGGCAACATAAAGCTCCATCTGTGTAAATTCAGGATTATGAAAACGGTCCATTCCTTCATTGCGGAAGTCCTTTGAGAATTCGTAAACCCCATCGAACCCTCCTACAATCAGCCTTTTGAGGTAAAGCTCATTGGCAATGCGCAGGTACAGGGTCATGTCGAGGGAATTATGATGGGTCTTGAAAGGCCTTGCTGCAGCGCCGCCGTATAGAGGCTGGAGAACCGGTGTTTCAACTTCAAGATAGGATTTGCTGTTCAGGAACTGTCGCATTGAGTTTACAAGCTGAGACCTTTTCACGAATACATCCCTCACATGGGGATTCACTATCATATCAACATAGCGCTGACGGTATCTCTGCTCCGGATCGGTAAAGGCATCAAAAACTTCTCCGTCCTTTTCCTTTACAATGGGCAATACCCGGAGGGATTTGGAAAGAAGCTTCAGGCTACTCACATGGATGGAAATCTCGCCCATCTGGGTGACGAAAACATAACCGGTGACACCAATAATATCGCCTATATCGAGAAGCCGTTTAAACACGGTATTGTACATAGTCTTGTCTTCACCCGTACAGATCTCATCACGTTTTATGTAAAGCTGGATGCGTCCGGTGGAATCCTGAAGTTCGGCAAAGGAAGCTGCTCCCATGATCCTGCGGGTCATGATACGGCCGGCAATGCTTATATTCCGGTAAAGGGAATTATCGGCAGGATAATTCTGTTTTATTTCAAACGCGGTCACATTAACCGGGAATGTTTCGGGAGGATATGGATTAATACCAAGCCTGAAAAGTTCATTCAGGGCATCACGCCGAATCTGTTCCTGCCCGGTCAGAGAAATTTGCATACGCTGAATTTTTCGGCAAAGATAAGGATTTAAGACAATACCGAATGCAGTATATGATGGGAGTTCATGGGTTTAAAGCCAGGGATATGTATCTGGTAATACAACAGAAGGGAATCCAAAAGGGATCTTCTTACCGCAGGTTTAAAATGCAAAGCCGCCTGATTTTCGATAGGGGTTGTGATAAGTGAATGAAACAGTTTGCCGTGTTCGGGCAGGATATAGGCATCTTTATCAGGGATGATGGGCTCGAACTGGCTTTCCTTAAGATTAAAAACGGGTTTTTTTTCAGAGAATTCAGGCTGAGGCTGTATTCCAAGATAGTGGGTCAGTTCAGCTGTAAATACAAGAGCGAAGCAATTCAGGTTATTGCCGGTGGAGTCAAGCAAAAGACAAGACTTCCACAGGAAATCAAATAGTTCCTGGTTTTTTTCCTCTTCCCGGATCGACTTATAAAGAAGTTCATTCATGAAGAGGGCGATGGAGCTTTTCCGGATATCGGAATGAATGCTCATATAAGGTTGAAACAGCCTGACTTCTTTTGCCATATGCAGGCTTGTTTTCTCCGAGAGGTAGGCCGTTACCTCAAGCAGGGTAAGCGGCTGGAACAATCCTGCTTTTGTTTTTGACTTTGGATTGCGGATCCCTTTGAACAGATAGGATTGAAGGCCGCAGGCCTCAGCATAAATACGGACTATAATACTGGTTTCAGAGTATTTTAAGGAATGAAGTACAATGCCTTTTGTGGTTACAAGCATCAGTTGATTACCAGGATTTTGGTCACCACCTTATCGCTTCCGGTCTCATTGGAAGCAAATACAAGGTAAACGCCCGTATGGACTTTCTTGCCGTCCATGGTGGTACCGTCCCATACTGCCTGTCCGCCCTCGGCTTTACCCGTATAGACAAGCCGTCCGCTGATATCCGTGATACGGATCTGAGCATTGGCGAGAAGGCCTTTAACGGCAATGTATCCATGATATCCTTCGCGGACCGGGTTGGGATATGCGTATACATTCCCGAAAGCATCACTTCCTTCGGTGGCAGTACTTTTAAATGAAATAACTCCTTTATCTGTTCCAAAATACACCTCGCCCGTAAGCGGGTTGATCGCAATGGATGTTACCCTGTCGGAAAGCAGGGGACTGTTTTCCGCTG
>Ga0182011_10002002_pt1 | contig 17529 bp, 17 predicted proteins | sample 711E1DmetaG_FD_120481 | JGI IMG/M metagenome (GOLD analysis project Ga0182011, IMG submission 120481) | Permafrost microbial communities from Stordalen Mire, Sweden - 711E1D metaG | ecosystem: Environmental > Terrestrial > Soil > Wetlands > Permafrost | place: Sweden: Stordalen | collected... | reverse complement strand
TCATTTACGTTCGGCAGTGTCTTCTCATCGGCGGGCTCGATTATACCTACTATGCAGACAGTGGAGCAGATCCCGCATCGAGTGCAGAGATCCTTGTCGACGAATATCGTTGTCATGGGAATCACTATTGGTTTCTTTTCTTTGTCATCCGGCCATCAGCCTCTGTCGGCTTATATGCAGGAAGAGGGTATCGGTTCAAGTGGTTCAGGAGCTGTGCCATGGTCTGACCGAGCGATTTTGCACGGGCAATGCCTTCCTCATCAGTCAGGACATCGCCGACATCCCGCCCAATCCCGATCGCGGGGAGGCCGGAGACTATCATCTCGCTTGCAAGGATGAAGTGGAGCATGGAATCCGCCGTGCGGCTGGCACCGGCACGCCGTACGGCGACCGTGGCGTTCCCCACCTTGTTCTTGAAGAGGTGGCCGTTGGCAAAGGAGACAAACCCGGCCCGGTCGATGAGCGCCTTCATCTCCGGGGTGACATCAAAGAAGTATACCGGGGAGCCGAGGATGATCCCGTCAGCGCTGCTCATCTTCTCGATGCAGGTATTCACCATGTCATCGTCGAATACACAGCGTCGGTCACGGTTCTCGAAACATTTGCCGCAGGCCGTGCACCCGCTGATCTTCTTTCCGCCCAGCTGGAGGGTCTCGGTCTCGATTCCTTTGTTATCGAGTTCTTCCAGGATATGCCGGATGAGGATCGACGTGTTGCCATCCTTTCTCGGGCTTCCGTTGAATGCAACAACTTTTGTCATGCTATCTTCCGTTCATCAGCTTCTTTCCGGCACTCCACGCATCCCCAGCATACTTCCCGAGCGCCCAATAACGATTGTCAGGCATCGTCAGGAAGAGTGGGGCGATCTCCGGGAAATCAGGTTTTCCGTCCTTGATGATCCTGCCATCTGCATATGCACCGACGATCTCGCCGATGTAGAGGCTATTAGTCGGGAGGGAAACGATTTGAATAAGACGGCACTCGAGCGAAACGGGGCATTCCCGGATCATGGGGGCGGTCTTCAGCGAGCCATAGAAGATATCGAAGGTCTCCGATTTGTCGACCTTTGCTCCTGACACAAGCCCACAGAAATCGGTCTTATCGAGAAGATCCGATGAGGGGATGTTCACGGAGAACGTCTTCGTCTCTGCTATGCCTTTCGCCGTGTAATGGTGATTCCCAATCCCGCAGACGATCATCGGCGGGCTAGCATTTGCCCGCGTGCACCAGCCCACGACCATAAAATTGGCTTTCCCCGAAACTTGTGCCCCTACAAGGACCACAGGCATCGGGATGAAAAAGTTCTGTCCGATCTGCATCTTATCCATAGGTTTTTTCCTCCCATTCGCAATATGGCTCTAAGTCTTCAGATAGAATGCCATTGCAGGCAGAATACTTGCAATTCTTCTGCAAGGGTAATATGAGCCATTAGCGAAAAATATGCACTAAATGTATAAATAGAGAATATAGGCGGTCCCCCGCTAGCCTGTCCTTACCCGATCTCCGCCTCGCCTTTAGAACCGAAGCCCATTCTTTTCTTTCTGTTTCCAAAGACTTTGCAGGCTCTCTCGCCCTCTTAATCTTGCTTTCGATTTCTGCTATTTCAGCGCTTCAGCCGGGGCAGGAACATGGGCACTCTTTTTTTGTAGTCCTCGTACTCTGGTCCGAACTCCGCCATCAGCGATTGCTCTTCATGCAGCGCACCGATGTAGAAGTAGACCGTGGCCAGGATGTTGAACGCCAGCAGATTCAGTGTCATAATGGGGCTGAGCCAGAGGAAGATGGCGGCAAAGAAGAAGAGCGGATTTCTGATGTGGCAGTAGAAGCCGCTCGTCACCAGCTCGCCCGGGGCACTGGCGCGCTTTATCTGTTCCAGCCCCAGGAAGTAGGAGATGCCCGTCTGGCGCAAAGCCGCCAGCAGCGCAAGAGCAGCCAGTGCTTGGCAGGCGGCCATCAGCCCGCTCCACGGCCAGGAAACGATGTACAGTGTTCTGTCCGGCAGAGAGACGAAGATGTAAATGAAGGGCAGTATCATGATCAGAGCCAGGACTGTGTAGGCCAGCCTCTGCCATCGGTCGAAGACGTTGCCAAACCTTTTTCCGGCCCATGTCTTGAACCGGGGATCGGCCAGAATGCTGTGCATAATAGCAAAGAAAGCAAAATATGCAGCCATAGCCATCACACCTGATGTCGTTTTTCCCCACTCCCGAAGTTATGATTTATCCATCGCCCGCCTTATCTTAAGGACAGATAAAAGACCACGTCCTCATCCGGAATGCAGGCAACATTCAGGCCGCGCCTCTCCAGAAGGGATGAGACCGCGTCCATCAGCCGAAGCAGACAATCGTTATGATGCTCCACAGATACGCCCTTGAAATTCCCGAATCCGCCTGTGACCATATCCTCTCCGAACTCCATTTCCGGCAGAGTCACCTCCAGCTCGGTCAATTCATCCAGGCATAGACCGCCCTCTCTGGCAACTCGATCCAGTATGCGCAAATACTCTTCATAATCCATGACGCCTACCAGTGCCTGAGCGCGACTCTGGTCGTCACATTGATCCGCTCTTGCCAGGTAGAGCGTATTGCCCGCCACATCTACCTCCTCCAGCGCCCGGCCGCAAGAGATCTGGTTTGCAGCATCTTGCATAACTTTGATAAGGTCCTCCAGACTCTCCACCGCCCTGGCGGCAACTGCCTCCAGGTCCATGCGGTCTATTTCTGATTTCATTTTGCTGGCCTCTTTGCTTGGCGCGGGTAAAGGTGATCTGTAAAGGCAACCCGGCAGTTCTGTGATTGTTATCGGACGAGCATTGATCGGATACAATTTATTGCCGCTGGCAAACTATAATAATTCTCACCACACCAGGATGGCCTCGTGGCTTTGGGTGATTTGTGGGCATGAGTGAATCATCAAAATTTGATAAAGCTCCTGAAGTGGAGAGAGCAATAGAGGCGAGGCGTCTAGCGAAGGAAGAGCTGGAGTTCTGGGAGTGCCAGAAGAGGTGCGGAGTCGAGGCGGATCTCAAGATAGCACGAGATCTTCCGGATGACACCCCGGATTTCATCCTCGCCGTGCTCTCAGACTTTGAGAATGAGGCGGCAAGATTTTGCTTTTCCGGAGCGGAGGGGCGGGTCCTGGATGCAGGCTGCGGCAATGGAAACCTGACGCTACGAGCTCTGAAGGATAATCTGGGAGCGGGAAAAGCCACAGAGTTCATCGGCATGGATTTTTCCCGCAACATGCTCGACCGGGCGGCATGTCGGGCGGCAGACTCACCGCAGGCCGCATTTCTGCAGGGCAGCGTGACCAGTCTTCCCTTCCAGGATCGGTCCTTCGATCGGGTGGTGAGCAGCGGAGTCTTGACCTGTCTTCCCGACTCCGAGGCAGCAGCTCTTGCCCTACAGGAATTCTATCGTGTCCTCAAACCGGGGGGTGTGCTGGTGGTGGATTTCTTCAACTGCATCTCGCACTATACCTTGATACGAAAGCACCTCTTTCGGGAATCCATAAATCCGCCAGAATACATCTCCCCACCGGAATTCCGAAAATGCCTGGAGAGCGCAGGCTTTCAGGTTCAGACTTACCATGGCTTTGACTTCAAACCTTGTCAGGGGTACCTGTTTATGAGCCGATGGCGTCCCGTGGTCGATCCAGGCTTCTGGCAAGAGAAGCTATCGAGCTATTTGGAGAGAAGGATAATACCCTGGCTGCCAAAGGCAAATCTCCTTGGCTACAGGATTTATGTAAAATGCATCAAGAAATAGAGTTTCGAATACTTTGTCTCATCCTTTCAGCTTTTCAGCGGGTCCTTTTCCGGCATCTTTTTGATCTGATACTTGGTAGACTAAACATTGAGCAGATGCTTCAAACCACTATTCGATTTTTGAATTTATTCGATATGTGTCAAAATAAATGCGTCCTACCAAATGCATGGTAGGCAGCATTTATGCAATCCGATAAGATCGACTGGTATATGCTCTTGAGGTTTGCCGGTAGATGCCAGAGGCCAGTGATCAGGCATTCTTCTTGTATCTGACCACCAAAACCGGCCGGGTCCCTCTTCTTGCCACATCGAAGACCACGCTGCCAATCAATAGATCATTCATCCAGCCCTTGCCATGAGAGCTCATAGCTATCACAGAGGAATCTTCCTTTTCGGATGTTGAGATTATCTTATCCGCTTCCCCTCCAACATTCACAAAGTGCACAGCGGCCATGCCACCGGTCCCATAAGTCCTCGGCTCGCCAGCATCTGCAACAATCACCTCTGCGATTGCTTTGATGCCTGCCTTGGTCAGATCATCCCGGATGGCATCCAGCTTCATTTGTGCATCCTTGACCCTTGCCTCTACCTCCTGGGCAGACTCACCTTTTGCAACCACATTAATGAGCTGGACGTTATTGGCCAGAGCATGGCCTTTTACCCGATTAATGGCAGCCATTCCCGCCTCGGAGAAATCTGTCGGAAGCAGCACATTGGAGAACAGGTATGAGCAGAATTTCTCCAGGTTTTCGCCTTCCTGGGACTTATAACGCATGATCAGAAGATCTTGTTTCCCATAACGCAATACGCCTGTAGAGACGCTTCCCAGGAGTAGACCTTTTAGGATGCTTCTTCCGCGAGCACCCATTACGATAAGCGAGACGTTCTCTTCGTCTGCAACATTCTGAATTACTTTATATTCCTCGTTTTCGCCTGCTGATACGGCCATCACTTTGACCTTTAACCCACTATCCGCTAGGAGTTTTTTCAGTTCTTCCAATTTTGAGTTAGCCTCCTTGATTTTGTCTCCAGGTGACCATACTCTGGCCAAAGGATCTCCAGCGACTATATGCAATAGCACTACTTCTATTACTCCTGGAATCTCGCCCACACACTCCAATATAGGGTTAGTATGTTTCGAGAAATCCGTCGGAATCAAGACTTTTTCATACATAGGCTTACCTCTTTCTAACTGCCTATAATGGTTTTATTACTACTTGAATACTTGGTACTTATCTCTGCAATAGTTAGTATTGCAACTGTATGGAATATAGTGGCCTTTAATGAAGGTGAGCTAAACCCCTCAGATCAAAAAATTAATGGAAATATTTCCCCACTGATTTAAGGCAGATCTATTGTTCCCACCACTCTGAGCTTTCCGCCCTCTGGATATGTCAAGACCGCCCTCGTTCCTGGCCGGTAGACCAGCATCTTGTCCAGTTTTAGGGTCAGCTCGACCTTATGCCAGTCGCTCTCGGCCTTAACGGCTTCCACCCTGGCAGGAACGAATTGCATCCAATGGCCAATGTGAAACACCATTCCCTCTTTTAGCGGAGACGGCCAGTATTTGACTATCTGCACTTTGGCCGTCAGAGAGGATATCTTCTTGATGGACTTGTCATTGGTCAGGATGGTTCCCCTGTCCAGATCCTCCACCTCTACCCCTTTGAGTGCGATGCCCGTCCTCTCGCCCGCGCCTGCGATGTCAAAGTCCTCATCATGCTTCTGGATGGACCTGACCAGGGCCGTCTTGTCTCCCGGCAGTACCATCAGTTCGTCATGCTTCTTGATAGTACCTTCTGCGACTGATCCCAGAACCACAGTTCCGATTCCGCGCACGTTGAAGAAGTGATCTACGGGCATGGTTCCTGTTACGGAGTCATAGCTGGATTGCATCTGGGCGACTTCAGCCAGAAGCCTCTCGCGAAGATCGTTTTTGTCGTCAGCCAGAAATTCATAGCCATCAACCACAGTGCCCTTGATGAGGGGTGAGATCTGCTCGCGGGTGATATAGTTTCTCAGGATCACAATTCCCTCTTTTTGGCCGACCGAATCCAGCATGATTACCGACTCGCCGAACGCGGGATTAATCTGATCCACAATCAGAAGGGCCTTTTGAGACATGGAGACGGCGTAGAAGAGTGGCGCGATCCTTTCTGGAAATCTGGTCGGCTCTATGAAGGTGACTGTATTCTGCCCTTTTTTCAGGTTGTAAAAGGTAAGATCGCTGGCAGTGCCCTTCTTTCCCAGATCTTTGCCAAAATCTGGTGCACCCAGGATCGCTACATTGAGATTCGCCATGTGTAGCTTGATTTATCCCTGGGATAATAGGTTTTGCGGTGGTGGCGTAGATGTCCTTTCGCCCCATTCCCCATCTATTTATAGCAAGTGGAAAAGACACATACTGATGTGCGGAGCAGATTTATCCGATCTGGATGATGAAAATCCCCCGAAGAAGAAGGAGAAGATGAACGGATCTGCCATTAGTTCCAAAAAGGACGGCGGCAAAAAGAGATCTGAGAGCGGATCCTTTCGATTAGCCTGATCCACTCGAATGATTTATCGCATTGCTTATGCACATGAAGCTCTGCGGTTCTTATGAGGTGTCATCTGACTCAGCGATGCCTTCCGTATTTTGCTTTTTTTCTTATCTTGCAGCAGATCCATCCATTCAAAAGATATTTAACATATCAGAACCTACATAGTTGCATCTTTGAATTGTTAGGTGTTGAAAGTTATGATGAGTTCAAAAGACATGGAAAATATGGGAAAAGTGATTGAAGAGATCGGCGCGACAAAGAGCTGCATAACCGCGAGTGTAATAAAGGACGTCAGGAAGATCGTGGTGGAAAAAGGCCTGGATGCTGCAGAGATCCATGCTGCCCAGCTATCGGGAACCGATCAGAATACCGAACTCTCTCGCGTCTTCGAGATCTGCCGGAAGTACAAGCTGAGCCCAGAGGCCATCGCCCAGGTGCTGGACAAGCTCCCCGTCATAGAATCCGGCAAATGGTAGATCTCCAATCATTTTTATTATAGAATAACAATTTATTTATTTTTGTATTTAAAGTTCAAACCAGTGAATTCCGCATATTTATATATTTTTGCGAATATACTAACCATGTTGACTCAATTACGTTCACCTCAACCATGATGGAATTATGTGGTCCACAATGCATAATCTATAAATACATTGTACGTTTTAAACCAGTATAGTACAAGATTATACATTGGATTGGTGGTGTTACTTTGACTTATCTGCAAAAGATCATGGAAGGGCGTGACCTCTCCATGGAGGAGGCCGAGGCCCTCATGGGCGAGATCTTCAATAAAGCGACTGATGCCCAGATAGGGTCTCTGCTCATTGCCCTGCGATTGAAGGGCGAATCCGTATCTGAGATCGCGGGTTTTGCCAAAAAGATGCGAGACTCTGCGGTTCGCATCCATCCCCGAGTAGACGGCACTCTGGTTGACACCTGCGGCACAGGTGGGGATGCCTCCAATACCATCAATGTCAGCACGGCAGCGGCCATAGTCTCCGCTGCCTGCGGAGTACCTGTGGCCAAGCACGGGAACTATGCAATAAGCTCAAAGTGCGGAAGCGCCAATGTTCTCTCCGAACTGGGTCTGAACATCAGCCCGGAGCCGACTATGGTTCAGGCTATGATCGAGAAGATTGGAATCGGATTTATGCTGGCTCCAGCCTTTCACCCTGCCATGAAACGCGTCGGCGGGCTTCGCAAAGAGCTGGGCATTCGTACTGTCTTCAATATTCTGGGACCGCTCACCAACCCCGCCGGAGCGAAGGCGCAGGTTATGGGCGTCTATGACCCTAATCTCTGTGATAAGCTGGCCCAGGTTCTGAGGACCCTGGGAGCCGAAAGGGCGATGGTGGTGCATGGCGACGGCATGGACGAGATCACGAATACCGGCGAAACATACATTGCGGAGCTCAGGGACGGGGTCGTGAAAAGCTACAAACTCAGGCCCGAGGACCTCGGCTATCCCCTGGCCAGGGCATCGGATATCGCCGGAGGAACGCCCGAGGAGAATGCCGGCAAATTGGTGCAGGTGATGCAGGGCAAAGAGTCCCCTGCCCGGGATATCATAGCCATGAACTCCGGAGCGGCCGTTTACGTCTCGGGTCTCGCTTCCACTCTAAAGAAGGGTGCAGAAATGGCGGAGGACGCTATTGATTCGGGAAAGGCTCTGGAGACACTCCAAAGAATGGTGAACATGAATGGAGAGCCACAGAGGCTGGAGCGATTTTTGTGACCAGAATCAAGATCTGCGGCTTGCAGGATAAGTCAGATCTGGACGCGGCCCTGAAAGCCGGCGCAGATGCTGTAGGGTTTGTGGTGGAAGTCGAGCGCTCACGCCACTGCATCACGGCTGCCGCTGCCCGAGAGCTGGTCAGAAATGTGCCCGTATTTGTGAAGAGCGTGGCGGTAATCTCGCCACATGATATTGATGAAGCGGTGCGGCTTTCTCGTGAGACAAATGCAGATCTGTTGCAGGTCCATAGCACTCTAAGTGCCGGGGATATCAGAGCCTTGAAAGGGCTCGTGCCTCAGAAGATCATAGTCGCAACGCTCGCAGAGTCGGAGGAGGTTCTCGCAATGGCGGCCGTGGCAGATGCCGTTCTGCTTGACACTTACAAAGATGGAATGCTGGGGGGCTCGGGTGTAGCTCATGACTGGAATGTGAGCGCTGACCTGGCCCGGAGGCTGTCGGTCCCTGTCATCCTGGCAGGAGGGCTTCGACCGGAAAACGTTTGCGAGGCGGTCCGAAAGGTCAGGCCCTACGCGGTTGATGTTTCCAGCGGCGTTGAGACCGATGGCCGAAAGGACGAATTGTTGATGAGAGCTTTTGTGAGCGGGGTGAAGTCATGCCTCTAGAGCCAGTAATGGTAGATGTTTCAGAAAAGGTCAGTGTCGACGCGCCTCTTTCGCTTTATATGAATTTGCGAACGCGCCGATATCCTTATCTTCTGGAATCTGTGGAAAAATCAGGTAACCGCGCGCGCTTCTCCTTTGTGGGAGCCGATCCTTCCGCGGTCGTAACCATCAAGAACCGCTATCTAACTATGGACTTCTTTAACGGCGGCCAGGATCAGATGGAGGATCGTCTCTCTTCCTGCATAGAGTTGCAGAGATCGGGCAAGAGGCTGGAGGGCAGGATTAAGGAGGGCTTTGACCTATTCGATGCGCTACGCTCCGCCATCCCCTGCCAGAGATCCAGTGACCCCAACAGCTTCGACCGGCAGGTGTTCTTTGGCGGAGGAATCGGTTATCTGGCCTACGATCTGGTGATGGAGCGCCTTGGCAAGAGCTCCCGCTCGGCGACACCGGACGCCCAGTTTGCCATAATGGAAAGCACTTTCATCTACGATCATCTCATGAGAAAGGTCTACTTCGCTGTCGCTCCTATCTTTCCCGGAGCAAAGACGAACCTGATCGAGATCATCGAGGGTATCGACCCGGAGGACAGCCAGGCGGAAGAGCTGCAAGGGGAGCTTCTGGGTATGGGAGATGCGGACGTTTACCAGAAAGGGGTGCTTCGTTCCAAGGTCCATATTACGGACGGCGATATATTTCAAGTAGTGCTGGCCAGGTCCGCCCGGGTGGCGTGCACCAACTCCGTCGGTCTTTATAGGAGGCTGCGCAGCATCAATCCCAGCCCTTACACCTACCTCTTCGAGTTCGGGCCGCTTACAATTGTGGGCGCCTCGCCCGAGACCCTCTTCTCCGCCTATGCCGGAAAGCTGAGGGTGAATCCAATCGCTGGCACCTGTCCACGGGGAAAGACGGAAGAAGAAGACGCATTGCTTGCCACGTCGATGTTGCAGGACGAGAAAGAGAGGGCGGAGCACGTCATGCTCGTAGACCTGGGCAGGAATGATGTGCGATCCGTCTGCAGATCAGGCACCGTCCAGGTGAAAGATTTCATGTCCGTTCTCAAGTACTCTCACGTTCAACATATCGAGACCACTGTGGAGGGAGATCTGCGAGAGGAGTGCGACCAGTTCGATGCGGCGCGTTCGGTCTTCCCGGCGGGAACGCTCTCCGGCGCCCCCAAGCTGCGGGCCATGGAGATCATCGACAAACTGGAAGAGGAGCCTCGGGGCCTGTACGGCGGTGGCATCGGGTACTTCTCAGTGGACGGGAGCGCCGACTTTGCCATTGCTATAAGAAGCATTCTCCTTCAAGATGGGGTCGCTACTGTTCAGGCGGGAGCAGGCATTGTGGCCGATTCAGATCCGCTGCGGGAGTATGAGGAGACGGAACGAAAGATGGCGGCCATGAGGCGGGCTCTCGGGGTGGCCTGATGAGGCCTATCCTCTTTGTGGACAACCAGGATTCCTTCGTCTGGAACCTGGTGGATTACGTTTCCGTGTTTTATGAGAATACCAGTGTTCGCTCCAATGATATCCGGCTGACTGAGGTCGAGGAACTGGATCCTCTGGGAATTGTGATCTCGCCAGGACCCGGACATCCGGCCAACCCCAGGGACATCGGAAGCTGCCTGGAGATCATACTGAACTTCCCCCATATACCCATCCTTGGCGTCTGCCTGGGCCACCAGGCCATGAACCTGGCTTATGGCGGAACCATTGCTCACACCAGGCCTCTGCACGGCAAGACCTCGGAGATAAAGCACGATGGACGGGGCATATTCCGGGGCCTGGAGAACCCCTTGCAGGGCGGGCGCTACCACTCGCTGGCGGTAGAAAGGCTAGCCCCGGATTTGGAGATCGCCGCCTCGACACCGGACGGGGTGGTGATGGGGATCAGGCACAAGACCCATCCTCACTGCGGGGTGCAGTTCCATCCTGAGTCCGTGCTCACGCCATCCGGGAAGAATATCATCCGCAACTGGGTCGAGGATGTGGTAGGATGCACCCGCTGATCGACGAAATCCTGAAGGCCGCCCGGGCACGCGGCCCGCACGCTGCCCAGGCCTGGCCACGGAAAGAGCGACGGGACCTCGTCGGCTCAGCCTCTTCCCTGAAGAGCAGGGGCATAATTCCCATTATTGCCGAGATCAAGCCCAAGGCGATTGGTAGGGCTTTGGCCCCGGAGGAGGTCGCTGCATACGCCAGGGCCTACGCCGAAAACAATGCATGTGCCGTTTCCGTTCTCACCGAGCCCACGCACTTTCTGGGTACCCTCGAGAACGCCCTGATCGCCCGGAAGTCGGGCTTGCCGATCCTGAGAAAGGATTTCATCTTCGATGAGAGGCAGCTTTCTGAGGTTCAGGCCGATCTGGTGCTGCTCATCGCTGCCATAGGCCTTGACCTGAAAAGATTTGTGGACGTGGCCAGGGCCCATGGCATGGAGCCACTGGTGGAGGTCCATGATGAGTCTGAGATGGAACTGGCTCTGGAGAGCGGCGCCAAGATCATCGGCATCAATAATCGCAACCTGAATACTCTCGAGGTTGACCTGGGAACCTTCGAGCGGCTGGCGTCGCTGGCGAAAGGCGCGGGCGTTTTCCTGATAGCGGAGAGCGGTGTGCACAGCCGGGAGGATGCGCTGCGCATGATGCGAGCGGGAGCGGACGCGCTGCTGGTAGGAACGGAGCTGATGGAGAGGCCGGAGAGGCTGGGAGAGCTGAACCGTTTCTAATAGGTGGTTATGAGCTGTTCGGATATGCGCCCTCTCCAGGACTGATGTGGATAGCTGATTTCGTTCAACTGCAGATGGGACTCATTTGATGCATACGAGGACTGCGTTCCTCCTCTTCTTCCGGGATGCCGCGAGTCGGCCTGCTGGCCTCCCGCGATGTGCCCTGGGGCGCCGCTCAAGGCCGCGGCCGGCCAAGCGACGACGATTAAGCTGCAGACACTGATAGAGCGTCCCAAAGTTTCTCGAGTTGCAAAGCATCCATCTTCATCATATTCGGCAGAACCGGAGGTCACAGTGTAACGCTTTCCTGACGGTCTGGTATCCAAATCACGGGAAGGGAGCAAAACAGCCAACCATAGAAGAATATTGGCCGCATCCAGGTGACCCTAAGTGGGCACCACCTAGGAAGAAGAAAGACTCTCTGCAGGAACATATAAAAATGATGCCAGAAGTAGGAGAGGACGGGCCGCCTGAAAAAGAGGATTAAGTTCTTGGCCGGATATGTAGAGTTCTAAGGAAGTCAGCCGTATCATAGAGGGGCATGGTGCTAAACATCAAACCAAACGCGGTTGCTCCAGTTGGTGCGGTGTAATAATCTGTGCCTGGCGGCGCAAGGATGTAATACGCAATTGCATAAGTCGGTATGTGGTTAATGTAATAGATTGTATACCATCCTGTCTTATTATCAATATCAATAGACTGTGGGAAATCATGTCCATCAGTTCCCATCGTCCAAGGAAGGGTCTCAAATACATCGGCCACACTGCGTTGATCTGTGAAATTTGAGGTTCCGATGACCATAACCACAAACCCCGCCGATGTATTAATAGAAATCTCGTTATTTTCTCTCACACCAGTGCCGTTTCGAAACGTTTCACTTTGAGGCATCGTCACTTCATGCTTCTGGCTCATATTGAAAACCACATTATAGTTACTGACGTTGATTGATTCCGCCGAAGCTAACCCGCAGATCAAAACCAACGCGAATAATAGAGCAAATTTCATACTTTCGCTGTATCTATTCTTGAATATAAATCTGGCCTATATAGAATATTTAGGTCTACGTGGTCGATTCTTTAGAAGTTGGAAGCCTAGTGTCAGGCTGACGCTGGATGATGATGATTTCAGCGACAAGCTTGACGATAGTAAAAGCAGGATGGAGGACTTCGCAATCTCGAATTGAACCTCCATCTCGGACCATCTCAAACTCTTAACAAGGCAAAGGGCATAGTTTCATAGATTGTTCCCCGCGGACGCGGGGTTAGGGGGGCCGCCACGGCCTTGAGTGGGCCCCCGTCACCCCAGCGCGTAACACCGCGCAGAATCCGGAAGAAGTTGTTAGACCTTTTGCTCTTAGTCATAAGATATGCCAATATCATTCAACTTCAGACTTGACTTTGTAGGTGCAAGCAAGGACTGCATCACCATTCTTCCGGAGTGCCGCGAGTCGGCCCTGTGGGCCTCCCGCGCTATGGTTGGGGGCGCCGCTCAAGGCCGCGGCCGGCCGAGCGACGGCGGTTAAGCTGCAGACTGATGAATCGTTCCAAAAGAAGCTCAATCATACACTTCGCAGACTTTATCCGCCAGCCCCATCTTCTTCTTTCTCTTCTCTTCCTTCATTCTCTCCACTTTGTAATCCTGGAAGAGGCTCTCCAGTTTTTCCGCCTCGAGCCTTGCCTGGCGGGATTTCTGCATCTCCTCCCAGACAATGCGGGCGGCCTCAACATCCTCCGGGCGGACAAAGGGCAGCCCATCGATTCTCTGCACGGGCAGCTCCCGGCTTGAGAATACCGGTACGCCTAAATCCAGAAAGTGCTCGTGCAACGCCGGGGCCATCTCTCCTTCCGTAATCACGGCCGCGATTCCCGTCTCCCTGATGAGCTCAGCTGTGCTCTTTCCTCCGCCGCTAACATCCTCCAGCAAGACCAGGTCCCCCTCGCCAAGATGATAGCGTTCAATGGCCAGAAGCACAGCATCCCTGGAGAAGGCTCCCACCGGCTTCAGACGCCGCAGGCCCTCTATCTCTTCTATCCGCTCTGCCTTCTTCCGGGCCGCTGCATTCCTCTTCAGCTTTTTGGCGTACTTTCGCTCCGAACGCAATATCGCCCGCAGGCGTTCGATCTCCTTATCTCGAATCTTGATCTCATGCTGGCGCTTGATCTCTCTTGCCGTCTTGTCCTTCAAGCGGTCAAGCTTCACGCCAGCATTCCGCAGAGCCGCATCCTTTGCCGCCAGTTCAGTCCTCAGCTCATCCACATAGGAGCGCAGAGTTCTGACCTGCTCTGTGAGCTGCTGGTTTTGCAGGCGGTGTGCATTGTTTTCGGGATCGGTGTTTGCCGCCACGGGGGCCGGGGCGGCCAGCCTGACCGGGATCTCTGGCATAGAGGGCTTGATGAACTCTGCAACGGCATTCTCTATGGAGTAGCCCCTGACCACCAGGGCCTTCACTTCATCGGGATCAATCTCGGCCGGGGCCTTCTTCTCCACCAGCAAGAACTTGTTCCTGTATTTCTTGAAGGCGCTGAAGGCCGCAGCCAGAGCATCACGCTCGTGATCGTTTCGATAGCCGACCTCTCTTCCCAGAGCGATCTTCTCAACGCCCGGCATGTCGCCCCCAGGAGAGAAGAGAACGGCATTAAAAGCCCTCTTCACCTTCTCTACGGCACCGGGTGTTGGGAAGACGTCCGTGGCGACAACGAGCGGCCTTCCCCGGGCAGCGATCCATTCGATCACATCCGAGGAGGACATGGCCCTGGAGCTTATCAGGTCGACCAAATCTCCGCTGAGATTTAGAGCTGCAATGCCCGTCGTCGTTCCTGGGTCCAGGCCCACAATGATGTATCCTCGCCTCTGCAAGAGCGGCTTGTACTGCAGCTCGGGCCGCTCCATGCTCTGCACCTTCACCTGTGCGTCGGTTGAATAGCCGGTGTTGATGTGCACTTTTTCGCGAGGGGCTTCCACTATAAACTCTGCTCTAGTGTAACCGCCCAGGCCCTCTACAACCCTGATGGTGTATTCCAGGCCGGCCTCACGCAGCTGACGCTCCACATCGCGCGCCAGACCTTTTACTGCGCCATGAATCTTACGAGAGTAGCGGTTCTGGCTCCAGCCGCCCCTGCCCAGCGATCGCCTCCGGCTTACCTTAATCCACGTCCGATCCTCGAAGGCGGAAAGAACGGCGCCCACGCCTTTCGCAGCCAGCCGGGCGCAGGCCTCCGCCTCCTGCAGGGGTTTGGTGCGGTCAAAGGTGATGCCGTTCCAGCGGGCCAGTCTGACCAGAGACACGGGCGGTTCTCCGCCCGTCACCTGTACCAGCTTTGTTGCGCCTGGCAGCCTCCGCATGATGTTGATCAGCTCATTTCGTCCCGCTGCCAGCTCGTGGACATTGTCCATAGCTACGATCTCCGGCTGACGCTCTCTGATGAGCCGCATCAACTTGTGCCTGCTGATCATGTGGTGGCTGGTGGTGGCGTCCCCTTCCAGAATCACCAGAGAATAGCTCGGCATCCGGCGGCTGCTGGGCGAACCGCTGGCGATATCCACTCCGAATATGCTCAACTCCGCCCTGCCTCCCGGGCGCGTATGAGCGCCTTTTCCAGACTCGTTTCCATTCTGTACTTGCGCTCGAAGAAACGCAAGACGTTACCGATATCTCTCTCCAGGAGCTCCTGGGCATGAGGGTGAGTGACCTCCACCGCCTGAGGCCAGTCAATGATCTTGGGTCCGGACTCCGCGATCATTATGTTGAACTCGCTCAGATCGGAATGGATGATGCCCAGATTCAGAGCCCGGCCCACCTCATCCAGGATCATATTCAGGCCGTCCTCCGGATCAGAGAGCGTGATCTTGTTGAGCTGGGGGCCGTCGATGAACTCCATGGCCAGAGCATGCCGGCTGACACTAATAGGCCTCGGAATGGAGACCTGAGGGTAGAGCTTTTTCATCACCTGGTGCTCATGTCTGGCGGCAAGAGCAGCGGCATAAAGCCAGGGCACCTTGGGTTTGTCCGTGAGGTGGTCGCGCAAGCGTCGCACGTGCTTGAAGCTGGTCCGACCCTGGCGGTGGAACTTGATGGCCAGGGGAATCTCACCCAGTGCCCCGTAAACAACGGACTCTTTGCCTACACCGATTTCGTCGCTGATGCTGTTTACGCTATTACGCTTCACGAAATCCGAAAGTGCCAGAAGATCATAAGCATCGAAATTTATCTGGTAGCCCAGGTAGTGAAGCGTCTCCCGCACCACCAGCTTCTGCTCAAAAAGATGCTGCAGCCGGTACTCAACTTTGCTGGCCGAAAGGCTGGCAATCTGCGAGATGACGAAGGTAGGAACCCACTCATGGGTCCTCATCCCTACTTCAATTGCGCCCAGCAAGGAGAAGTCCTCCTTGCATAGGCTCAGAAATGCTTCTGCGAGGTTTTCCACGAATATAATATGCCTTATTCGTCTAAAGCTTTACCTCTGCATCTATTTCTGGTAGCTTCGCCAGCGGCTCTCAAGGTCCGGGTTCCGGATGGTCTCCATCACATAATCGGCAAACTGGGTGCCTGTGGCACCATCGGCGCGGCCGGTAAGTATCACCTTTTTCTCGAACAGGCCGCAGATATCCAGAGCCATCTCCATCTTGCTCGCCTGATCCACGAAGCCGATGTGCCGCAGCAGCATCACAGCGGCTCGCATCATGCTGGCAGGATCGGCAAAAGCCGCTCTGCCCTCTTCTACCATTCGCGGAGCGGAACCGTGGATGGCCTCGAACATGGCATACCGCTTGCCGATGTTTGCGCTCCCGGCTGTGCCCACCCCACCCTGGAACTCCGCAGCCTCATCGGTCAGGATGTCTCCGTAGAGATTGGGCAGGACTATAACCTTGAAGTCCTTTCGGCGTTTCTCATCCACCAGTTTGGCGGCCATGATATCCACGAACCAGTCGTCGAACTGAATCTCCGGATACTCCTTCGCCACCCTCCGGGCAGTCTCCAGGAACTTGCCGTCCGTAGTCTTGATGACATTGGCCTTGGTAACGGCAGAGACACGCTTTATGCCGTTCTTCCTGGCATACTCAAATGCCAGGCGCACGATGCGCTCTGCGCCCTGGCTGGTGATGACTTTGAAGTCCACCGCCAGATCGTCAGTGACATTTAAGCCCGAGCTACCCAGAACGTACTCGCCCTCGGTGTTCTCCCTGTAGAAGATCCAGTCGATGCCCTTCTCCGGCACTTTGACGGGCCGGACATTGGCGAAGAGATCCAGCTCGCGGCGCATAGAGACGTTGGCGCTCTCCAGGTTGGGCCATTTGTCGCCTTTTTTGGGTGTGGTAAGGGGGCCTTTCAAGATCACGTGGCATTCCTTTAGCGCCGCCAGAGTCTCTTCGGGCAGGGCTAACATGGCTTTGACCCGCTCCTCGATGGTCAGGCCGGAGATCTCCCGCAGCCGAAGCCGCCCGTCTTTGATCTCTTTCGCCAGGACATACTCCAGAACTCTCACTGCCTCTTTGGTGATGTGGGGGCCGATGCCGTCGCCGCCTACAACACCTACTATTATGGGCGTAAGCCTGCTGTAGTCTGTCCAATCCTCTCCCGCCTTCATCCGGTCGACGCGCTTGAGCTGCGTCTCCAGCAGCCTGGCGAAGTGCTCCTTCGCCCTCTCGATGGCCTCAGTCTGATTCATGGCTCGCACCTGATTCTTGGTTAGGTTGGTGCACTTCTGGGTGATCAATCTTTTGCAGATTGGTTGATCAAAACCCGTGCGTCCCGGGGCCGATAGCAAAAAGGATCTTAAGAAAAGCAAGATGAAAAACTATCATGATCCTCAGGCAGGGATCATGAGGGGGGTTTTTGCTTTTAAATTCTGAAAACAAAAACAAAAAAAACGTACGAGTTTACAGTTGTCCGAACCCTTTCCTGTAATACACATACCTCTACGCGCTACGCGCTAGATTCTCCAGAATATGCCTTTTTCAGCACATTGATGTCGAATTTTTTCATTTTGAGAAATGCCTCAGTCACCCGCGCCAATCTCTCTTTGTCTTTGTCCCTGAGCATCTCTTCCATAACTGTGGGAACGATCTGCCATGAGAGGCCGTATTTATCCTTCAGCCAGCCGCATTGCTCCGCATTTGGGTCTGCGGAAAGCTTTC
>Ga0182011_10002000_pt1 | contig 17542 bp, 13 predicted proteins | sample 711E1DmetaG_FD_120481 | JGI IMG/M metagenome (GOLD analysis project Ga0182011, IMG submission 120481) | Permafrost microbial communities from Stordalen Mire, Sweden - 711E1D metaG | ecosystem: Environmental > Terrestrial > Soil > Wetlands > Permafrost | place: Sweden: Stordalen | collected... | reverse complement strand
CTAAATCACAGCTACATTCCCCTCGCGGCAGAATACCTCGCGGAGGGTGGCGTCTTCCGCTCCGGCCTAAACGCGGTCCGCACCCCGGACCGCAGGCCTCCGCTTCCGACGCCACCCTCCCTGTTAATCCCCATCTCCTACACACTCATCTGGTCTAGTTTTCCACCGCCCCAGCGGTCTAGTTTCACTCCGCCCTTGACACCCCACGTGTTCGATCAGGGGTATACTTACAAAAAGGCATTGAAATGTTAGCTGCTCAATACGAAATCATCTGCGAACAGGTTTCGGACCTTTCCCATACGCGCCCGAGGCCTCTAGACTCGCTCCAGCCCCTGGTGGTTTCCGACTTCGCGCCTTTCTTGTGGAGCGAAGGATTTGGGCTAGGCGGCGAGTTGCATCAGGCAATCGTCGCCCGCCAAGCTAAAGTCCACGGGGCTCGACCCTGTCTTCAATTGGAAGGCCAGCGATTTGTCCGGCGATTACCAGACTTCGGCCGTCGCTGGCAGAGGGATTCATAAAATATGAGCAACACCTGGAATCTTGCTGGCGAGCGGGTGCTTTCAATCACGACACAGGCTGCGGCGACTCTTGCAACCGGGGTGGAGCAAACCACATGCCAATCATCTCAAGTTGGGACAAACTAACGTCCAAGGCGAAGGAGGCGCTGCAAGCCGCCAACTATTTGGCCTCGAAACACGGCAACCGCGAGCTAATGCCCCTACATGTGCTTGCGAGCCTGCTGTCAGACCGCGAAGGTGTGGTGGTGCCGGTGCTGAGCAAGATTGGTGTCGATAGCCAGGCGCTGCTGGCGGAGGCGCGGCGCCAGATCGACTGCCTGCCAGCGCTTTGGGCCGGGGGCGCCTTGAAGGCGGAACCCTCCTGGGCCGCCAGCGAGGTCCTCGGGCAGGCGTTCGAGGAGGCTGCTGACCTCAACGATGAGCACGTCTCCACTGAGCACCTGCTGTTGGCCATCATGGGCTTGGAGAACGATCCTGCCCAAGCCCTGCTGGCGCGACACGGCGCGAGTCGCGAGGCCGTCCTGAGTGTACTGATGACGGTTCGCAGTCCCCGGCAGGTTGCTGGGCAAACCTCCGAAGCCCAGGGCCGGGCGCTTGAGCTCTATGCCCGCGACCTTACAGAGTTGGCCCGCCGCGGCAAGCTCGACCCGGTCATCGGTCGCGACGATGAAATCTGGCGCGTGGTCCAGGTGCTATTGCGCCGCACCAAGAATAATCCGGTCTTGATTGGTGAGCCCGGCGTGGGCAAGACTGCCATCGTTGAAGGTCTGACGCAGCGCATCGTCGCCGCTGATGTCCCCGAGCCGCTTAAGAGCAAACGTCTGGTGGCCCTAGATCTGGGTGCAATGGTGGCCGGCACCAAGTATCGCGGCGAATTTGAAGATCGTTTGAAGGCGCTGCTCAGGGAGATCGAGGACTCACAAGGGCAGATCGTCCTGTTCATCGACGAACTGCACACACTGGTTGGAGCGGGAGCAGCCGAGGGCGCGATTGATGCCGCGAACATGATGAAGCCAGCTCTGGCGCGCGGCGACTTACGCGCTATCGGGGCTACTACCATAAGCGAGTACCGCAAATACATGGAGAAGGACCCGGCGCTTGAGCGTAGGTTCCAGACCGTCTTCGTGGCCGAGCCTAGCGTGGAGGACACCATCTCGATCCTGCGCGGCCTGCAAGAGCGTTATGAACTGCACCATGGCGTCCGGATCAAGGCCGCGGCCATTGTGGCCGCGGCCACGCTCTCACACCGCTACATCTCTGATCGCTTCTTGCCGGATAAGGCCATCGACTTGGTGGACGAGGCCTCCGCTGCCCTGCGCATGCAGATCGACTCTGTGCCGCGGGACATCGACCAGTTTGAGCGCCGTGCCGCGCAATTGGCAATCGAGAGGCTCGCGCTCGAAAGGGAAGAAGATGCCAACTCGCGAGAAAGGCTGCGGTCCCTCGAGAATGAGCTGGCTGCGGTACAAGGCCAGTCCAACACCCTCAAGGCCCGCTGGAAGCTGGAGAAGGATGATATCGCACGCGTGCATGAGCTCAAGCAGAGGATCGAGCAATTGAAGCTGTTCGCGCAGGCGCAGTTGCAGGACGCACAGTTGCATGAGGCAGGCAGCAACGGCCATGGCATGCTTCGCCAGGTGGAGCAGGAACTGCACGAGCTTCAGTCCCGGCTCGCCCAGCAGCGCGGCTCACGCATGCTCAAGGAAGAGGTGGATGAAGACGAGATCGCGCGCATCGTTTCCAAGTGGACTGGCATTCCCGTGTCTAGGATGCTGGAAGGAGAGGTCAAGAAGCTGCTAGGCATGGAGGATCGGCTGCGCAACCGGGTAATCGGCCAGGATCCGGCCTTGGAGCGAATGGCCGACGCGATCCGTCGCGCCCGCACCGGACTCTCCGATCCCAAGCGCCCCATCGGTTCCTTCATTTTCCTGGGGCCGACGGGCGTGGGCAAGACCGAACTGGCCCGCGCCCTGGCCGAGTTCCTGTTCGATGATGATCGGGCCCTGGTGCGCATCGATATGTCCGAATACATGGAGAAATATGCCGTGTCGCGGCTGATCGGCGCGCCACCCGGATACGTCGGTTACGAGGAAGGCGGCCAGCTCACCGAGGCTGTGCGCCGTCGCCCCTACGCGGTCGTGCTTTTTGACGAGATCGAGAAAGCCCACCGCGATGTGTTCAACATTCTCCTGCAGGTCATGGACGACGGTCGCCTCACCGACGGCAAGGGCCGTACAGTAGACTTCCGCAACACCGTCCTCATCATGACTTCCAACATCAACTTGGTGCACCTGACTGCTGAGTCGCTGCGCACTTCCGAGAATCATGAGCAAACGCGCAAGCAGCTAATGGATGCGCTGCGCGTTTACTTCAAGCCTGAATTCCTCAACCGCGTGGACGATATCATCGTCTTTAACGCGCTGGGCAAGGAGGAACTGATCAGAATTATTGACCTTCGGTTGGAGGAGGTGCGCCGCTTGTTGGCCGACCGTAAGGTCAGCTTGGAGTTCACCGACGCCGCCAAGGAACTACTCCTAACTAAGGGCTACGATCTCAACTACGGTGCGCGGCCCCTCAAGCGTTCCGTCCAGCGACTCGTACAAGACCCACTAGCCAAGAAAATCCTGCATGGAGAAGTTTTCGATGGGGACGCCGTGATGGTGGATGCCGAGCAAAGCGAGCTGCGGTTCACAGTGACCTGCCGTGGTAGCCAACGGAAAAGTCCGGCACGCAGTAACTCTTTCCAGTAACACAGAACACACTCTCGGAAGCGGTGCACGTCACATTGAAGTGTGACCACGGTCACTGCGGTCGTTTCCACACTGTCGCTTTATAGGGGTCGTCAAAGGTCAGTCATCGGACCAATCGAGACCGTGGATACTAGCACATCATCCGAGCCTGGTTTGGAAGCGATCCCGCGAACCCGCGTTTACACGCAGGTCGCCGAACAACTACAAGCTCACATTGTCAATAATCTCAAGCCAGGCGACATGCTTCCTCCGGAGCGTGAGCTGGTACAGACGTTCGGTGTCAGTCGCAGCTCCATTCGAGACGCCATTCGCAGCCTGGAAGTGGTGGGTCTGTTGGAGCCGCGCCAAGGGGTCGGCACGGTCGTTCGTGACGCTTCGGCTGACGCAGTGGTGAATCCCGTGGCGGGTGCTCTTCTGCAGAAGCGAAAGGTCATCAACGAGCTTCTGGATGTCCGCATGATCATCGAACCAGCCTTGACTCGGCGGGCCGCGCTTCATGCTACCGCCGGACAAATCGCCGAAATGCAGGCGATTTTGAGCCGGCAGGAAGAGAAGGTACGCCGAGGCGAACTCGCGACCGAAGAAGATTCGGCTTTTCATTACACCATTGCGCTGGCTGCTGATAACAGCGTGATGCTGAAACTGGCGAATGTTTTGATGGATTTATTGCGCGAAACGCGCGAGCGCTCGTTACAGGTGGGAGGGCGTCAGGAGAAGTCGCTTGCCGCCCACCGTCGTATTCTCGCGGCTCTTAAGAAGGGCGACGCTGCAGCCGCCGAGGCTGCCATGCGCCGGCATTTGTTGGAAGTCGAAAAAATTGTTTTGCAAAAGCTTTAGAAGAATGGAGTGTGCCACATGGCCCAGTTACTCGCCGTTGAAATCATCTACCGTGGGGTCTTTCAGAAGACCCTGGCTAAAAACATAACCCGCGGCATTGTTCTGGCTGCGCACAACGAAGGCAAGCTAGGCATTTCCTTTGGCCGTTATGGAGATGCTCCGGAGCGCAACGGAATTCCGGGGAAGAGCTTCGCCATCGTCGCCAGCGACGAGCAGACCCTCGAAGCCGGGATGGCACAATACGAGCCGAAGCAAGTCGACGTCACGGTTGTCCTGGACGACACGCTCTGCAAAGGCACGGAGTCATGGGCATGGTATGGGCTGCGACCCGTAAATAGCGCTTTGAAGCCCGGTCGCACGCTCATCGTGATTTCTCTGCAGGACGCACCCACCCTGCTGAAAAACATTCACCGCCGGGAACAGCCCTACAAGCTGGGAATCGTGAAAGGCATCGCCAGCTTCTCTGGCATGTGGGTTTTTAAAGATGACCACACCGACGTGCGCGTCCTGGGCACCATCGCCAAGGCGCTGCCGGAACTGTTTGGCCTGGCGTCGGTCGAGAAATTCATCAACGAAAAGCTGAAGAGCTCCCTCAAAGTGACTTCCGCTCGCACCGCCTTCGAGCGCTTCTCCGCCGTCGATGTAAAGCCAGGCCAGGGCAATCCCGAAGAATTATTCAAGTTCGACCTGCCCGGCTGGGGCGCCATGCGCTCCGGCGTCTCCATCAAGGGCCAGCCCCAGGGCGGCCCCTATGCGGACCCGGTGACCAAAGAACTCGGAGGCTTCCGGCCGGCCCGCAACGAGCTGTTCAAAAAGTATTCCACGCGCATCATGCGGCCGGTCGTCAACTTTGCGACTTGCACCAAGTGCACGCTGTGCTGGCTCAACTGCCCGGATGCGTCTTTCGACGTCACCCCGGACGGAACCTACGACGCCAATCTCGAAGCCTGCTGCGGCTGCGGCATTTGCGAAGCAGTGTGCCCGGTCAAGGACTGCATCAGGATGGTCAACGAGTCCGAATTCCACGACAACAACAGCCAGTGGGTGGAGTTCAAGAAAGACAAGGGCGCCTATTTAAAATCGCTGGAAGCCACCATCCAGAAGGCCGAACCGATCGAGAAGCGGACCCACGGATTTCGTTATCGCGGTCAGTATCAAGAACAGGTCCCCGCGGCCCTAGAAATCGCTAACAAAGGCTAGTGGCCCGGCGGCAAGCCTGAAGTCAAGGAGATTAAGATGGCGACTCTTACACAGTCTGTTGACGAAAAAAAGAAAATCTATGAGCAGGAAGCCTTGATCACCGGCGCCGAAGCCATTGCGATTGCCTGCAAACTGGCCAACGTGGACGTAGTCACGGCTTACCCGATTCGTCCTTACGACACGGTGATGCAGTACATCAGCCAGTTGGTGGCTGACGGCGAGATGGACTGCGAATTCATCGTGGCCGAAGGCGAGCATTCACAATTTGAAATCGTGAAGCACGCGTCGGCTTGCGGAGCACGCGTGTTCTGCGGTTCTAGCGGCGTGGGCTGGATGTACGCCATGGAAGCGCTGACCGTAAGTCCGGCTCTCCGCATCCCCATGGTGTGCATGGTGGGCAACCGGGCGCTCGATGATCCCGGCGCCTTCGGCGTGGAACACAACGATGCATTGGCGGTGCGCGACCTAGGTTGGCTCCTCACCTGGGTCGATAGCGCACAGGAAGCGTTGGACACGGCACTGATTGCCTATCGTGTGGCGGAAGACCGCCGCATCTTGGTGCCCCTGGCTATCAGCTGCGACGGCGCATTTCTTACCCACTCGCAGGCGTTGGTAAAGATCCCTGCGGCAGAACAGGTTAAAAAGTTCCTGCCTCGTTACGACCGCGGCGATCTGCTGCTCCATCCCGACAACGTCATTTCGGTGGCCCCGCAGGCCAACGAGGACTGGGTGATGGAGGTTCGACGGCAGAACTACGCCGTCACGGAAATCACCTGCGATGTGATTCGCGAAGTGTACGCCGATTTCGAGCGTACATTCGGACGCAAGTACGGCAATCCGTTCTTCGAAGAGTACATGACCGAAGATGCGGAAGTCGTCCTGCTGGGCATGGGAACGCTCTCGACCCCGGTCAAGGTGGCCATCCGGAAGCTGCGCGAAGAAGGCAAGAAAGTAGGGTTCGTTCGCCTGCGCTGGTTCCGGCCGTTTGCCGGTCCGGAGCTTGCCAAGTGCCTGGAGCGTTTCAAGGCAGTCGGCGTAATTGATCGCGACTTCTCATTCGGTTCGCCGAACCTGAGCGGCGTGGTGGCGACGGAAGTTCGTTCCGCCATGTACACCGGCAGCAGCACCCGGCCGCCGGTATTGTGCTTCATCGGCGGGCTGGGCGGCCGCGAAGTGACCGTGCCCGACGTGGAAAAGATGACCGACATCGTGTTCCAAGCCGCCCAAGGTAAGGCGCAACCCCTGACACAATGGATCGGGCTGCGGGGATAACGCGTTTCCAGAGCCGGAAAGGACAACAATCATGAGCACTTTTGTAGACGTAAAACCGACACAAAATCTGGAAGCCTTCAAAGGAGTCAAGAAGGTTCCACACGAGGAATACTACACGTCCGGCCATCGCACCTGCCAGGGCTGCCAGTCTGCGCAAATCATGAAATTGATGGCGAAGGCCGCGGGACCCAGAACGATCATTCTGGGTAGCACGGGGTGCATGTACGTGGCTAACACGTCTTACTACGCTACTCCCTGGGGCGTCCCCTGGATGCACACGCAACTGGGCAGTGCGGGTTCCAGCGCACTCGGAACGGCCGCGGCATTGCGCGTCCAGATGCGCAAGGGCGCCATGAAGGACGAGCCCATCAATGTCATCGCCTTCTGCGGCGACGGCGGCGGTGCGGACATGGGCTTGGGCGCTATCTCAGCCACCATGTGCCATCCCGACTACAACCTGCTGATCCTGATGTACGACAACGAGTCGTATGCCAATACCGATATCCAGATTTCCGGGGCATCGCCGTATGGTGTCAACACTTCGTTCAGCACACCAGGCAAGGTAAAGCGGATCATGAATCATCGCTGGAAGAAGAACATTGCGCCGTTAATGCTGGTTGGTCATCCCACGGTCAAGTATGTAGGAACCACCTGTACCTCCTACCCGCTGCAGGCGATGAACAGCGTTCGCAAGGCGCTGTCGATCGGCGGTCCTACCTTCATTCACTGCCTCAACCCCTGTACTAAAGGCTGGGACTTCGATCCCCTGCTTTCGTTCGAAATGGGCGAACTGGCCGTGAACACCGGCATTTTCCCTCTGTACGAGGTCGAATGTGGCAAATTGAAGCTATACGGCAAGACCGATCAGATTGCCAAAGGGAAATTCAAACGCCTGCCGGTGCGCGATTACTTGCTGAAGCAAGGAAGGTTCGCGCATTTTGTCGACGAAGATATCGAATACTTCCAGAGCAAAATAGATGAGATGTGGGACAAGTGGCTGGTGCCGGGAATAATCCCGCTCCAGAAGGAAATCGAAGCAGACAACCCGCCCGCCAAGTAAAGGGGCGGGTTGTTCCTCCCTCTCTCCTTCCAGGGCTGCGCGAGGAAGGAACTGATTTGTACGTTTAGGACGACACACTCAGGAGGGTCCCTATGGCCACGAAGGCGAGTTCCCTTGTTCCTACTCTACCCAAGACCGTCAACCGCTGGATTCAATTGTGCGCGGCCATTATCGCGATGATGGCCATCGCCAACCTGCAATATGCCTGGACGCTGTTTACCAAACCCTTAACCTCAAGCCTGCACGCGACGTTGGCCGCGGTGCAAATCGCATTTGCTGCATTCATCTTGTGTGAAACCTGGCTGGTACCCTTCGAGGGGTATCTGATCGATCGCCTCGGACCGCGGCTGGTCATCGGCATCGGCGGTTTGCTGGTCGGTGCGGGCTGGATCGGGTCTGGCTACTCCATGACACTCCACGGACTTTACATCTGGTACGCGATCGGTGGAATTGGCGCCGGCGCAGTTTATGGCGGCTGCACGGGCAACGTGCTCAAGTGGTTCCCGGATCGCCGTGGACTTTGCGTGGGCGTTGTGTCCGGCGCCTACGGCATCGGCACGGCGGTCACCGTGGCCCCCATTGATAAAATGATCCGCAATTCGGGGTACCAGCATACCTTTATCTTTTGGGGCTTCGTTCAGGGCATTATCGTGGCCGCGGCTGCCATGTTCATGGTGGCGCCTCAGAAGGGCTGGCTGCCGAAGGCTTGGAAGCCAGTGGCGCGAGTCGGTCAAAGCATCCATGAGTCGACTTGGTGGGAGATGGTGAAGCAGCCCTCTTTCTACCTGATCTACATCATGATGGCGTTGGTGGCCTTCAGCGGGCTGGTGGTCACTTCGCAACTGAAGGAGATTGCCGGCTTCTACAAAGTGGACAAGGTCATCGTGCTCTGGGGCCTCGGGGCGGCGATCCTGGCGATCCAGTTGAACCGCGTCGTGAACGGCCTGACCCGGCCGTTCTGGGGTTGGATCTCTGACCACATCGGCCGCGAGAACGCCATGTTTCTTGCGTTTCTAATCGAGGGTGTGTCGATCTTTGCATGGTTGCAGACCATCCGTCGGCCTGTGCTGTTCATCCTGTTGTCCAGCCTCGTCTTCTTTGCCTGGGGCGAGATCTTTTCGTTGTTCCCGTCCATCACGGCGGACCTGTTCGGCCGGAAATGGGCCACGACGAACTACGGAGTCGTCTACACCTCGAAGGGCACGGCGGCCATTTTTGCCGCACCGGTGGCCGCCTTTGTGATGGCCAAGGAGGGTTCCTGGGTGCCGGTGTTCTACGTCATGATTGGCTGCGATATCCTGGCCGCTTTGTTGGCACTGTTCGCATTGAAACCGTTGGCAAAGCGCACCATCGCTCAGGTGGACCTCCTAGAACAGAAAGCAGAAGCGGAAAGAAAGTTGGCGCAGGCTTAGCAGACAATAGGCATGCTGAGTTTCTTCACCCGAGCGGTTGAGCAGTGCGCAACGCCGAGAGCAATCGTAGCGATTACTCGCAAGCCAGCCGCTCGTGGCTGTGTTCAAGGCCTTGTGCGGTGTGTGCCGGAACCACATGCCGCCTGAGGGGTCAGGTGCCGGCGACTGGTTACGTTTATTGACCAGCCGCCCCAAAAACGCCTGACCATGTGTCTGGAATGTGGTAACCGCAGTTCGTCCCGTTGTTCACGAGTTGCTTCTTGCGGGTGCTTGCCGGCAAGGGCTCTGGCGGCGATGCGTTGCGGAGGGGAATGCTGTTCTTGTTGCATCTTCGCTGTTGTGTACGCTTGTAAGCGCATATAGCGGTGAGATCCGCCAGTTCAGTCAACACCTTCTACCCAGCGAGCGATGAGCTCGACAGGGTGTTGCGCGATTTTTCAGTGGTACGGGCCAGCGCTTAGATTGCCTAAATCATTCTGGAGGTTTTTTTCCTTGACACGCATCCGGGAGATGTGCTAAAGGGCAACACCGCCACTGTGATTTGCAAGATCATTCTGGGAGGAAAAAAGATGAATTCACTTAGGACGTGGTTTGCGCTTCTGGCATTGGTCTTGGGTTTTGCCGGGACAGGCCCGCGTACCCAGGCCCAGAGCGAGAAACCTGCCGGGGAAAGCACACAGGCCGCTTCCGCGACAGCGAGCAAGGCGGAAGTGGAACAATTGCGTAAGGAATTGGCTGCGCAGCGGCGGGCCATCGAGCAATTGGAAACCTTAGTCGAGCAACTGACGGATGCCAAGTCGCGAGCCCCAGCCCTAGCAACTGACGGCGCTCACCTGGTTAACGCCATTCTGACGCTGCCCGCGATAAACGCCAGCCTGGCGGTGCCCGCGACAACGGAAGAAGCAGAAGCCGAGGTGCCCGCAGAGGTTTACCAAAAACCCCCCGTGAAAAAAGAGAGCGCCCCGCCCGTGACCGCGGGATGGAACGGGGAACATTTCTTCATTAAGTCCGCCGACGGCCAGTTTCAAATTCAACCGTACGGATACGTGCAGATGGATTACCTCTCTTACCAGGGCGACGGCGCTCCTGCCGACACCTTTTCCGTACGCCGCGGCCGGTTTGGCTTTCAAGGAAATTACGGCGACCACTACCAGTTCGGCCTCCTGATCGATGCCGCCGCTTCGACCGGGGCCACCATCCGGGACATATACCTGAACGCGAAAGCCACTAACTGGTTCCAGGTCCAGGCCGGGCAGTTCAAGGAACCGTTTGCGCAGGAAGAGCTCCAGGGCGACACGAACATTGATTTCGTCGATCGTGGCTTGCAAGGCCTCCTGTATCCCTCCGCTGCCTCCACCAATCGTAGCCCCGGCGTCACGATTCACGGCGACATTCACGGCGGCGCGTTCCAATATTGGGCCGGCGCCTTCAACGGAAAAGGCTATTCCGTAAATAACACCACGAGCGTGCCAGAGACCGTGGGCAGAGTCCGTTTCTACCCTTGGCGTAATAACAAAGGCAGCGCGCTGCACGCCTTCGGCTTCGGCGGGTCAATCGCTTACAGCATGTCCCGTGGACTTTCCAACGAGGTTACGGGCCCCATGACCATGCCGGATGCCGCTTATACCTGGTTTCCGCAGTTCCCGGTTAACGGGAATGTATGGCGGTACGAGGGTGAGGTCACTTATCTGAAAGGTCCCTGGGGTTTCCGCGGGGAATACGTCGCGGCATCTTACAACCGGACCGGAGTTGGCACCGAGATGTTGGGCGGACTAGGATTTGCAAATCTTCCGAACGTCCGATACCAAGCTTGGGACTCCTCTGCCACCTACCTGCTCACTAAGGAACTGCGGCCGGAAAACGGCACCCCGCGCGTCAATCACCCTGTATTTGGCCCGGAGACAGCCGGAGGCGGCAGGCGCGGATGGGGGGCTTGGGAACTGGCGTTCCGCTACTCTGGGATTCAAGGGAACGAGCCTGGCATCTTCTTCGACAACGTCTTTACGCCTCAGCTTGTGCCCACCTACGACAGGCACACCGAGCAGTTCACCGCCGGGGTTAGCTGGTATCTAAACTACTGGGTACGGTTCCAGTCCAACGTCGATATTGACCGCTTGAGGGATCCAAGCACCATCGGTGCTGTGCCGCAGAATTACTTCGTGTTCGAACAGCGGCTGCAGTACCGCTTCTAGGGCGCCGAGGACCGCTATGTATCGACATGGATTCGCGGATGGCCAATATGCCTGGGAGTCAGACAGGCCTTCACAAAACCGAAAGCAGCGCAAAGGCGCGGAGAATTCGAGTGGAATGCCTAGAGGAGGTTTTTCGATGAGGTCCAGAATCGCAAAGATTATTCTTGAAGTGGTGGCGGTGGTGACCCTCGGCTTCCTGTTGAACAGTTGTGGGGCAGAGCCGTATTGTCCCACTTGCGGGACTACCGTGAACGGGGCCTATGGCGTTCTCAATGTCATCCCGGTGCCGGAGCACAATCCAACCGGCGAGCCGGGCGGTCCGTTCAATTCCTTCGACATAAGTTGGTTCGATCCTAATCTCCAAAGGGACTACGTGTCTGATCGCATCGGCCTGGACATTGTGGTCGTGGACGCCAAGAACAACTTCGCGGTGAATACCATTGGCGGGCAAAATGAGGTGGCCAACGCCGGGAATAACAACAGCGTGTGCATCGGTCCCGCTAACCCTGCTCCCGGTTTCACTGCCGCCAATACACCTACAATTCCTTCCATTATCACTGGTTCCGGTGCCCTCCGGGATCCCACCACCACCAACGTGCTCACTCGATTTGGATGCAGAAACCCGGGTTTCTTTGATTCCTTTTCGACTTACTTTCCCGGTTTCGGCGCCCATGGGGGTTTCGGCGGGTTTCCCGGGGCACAATGCTGCGCCGCACGTGCTAACGGCGTCAACCCTCTCTCAGGCCCCGATGGTAACCTAGTGACTCCCGACGGGAAAACTCTGTTTGTAGGAAGCGGCAGCTCCACCATCGTGGCATTCGATCTCACAACCAACCCACCGGTGGTGCTTGCTGCCTTCCCCACCGGGTCGTCTCCCGATTTTGACGGTCCGGTCGGTGTGGCGCCCTGCATCCAAAGTTGGAATGGCGGTGCCGGCAGCGATCCCACCTGCGGCGACGACCGCGCCGACGAAATGTCTTATGGAACCGTAGGGGGACACAACATTCTCGCCATAAGCAATGGCGACCCCGGCCTTCCGCTTTTCACTTTGATTGACGTCACCGACATAGTTAACCGCACCTATACAGGAACCATGGTTACTCCGGCGGGACTAGGCATTTGCGCCCCAGTGAATCCTGCCCTGAATTACAATCCGGGAAATCCTGCGAATACCCCGCCGACAGGTGCGAATTATCCCACCTGTATCCTTGGACAGATTTACTACGACGGCGTCGGCGCGGAGGATTCAACAGTCACCGTGGACGGCGTTAACGATACGAACCCCCAGGCGTCATTGACTCCCTGTCCGGATCCCTCGGAAGCAGTGGCTTCCGGTGTCACCGGCTATGGCGTGGGTCCCGACGGCGCCGACGTGCCTTGCCATCACGCGCCCATCGTGGACGCAAACACCGGCGCATTCATCACCAACAATGGAACGGCTGGGGCCGGGCAAATGGGCGAGATTGCCGTGGCTGGGTTAGGCGCCAGCGCTTTCAATCCCTTTCACAATACTTTTTACGAAACGAATTCGAATTGCACCGTTTCCAGTTCACCCACGCAGGCCAGCACCGCCGTGGGGTGTGTGGACGAAATCGATCCCCGAATCGGAAATCCGGCCGGGCCGATAGTTGTCGCCGTGATCCCGATCCTCAATTGCATGCCGACCAGCATGGCTCAAGGCCCGGGCCACGATTTTCTGATTGGCTGCGCGGGCCATGATGGTACCCAATTCCCTCCCCTAGAGGCCATTCTTGACGGCACTACCAACAAGATCGTGGCCAACATTACTGAGACCGGCGGCGTGGACGAAGTCTGGTACAACGCCGGCGACAACCGTTACTACACCGCAGGCAGGGATATGCCCAGCGGGCCGGTGATGGGCGTAATTGATGCCGCAACGCGCACGTGGCTCGTCAACGTCACGACCGGCTCCAATTCCCACAGCATCGCGGTTAACCAATTCACTAATCAGATCTTCGTGCCCATGCAGGCGGGCTCGCTCTGCACCACGCAGAGTGCCAACGGTTGCATCGCCGTGTACGGCCGACAATAGCTGTTGTTGCGGCATCGATCTGCACGGTCTAGTTCGAGGCGGGGCCACGTGAGAGACATAGAGATCCTGGCCCCGCGTAAGATCGTCAGTACTGCCCCGGGTGTATAATCCAGGGTAAGGCGAGTTTCCGATCGGCCTGGTTGAGATGCCGCCGCATGCATATCCAATGAATGGCGCGCGCCGCTTTTCTTGCTGGCGGGGCCTGGTACTGTGGCTTTGCGCATTTTCGCTCTTCATCGTTCTAGCGAATCGTGCTCCTCGTTTCCCCCGGAGCGAAACTTCCTGGGTTTGCTCCGTTCCTCCGCAGATGACGGCCAAACTCCTGGCCAAAGACTTCTACCTGTTGCAGCCGCCAGCATCCGGCATCTTTACGCTCCTGCGCTCTATTCCCGTTCCGAGAGCGGCAGAGGAAGTGCGTCCTCTTTTTCCCGTTTCCCTGGACAACCGTCTTTACACTCGTCCACCTCCAACTTCTTAGCGCCTAGCACGAAGGTCGTCTGTGGCCTGCGGGTTGTTTCCGGCCCTTCTCCGCTTCAAACTCGAGAGGCGCAGGACGGTGAAGTTGACTGAAAGATTGTTCGAGGCACGCCCAGAGCAGTGCAAGGAGGAAGCGATGAGTATCATTCATCAAGGATTCACAATGAGCCATTACGGCCGCGTCTGCATGATTTTCTCGGCCGCGGCGGTAGTCATGTCCGCGCCCAGCATGGTTGCCAACACCAAGCCCACCGAGGTTCCAGCAAAGGTAATTGCGCACTTGGCTTTGCAGGAGGCCCCGGGGAGCGAAATGTTTCTCCAAAACAAAGGAGACAAACAATACCTGTATGTCCAGAAGGCGTCCAAGCAGGGTTTTACGGTCGTTGACGTGACGAAACCGCGGCTACCGAGCTTGGTGAACCGTAGTGCCCCTTCGAGCGACGCCACGGCGGGTAAACTCGAGATGGCAGGTTCCGACGTGGGCCTCGCCGAAGTACCGGACAAGAACTCCAAGGGAGTCATCCGGAGCACAGACAATCCCACGGAAACCGTCAAGATCCTAGACCTTAGCGATCCCGCGCACCCCAAGGTGCTCCAGACGTTTACCGGAGTGACTAGCATCCTCCAGGATCCCGGCCGCGGCCTGATCTATTTGGCCAACAACGAAGGGCTCTGGATCCTCAATCATTCCAGGCCAGGAATCACGCCAGCGAAAAAGAAGCAGCCGTGTGGTTCGGAGGATGCCCTTGCTGCCATGCCTCCGGACTGCCAATAAGCCATCCGCGCACGCAATGGCAGGCCGTCAAACGAAAAGCAGCCCGATTCTTCCGCCGTAATGTGAAGTCGTCAATCTGCGATATAGAGATCAAACAAGAACTGGTCAAACGGCCGGAACAGCGGCGAATTAACTATTTGACCTTGGTTTCCTGGTAGTGTAGGACCTTCCATTGGCCCTCGCGCTTCACCCAGATTTCGCCGACCAGGATTTTTTCAAACCGCACTATGGACTTCGGGGGAAACCTAATAAAGACCTCGTAGCGGACAAACGCTGCATCAGAACAGAGCGGCGTGACTTTCAAAAACGAAAGCGTGTAGTCGGTGACCGCGCTCTCCTGGAGTTCCATCTGCGCCTTCCATTTGTAGCGTTCACCCTCACGGTCGGCCTCGACGCCAATGAAATCGTCCGTCAAGAGCTCGCCATAAGCCTTTTGGTCCTTGTTCTTGATGGCTTCCCATTCCGCCTTGATTTTCGCATCGAGCAGGTTCGTGAGATCCGCCTGAGCAGTGGACTTGGTTGGCTGGCTGGTCCCGCCCTGTGGCTGCTGCCCGTAAACGAAACATCCCAGCACAAGAGTTGCGCACGCCCCGGCAAAATAGTTCCGCATTGCTTTCCTTCTCCAGTCTTGGTTTCCTGCCACCCAGGCGGTCACCCTGCGCGCTTCCCTCGGTAAGGGACCTCAAGAGATATGCGCTTTGGCGAAGCATTGCGAATCTTACAGGGCCTGCACCGGGCCGTCAAAGCCGCAGTTAACCAGTACGCGCCCGCATTAATCTTAATTGTTGCGGGCGCACCTCCTCGAGAGCCACGATTTTCTTATAACCCACCTCGAAAAAAGGAGCGCATCTATTATGACACCATCGAGGCACAACATCGCCGTTTGGTCGGCTCTCGTCCTGCTGATGATTTGCTTCAGCCTTCCCGCAAACTGCCAGAACGTCATCGCACTGGTGGGCAGTGGGTCGAATGTCCCCACGCCGCTCTACTCCCACTGGATCGATGAATATAACAAGCTCAGCCCCACAGTGCAGGTCCGTTATCTCAGCACCGGCACCATGAAGGGCATCGAGGATATTTCTCGTGGCGTCGGAGATTTCGCTGCCGGCGAGGTGCCCATGAGCGACGAACAGTTGAACGCAGCGAACACCCCCATTTTGCAAATCCCCACAGTGCTGGTCGCCATCGTGCCGATTTATCACGTTCCCGGCGTAAAAGGCAGCCTTCGCTTTTCGGGGTCCGTCCTCGCAGAAATCTTTCTCGGAAACATCAAGACCTGGGACGACCCCAGGATTAAAGAAATCAACGCCGGCCAGCTCCTGCCCCATCTGAATATTGCCGTGGTCCACCGCACGGAGGGAAAAGGTTCCAACTATATGCTCACCGATTTTCTCTCGAAGACAAGCCAGAAGTGGCGCAGCCAAATTGGCAAGACTCCGTCACCGGCTTGGCCCGTAGGGACAAGCGCCACGCGCGGCGAGGACATGATGGAGAAGGTGAAAAGCACCTCCGGCGCGATGGGCTACATTGAACTCGGCTTCACGCTAGCCGACAACAGCGTCGGTGTCGGCCTGGTCCAGAATGCCGCCGGAAGGTTTATCAGCGCCACTCAGGCGAGCATTGCCGCTGCGTACCGCTCCGTCGAAAAGTCCATTCCGGCGGATTTCCGCGTTTCGCTTACCAACGCTCCGGGCAACGACGCATACCCGATCATCAGCTTTACCTGGCTTTATGTGCCGGAAAGATCAACCGATCCTGAACGATCCAAGGCGCTCGCGAATTACCTCGAGTGGGCGCTCACCACGGGTCAGCAAAGCGCAGAGAGACACGGGTACACGCCGTTGCCCGCGTCGCTTGCCCCTAAAGTTCTGGCAAAAGTGCGGTCACTGCGCTGAGCGCGTCCGCGGATTCCTTGCAAGGCAAGATTTCAACCCAACCCAGGAGTCATTTCCTTGCCTCCATCGACGATTATCTTTCTTATAGCCACCCTGGTCACGGCCGCCGTGACCTTCCTCAATGTCAGCAGAATGGCCAATCAACTCAAGCAAGTCGCTCCCACCGAGCGGAGAGCTTCCATCTTTCTGGACCTACCCTGGATCATCCGCGAGCACAATCGCTTATTCCCCCAAAGCGGGCCCATGTTGGCCTTTTGGCTCTCACTTATTTTCCTCTTTGTTTGGCTAACCGGCATAGTGTTCAGCTTGGCTACGCATCTTTAACAACTTTGAGATTGCTAAGCCGACTACAGACGTGCCACTTACCCGTTGCAATGTTTTCGTCGTTCACCGTTCGAAAATGGGCGAAAAAATCAGACCACTTGGTTGCACGCCGTGTTCCCACTGGCAGAGTTGAAGTGTATGATCGAGAAGCGGCGGAAGGAAGTGGCTGTCCGGCTGAGCGGGGTGGCGAGCGGCGAAATTGATTGATGAATATTTGAGCACGGGAGAGTGATTTGATGTCGAGCCCTCAGGTGCAACACCGGCACTTGGGGCACCCGGGAAAGAGTGAGCGGAAGGGCTCAAGGATGCGCGGGAGCGCGCAGAAGGAGAAGGGGGAGCACCGAGGGATTCTGCGGAAAGGCGTTAAGTGGTTGTTTTTCAGGAAGTTTAGAAAGAGGTTCTGTTAGCGGTTTGGAGGGATACGTGCGGCTGAGTTCGGCGAAGAGCCTCACCTACATGCCGTCTGCAGGCCAGCCATCACAAGGAGAACTGTCATGACCATCCAGAAGTCGGAGGCGCTTGCCTACCATTCGGGAGTACGTCCGGGGAAGATCGAAGTAACGCCGACGAAGCCTTGCCGCACACAGAGAGACTTGAGCATGGCGTACACGCCGGGCGTGGCGCAGCCCTGCCTGGCGATTCAACAGGAACCGCACGACGCATACAAGTACACAGCAAAAGGAAACCTGGTCGCGGTGGTGTCCAATGGCACCGCCGTGCTGGGTCTGGGAAACATTGGAGCGCTGGCCGGGAAGCCGGTGATGGAAGGAAAAGCGG
>Ga0182011_10001997_pt1 | contig 17550 bp, 11 predicted proteins | sample 711E1DmetaG_FD_120481 | JGI IMG/M metagenome (GOLD analysis project Ga0182011, IMG submission 120481) | Permafrost microbial communities from Stordalen Mire, Sweden - 711E1D metaG | ecosystem: Environmental > Terrestrial > Soil > Wetlands > Permafrost | place: Sweden: Stordalen | collected... | reverse complement strand
TTCGGTCTGCGGTCGGCGAGCGGGAAAAGTGAAGCGGAGAGCGGAGGGCAGCGTTTAGCGAATCGCAGCCGGAGCGCAACGCCGCCGTCGAGCCGCAGACGGAAGCCCGCCGCACTTGCGGCAATCTTGCAAATGCCGCTCGTGACGAGCGCACGGTTTGTGAAGTGGAGCGGGCGTCGTCGAGGGGACAGGGACGACGGGCAGCCCGTGAAGCGAAGCAAACCGCGCGTTGGTCACGGCGAAAAGGGCAGCTTACGCGGTCCTCTGGCTCTCAATACACGCAGTGAGAATGCTTCCAGACAGACCAAAGTATTGACACCAGACCCACCATTTATAAGCTGATCCCTCCAATTACTGAAACGTCATGGATTACAGAACAGAGGCATTCAAAAAGAAGTTCAACGATGCAGGGCGGCACCTCGGTGTAACACCCAAGGACGTAGTGTCGCTCAAGCTCCGGGAGAATGTGAGTTCAAACGCTGAATACCGGGAGTTTTTCCGTGCGTTGGAGCATGAAGCTGGATTTCAATGCTCTCCGGTTGATGGCGATTTGCAGGGTAAAGCCTATCTCTTATCCGATGGCAGCAGTCGAGTAATCATTGTCGAGCACGAAACCGGTCTGGAGATTCTCTACATTGCTGGCTCGATTGCATCTTTGATCGGCATTTTGCCGTTGATTGTTCAAAGCTGGCGTGCTTTTCGTGGCCATCATGCTGGGAGACGGGACTTTGACGACCGGGGTGTTGAGATTCGTCGAATAGATGAAAAAGGACATCTCGCTGAAGAACATATTCACGAAAGGACCATGTTCGACATTCGGCCATTCACGGCGAACACTTTTCTTGCAACATCGGCAGCGAAGACAATTGAATCCGAATTGCAACAAATTAAGGAGCAGATAAAAGCATTGAGTGGCCGTGTGGACGCCCTCGAAGGACAAAATCAGGTTAAGGCCGAGAGGCGCAAATCCAGGACGAGAAAAAGGGGTTCGCAAAAACAGGATCGCAGACCCCGTGCTGAGGCCGGCTGAAATTGACGAGGCTTCGGTCTGCGGTCGGCGAGCGGAAAAAGTGGAGCGCAGGCGGAGAGACGGCGGGAACGAAGCCGGAGCGCAACGCCCGCCGCCGAGCCGCAGACGGAAGCCCGCCGCTCATGCGGCACTCTGCAAATGTAGCTCGTGACGAGCGCGCGGTTTGTGGAGTGGAACGGGCGGCGACGAAGGGGAGGCGGGGCGACGCACAGACCGTGGAGCGCAGCAAAAAGCGCGTTGGTCACGGCGAAAAGGGCAGCTTAGGTTAATCGTCACTCTCATGTCTGAATCTTTACTTGCTTGTGGCATATTGGTTCTTCAGTCTATTTCGGAAACAGCTTTATCCACCAATCAAAGTCGGAGTGGCCCGGCTTCGGATGGTATTTTGCATGTTGGAAAATATTCTTTAGGGCGTTTTTCAAATCCCCATCTGAAACTGAACACTTGCTTTGCCAATGCTGGAGCAGCGAACAGGTTGACCACAATTCGATTTTCAACCCTTCGCGTTGAATCAGATTTCGTGCTTTTCTGTCATCGGTGGCGAGGCCGAAACCGCGCGCTTCCGCAATCGCAACAGATTCGGCTTCTCCATCATCAAGGTTAAGAGCCAATTCAATGTAACGGAGTTTCTCATTTTCATTTTCGGCAGTGAGCGTCACTAAAATTCCCTTTTCGGTGAGCGGTTTGAGGTCAATCATTTCGCGCTCACCGGAGTCTGCATTGTGCAAATACATTGCCTCTTGGGCGACAACAGACGCGATGGCAAAATTGAGGCCGCAGCCGCTGGCAATATCTTCAAACCGCCCGCTGGCCAGCAGGTTAATCAGAACACACGCATCTTGGATAACAATGGAACCCATGCCGGATAATTTTAGCCTACCGAAACCGGCGATGCTAAATCTACCGGAATGATTGAAAATTCTTCGCCCTCTTCTGAAACGACAAGGCTGTCCAGTTCCTCCATGATTTCACGGGCGCTTACGATGTCGGTGCGGAATTTCTTCGCCAGTTGATTTTCTGAAAGCTCACCTTTTTCAAACGCCGCCTTGGCGAGCAGAAGATACCTGACAGGCCATGCTGAATGACGTTTGTCCGAACGCAATAACCCCAGGGCTTGACGAGCCTTGTCTGGTTTGAAGTCACCGGCTTTTAGACGATCCCAACTGCCCGCCTGAATGCGTTTCAAATTTTCGAGGCGCGAGCACATGGCCTGAACGGAAACCCCAAAGTAATCAGACAGCGTAACTAGATCAGCAATGGTGATGCGTTCTTTTCGGGACATCTCGACTTCCGACAGCCGACGGTTCACGCCGCTGCGGGGCATGAGAAAGTTTGCGGCAAAACTGTCGGCAAAGCGTTCAGCCCGATGCTTTCCCCAACGCCCCTTTTGCATGATGTCCACATCTGCGTAGAAACGCGTAGTGAGGAAATGGCCGCATTCATGGGCTAAAGACCAGTTTCCCCGATACCAAGGGTGTCCAATGTTGACACCGATACAGCCGCCCAAACGGTCGTTGTATCCAAAAATGCCCGCCACCGAGGATGGCATTTCATAAAAGAAAATACGAAGCCCAATGGCCTCCTCAAATACCGCACGTAAATCACTGATGGGCGCATCACCAAGTCCCAAACGATTCCTCTCTTCTTGAGCGACATCCTCCGCAAACTGCTCTGGACTGATGCGGGAGTCGTCTAGTGGGTATTGCTTTGGATAATCCTTTGGTAGCGGCGCATTGCACATTTGCTCCAACTCAAGGTAATCCTCCGCTCGTGATTCTAACTCGTGGCAAACTCGCAGGAGTTGGTCTTCTGGAAGAGGCGTCTCCAACTGGCTGTTGGGAAGTGCCGCCCGGAATTGGGGCGTCAGTGCTTCCGTAAAAGCACTTTGCTTGACCAATTCCGAGACGTTGCGCGCGTAGCATTTTGCAAAGGCGAGAAGTTCGTCAGCGGTAACGCGCCGTTCGCCCTTTTCAATTGCAACAACAGTCGTTCGGACAAAACCCAACTTGTCAGCGACCGCTTCTTGCGTAAGACCCAAAGCGCGACGGGCGCTTTTAAGGCGTTCGCCAAGGATTTTCGGGTCAATTTTTTCTAAAATATTTTCGGACATTTTTATTTTTCGATTAAAGATTAAGCCGCTTCCAAATAGCGATTCAAGTTGGCACGGCCACTGAAAGTCTTCCATTCAATGACTTGATTGCGTAGGAGTGTTAGCAAAGCCTCGCGGACTTGCTTTTCACTTTCACCATCGGGATTAAGCGCGTTTTCAATTTCATAAAGTTCAGGAAAATCGGTCGCGAGTGCTTGCCACGGATTCTCACGATTAAGCGCCTTGTCGAGCGTGGAGGCTTGTTCTTCGTAGTGAGACAAAATGCTGGCGGTAGAATTGTCTGGAATAAATGAATTTGATTTTAAATCCCGCGCATAACCACTTCCTAAATCGCAATCAGCCAAGTCGGCCGCTTCCAGAGACAAGCGACGGAGTATGCAAGAGGCACAAGTGCCACACTGCGGCCGTCCTTCCCGCCAGTCTGGGAAGCGGTCGCACGAAAAAGTTTCTGCCAGATTGACGCCGAATTTGCCAACTTGCGCCTGACGCAATGCTTGTGCCTTCGTGAGAAATAAAAATGGATTTACAATTTTGAACGGCTTGCCGCTAACCGCCTCGATAAATTTTTCCATCGCGCGGTGGAATACGGGATTGGCAGCTTTACTGGTCTCAATTCCGATTTGAGTCGCGTCAAAAGGGAGATTGAGAGCGCCGAAACCATTCTCATACATGTAAAGTTCATCCGTTCCTACATGAAGGGAGGCGACCGCTCCGAGCGTGATGTGCATAAAAGCACGGCTTCGCTGACTTCTTTCCAGCGTATTGTCTCGAATTATCTTTTCCTTCAGACCATACCAAACAGGTATATGTCGAACATCTCTGTCGCTGTTCTTTTTTAATAGGGACATCTGCTGACGTTGACCAACCTCCATTCGTCCATGAGTGACTCCCGAAACAAAAACATGAGTTAAACCGGGGATTTGGAGTTGAAACGCTGCACCAGCAAACGAATCCAGTCCGCCGCTGAATAAAGCCACACGAATTGGGTTATCAATTGGTTCTGCGAAAAGAAACTCTTGAGCGCATGATGGCAGTGGCGTCTCGCGTTTAATAAATTCAAATTGCCAATCGTCCTCGGTCAGAACCCACAGCGCGTCTCGCAACAGCTTTTGGGTATCGGCTGATTTCCAGAAGGGCAGATCAAGAACGGCACTCCGCAGTCGAATTTTTCTCCGACGATGACTCAAACCTTTATGGAAACGAAGATCGCGCCTCGGTGAAAATCGGTCGGCAATGTAAATTGCAACAGCAAGCTCTGCCCAATCCGCAGACCGCTCTGAAAGACGGTTTGCAAATGCGCCTGCAATGCGTCCATATTCAGCAAAATATTCTTGCCCGTAAAAATTCTGCTCTCCGCCAGAAAAAGCAGGCACCGCTCGTTGAACTCCAAGAGAGCCGAAGTCAAAATGATACTCCGGGCAAGTGTTCTGAATGAATGAATTTTTCATTTCAGATCAACTCCTCCTTTAATCCATCAGACGTGTGGTTGATTGGTCTGCTGCGCTTGGCTTTCCGTTTTGAAAGCCTGCCTCCTGGCGAATTCATCGCCGTTCGTATTAACTCGGAAATTTTTGGAATAGCTTGTTGACGTGCGACCTTGCCTCGCTGGCGGTAGGTCTCTGGATTCAGATGGGCGCGGGACATGGTATAAGCCGCAAACGGATCCCAGCCGTAGCGTCGCAGCCAAAAATCACCCAGAGCTTCACAGCACTGATTTTGAAAATCCTCCTTTGATGGACAATCATTGCCCGCTTCAAGAAATTTCAGGCCGATGGATTGAACAGCTTTGGAAACATCAACTGCCGAAGGTGCGGCTATGTTGTCACGTTCGATTCCATGGAGAGTTTGAATCAATCGTGCACGTCGTTGACCGGCTGATTCAATACCGAGTTCGGAATGCGGACTTTCTAAAACTTGATGTGCTCGTGCGATTGACGTTTTTAGGGAAGGCACGGCAAAACCATTGCCAAGCATATTGCACACATTTTGCGTTTCAATTTCTACCAACCTTTCAGTCGGTGCATTATCACAAATAGCCGCACAAAGTTTGGGAAATCCCCAAACTTTGCGTTGCGCATACATGTCGCCATCGGAGGCCATATTTTCTTGTTCCGATAGGAATAAACCACTTCGTCCGACATTTGTCAAATAATTATTTATTTATGCCTGACATTGTCACCTTTTGAATTTTGGCTGAAAAAGCCCTAAAGCACCTTTGCAAGGCCGAAAATTGAGCCGCCGGGGATTTGCCAGCACCCAGCCAAAGTTGCCCTTGTTGAACCATTTTGATTTGTGGCTTTTAACACAATCAACCACATCAACGATTCCAACAATACCTCCGGTGTCCAATTCCCACGGAATATAAACTCCATATTTTTTATTGAGCCACTCAATATTTTTCTCGGTATAGCTGTCGAGGCTCAAACCGGCGTGAATGAGCAACGGCCCACGGTAATGAGTTCGACGCGGGCGGTTCTCAATGTCTTTGAGACCGCTAACAATCAGCCAAGTCCACGGTTGGCGAACCGACAAAGCCGGCAATTCGGCAAGATTTGGCGACCATCGAACGATGGGTGAATGCGAATCGAAGCGTTTTTCGGACGTTTTTTTATTGGTCATTTGAAAGCGTGTTCAAGAGCGGGAATTAAACCGTCGAGTTGTTGACGCACGGTTGCTTCAACATTTATTGGTTGTTCGCCTTTCTTAAAATATTCCTGGAGATTGTAAGTCATGACTTCAAGTGGATTGGCGCGATATTCATATCGAGATCAAAGGGCTTGGGTCCCGAGGTGAAACAACCAGGGTCAGCGAACGCCTCGCACGACTGAGGGCAACATAAAGGAGACACCTATGGTGGTCGCTGTCACGGAAGTGTTGCGAGTCGCATGGCAGGACAAGCACATGGTCACAATCCAGTCCTTTCGCCTTATGCACAGTGCTAACTGCTTTGCGTGGTGGCATGGCGCGCGCAAATGTGCGGCGGCGAGTAATCTCTGCAAAGCCAATTTCGGGGTCATCAAACTCTGACAACTTAATCGCCTCGCGGAACTCACGAGGGTGGTCAATCTTGATGCCACTGAAGTTTGAATCCGTCTCGATAAGTTGTGAAATCTGTTTCAAAGCAGCGGTAACCCCGCGATGGTCAGGCGAATTTGCGATGAGTCGGGCGAGATTTTGAATGATCGCAGGTTTACCTCGACGTGTGGTTGAACAATTTGACGCGATTTCCTGCAAGATTATGTTCCCGTATGCGGAAGGTGAAAATCCCACAGCAACTTCTCCTAGAAATTCGATCATGGCCTCCGCCGATGCACGCGCATCACCTTTGTGAGCAACCAAGCCGGCGACCAACGAATCCAGTGCATCGCGTGTGTGTCCTTCCCAAACGCTGATGCTCCGGTTGAAAAATGCGCGCAGCGAACGGACCGTTAGATTCTGTGTCGCGAGAATCAGCAACCGCTCACTGTTGCGGACGACGTTATCAATGGGCCTCCGGGCTTCCGATTGAACCTGGTATTGGCCATGCCTTGCTGCATCATTATCCGCCCGGATGACTTGCAAACCAGTTGGTAGGTTCCCTCGTAAGTCAATGGTTCCTCCGCGCTTCAAAGTGGCACGGGCACTCAAAATCCACTGTCCAAGTTCAGTTGCTCCGTCAATCCACCGATGCGGAGTTTCTAGTTCCTTTGCTCCTCCCGACATGCGGACGAGACCATTCCACCGTCCGATTGCCGCAGTGCGATCTTGCTCGGCTCTCTCGTAGATTAACTGCATCGGGTCGCCAAAAATCCGTAACCGAGAGGCGGCATCGTGGATTGCCATCACGACTTCGTGTTGGTGCGCGTTGGAGTCTTGATACTCGTCACAGATCGTGAGCGGATAACGTTGGGCGAGTGACGACGCTATCATGGGCGCCCTTTTGAGCAGGGCCGCTGTTTTGGAAGCAAGCTGCTTGTGTCCGTCTGCGGTTCTTCTCACCCAGGAATTGACGTCAGAGGGCAATCCGAGCGACTTATGATATGTCGTTGCGATTTGATTGATTAAACTGTCGAGAGTCCGGATTTCGACGCGGGAACTCACCCCGCGCGTCCGGGTCGCAAACACGTCGCAGGCAGCATGAGTATGAGTAAGAATGAGGAGGCGCTGTCGGTCAAGTTGGCCTGCTGTGTCTCTTGCGTAGTCAGCAGCCTGATGCGTCTTTCCGCAACCGGCCGGTGCTTCGACAACAACGAGGTCAGATTCCGAGCGGAGCGCATTTGCAACGTCTTGGTCACTCATGAGGCAACGAGAAAACTTTGGCCAAACCGACCGCTGCGCGAACGGCGTTCAGGAACGGCAGGGTCTGGGACTCCAGTTTGGGCCAGACACCCAGACGAAAGACCTTCTCCGCAAGCTCACGTCCGCCTTCTTCCGACTTGAACCATTTTACGGCGTGCCCTTCATAACGTTTGCGCACCGCTTTCTCCTCGGATTTTTTGTCGTCGGGCACGCGGCCCGTGGCGGCAGCGATGATCAAGGACTTTAGTCCTTGGCCTGCCGCTGCTTTGATTGAAGCAAAATCCTTCGCGCCTGCATTGAGACGCTCCTGAAGCGTGCGAAGCCGCTCGCCCGTAAGCTCATCTTTGGGGTCTTTGATTAGTTCCTCAAGCTTATCATCCTCGACGAGTGAAATGATTGTTGCCTCAAGACAACCAGCCTTCCAACGGAACAAAAGGTCGTTCAACTTTTGCTGCACTTTCTGCCAACGATCCGGAAATCGGTTTTCATCGTCCACCACGCCGCCAAACTGCACACCCCCTGCCGCAAGCGCCTCCAACAGACCGAGCGTGCAATCGTGACCGCCCCCGTCCGTAACCCAAACTCCATGTTCCGCTGGCGCACCAACGAGCACTTTTCCGAGGAGAGCCAACGTGAATCCGACTTCCGTGATTCCTTCGCCAACGATGGTGAGTTTGGCAAGGAAAGCCTCCGGGTCCCGCTTCAATTGCAGTTCGATTTTTTCGCGAGGCAATCGGCCAATCGCGCATCGAGCGTCCAGATACCACAAGGCAGAATTTGACGCGGAACTCACGACAGCCGCGCTATGCGTTGTAATGAAGACTTGGGAGCCGCCGCCGTGAAGCGATTTGACCAACGTCCGCTGCCGATAAGGTTCAAGCCCCCGTTCAACCTCATCCACCAATGTTATTGGGCGGAGACTTTGCTGCATGGTGGCAATCGCCAATGACGCCAGACGCCGGGTGCCCGCCCCCCACGTCATCAAAGGAAGTGCAACGCCCGCTTTGTTTGCAGTGAGGCCGACAAGAGCGTTAACCGAAAATCCTGGGCTTCCGGTCAACCCCAGTCCCAATTGTGAGGGGAGTTGCTTTTTTTGGAAGGCTGAATCCAGTTCCGAAAGCGTTTTCTTTGCTTCATCGTCGAGGATGCCCTCAACAGTATTCCTCGCCATCTCTTTGCCTAATCGGCCTCTTAATCCCTTGTCAGCAAGCAGCCGTTCGAGAGCGGAACCATAAACAAGACGCAAATCGCGGTCGTTCCGGTCATCACCCGCCAAGCGAACGAGTCCAATTGAACGCCGCAAACCAACCGAAAATGAATTCACCGATTCATCCGGTTGGACGACTTCATGCACCAGTTCAAGGTCGGACGTGCCGCGGACGCGAAGGCGGTAAACAGGTTCAGGATTTGATTCAGCTTCCGGGTCCGGCACGACAGCTTCCTTTCCATTCCATGCCCAGGGCCACGCCATCGCGGATTGCTGATTGATCCCGACCGAGCCGGGGAGCGACATCACGGCTTCAATGGTGAACTCGGCGGCCACTTCACGATTCCAATAATCAGCGTCCGACAGGGTTGTCGAGTTGGTGGGAGCAAGCAGAGTGGCGATGGCCTCAAGAATCGTGGTTTTCCCCGTGTCTCCACCTCCCAGGATCACGTTGATTCCAGGTTCCGGCTGCCACGAGAGCGATTGGATTCCCCGAAATCGTTCGATTTTAAGGAGCTTGATAACGGGCGCACCTTGTTTTCCTAAAGGCTCGGTTGTTTCGCTCACAGGCTCTGTCATTGGGATGCCTCCACAATTTTGATTTCGTCCGGCGTCAGGGCGTAGAGCGCATAGACCAACACGTCTATCTCCCGTTCCAGCGCGGACACATCCGCTCCGGCGTCGCGTTGCTTCGCCGACAAAATCTGCTCCACCAATCGCTCCACCGGCTTTTGTTTCTCGCTCGGAACGACGGGAATGGGAAAGGCTTCAAGACCATCTGGCTGAACTTCAAACCAGCCGCCTTGTTTCTCGACAAAAACTTTCTTGGCGTAAGCGAAAAACAAATTGGAGTTCAGCAAGCCCAGCAAATAATTACCAGCGGTAGCAGCGGAAAAAAAATACGACGTGTTTCCGATGTAACAGCTATTCGAGTCAATTGCGAACGTCGGTCGAATGGAAATTTTCGTAGAGAGGATTTTCGTTTTCTCGAACTCCTGCCAATAGGCGATGTTGTCTTGAATTTCATACCATTCGTAACTGCCAGGTTTTCTTCCGCCCGCCGTTCCTGGTGAAAGTTCTTTTTTGAATTGGGAAAGGTGCTTTTGAATTGCCGGGTATTTTCCTATGTCAGTGCCGCGTCGCGTGAAGATAATCCACTGGTCTTGCGACTCTGCACGCCAACGATTCACGTCACGGCCGCGCAGATATGGTTTCAAAATATCAGTGGACGCTTTCTGCTCGCGGACAAGCCGGTCGCGTGTGGCGCGATCAACAACAAACGCTTCATTAAATCCAGTCGTGATTCCCCGATAAACTCTTGAACCGACAAATTCACGAAGCGGCTTCCCGACTCGGCGAAGTTTTTCCAAGAGTCGCAACACGCCGGGCGATTCTAGCCGCCAACCATCCGGCTTCAATTCGTCTTGGCGGATTTGCTGGCCGCGTTCGGGAATGATTTGCGCGATGCGGTCGAACGTCATTTCCTTTTCCCAAGTATAGGCCAGCGCGCTGGCATCGCGTGCGGGCGCGGTGCGCATACCGGTGAGAATGGAAGCATAGGCAATGGCCTCGAAAACCGGGGCGTCACCGAAATCAATAAGTTGATGCAGCGTCAGCTCACGGGGGAGAAAGCCGCGCAACTTCTCGCCGTAGGCGGCGCGGTAGTATTTGTTCGAGGTGATGAGCGCGATGGCGCCGCCGGGGCGCAGCAGCTTCACACCGCGTTCGTAAAAATAAACGAACAGGTCCGCCGTGCCGGTGAAGCACTCAAAGTTGCGCTTGAGCGCGGGTTTGAACTCAATGATTTCCTCCTGTCGGACGTAAGGCGGATTAGCGATGACGACATCGAAGCCGCCGCGTTGCTGGAAAACCTCGGCAAAGTGGAGCCGCCAGAGGAAAAACGGTTTGCGGTGCGTGGCACTGGCGCGTTTCAATTCGGCGATGGCTTTCTCGCGTCCCTGCTCGCGCAGAGTGGCTTCCATGAAATCCCATTCCAGGGCGTCCACTTCCCGGCGCAGCTTGTCCTTTTCCGTGCGCGAGTCTTCATCGAAGAATTTTTCATGAAGCTCCTGAATCCGTTTCAAGCTGGCCCAGCTCGTTTGCTGGTTGAGTTCGCCCTGGCCGTCCGTTTTGGCTTCGTCGGGATTCACCAAGGCGGCGAGCCGTTTTTTGAGCTGCTTGATTTCCTGCTCAGCGTCAAGTTTGGCGGCGGCGCTTTTTTTACCTTCGCCGTGCAGGCGGACAAATTCTTGCGAAAGTGAACTGATGCGGGATTTCAGTCCGGCAATCTCTGAATTGCGCGTCTCATTCGGCGGTTGCAGCAATTTGTCGTCGAGCAATCGCACGCCGTCAAATTCTTCGAGCAGGGAATTTCCCTGCATGATTTTGTAGTCGAGGTTGGGCAGCGGCTGAATGTCTGTGATGTTATCCTCGTCCACGACCATCGAGAGCCAGAGACGGAGCTTGGCGATTTCCACCGCGCCGGGGTCAAGGTCCACGCCATAAAGCGAATGCTGGATGGCGTGGCGTTTAAGCTGGTAGGAAGTCTGTTCCGGCATCCCTTCCACGGCCGCCAAAGCCATCCGGGCGCGGACAATTTCGTGCATCATGCCGACGGCAAACGCGCCGGAACCAATGGCCAGATCGCAGACGGTGATGGTGGCCAGTAGTTCATCAAGGCGCTTGGCATTGCGGCTGATGCTTTCCGGCAGGCGTTTGTCGGCGTGCTTTTTGGTTTCTTTAGCCTGAAAGTCGGTGAAGCGTTCTGCCAGCCGCAGAAACAGAGCGAGATCGGCCTGGGGAATATCGGCGGCGCGGGCGGTCAGGTAATGCAGCAGCGCCTGCTGGCACATATAATGGACGATGACGCGCGGGGTGTAGTAAGTGCCGCTGGAGTGCCGGATGTTTTCGGGCAGCAGGTTCTCAAACACCAAGCCAAGCATTTCGGGGTCAACGGCAACTTCTTTTTCCAGCGGCTCGGCTTCGTTGACGGTGAAATTGTAGCGGTCGAATACGTCAAGGATGCCCGTGCCGGTGTCGTCTTTCGTCCGCTCGTCGTTGGCGAAAAGCGTGTCCGGCAGCAGGATTTCCGTCTCGACCCAATTGTAACCGTAGAGCGGCTCGAAAAGACCGCCATTCAAGAACGGAATGCGGCAATCGAAACGGGAATAATAATGGTCATCATCGGTGCGTGGCGCGGCGATGGCTTCGTAAAAGAGCGGTTCAAGAATGTCATTGAAGAAATTAGCCAGACGTTTGCGCTGGCCGGGAACGTGGGCATAGTCGGCGCGGTTGTTAAACAGGTGGCGGATGAAATCCTTGCGCCCGCTGCCCCAAGGTTTGCCGCGCTCAACGCCAAACCAGCCTTTCTTTTGCAGAAAATAAAGAAAGACAATCTGGCCGAGCAATTTCTTGGCAAAGTCGTCGCACTCAATGCCGCGCTCGTCGAAATGATTTTTTATGGCTGGGGCGGAATCGAGAAACGCGGCCATGGCATCGCGGGTCTTCTCGAACAATTCTTTGTATTGTTCATAGAATTCCTTGGTAACTTTTTCGACGCTGAACGCGGCTTCAAGTTGGGCAACGCTGGGGTTGACCTGGTCGGCTTCGAGCAGCGCGAGAAATTGCTTTTGTGCAGTGTGGCAATTCTCGTTTTTGCCGACGAGGTAGCTGTAGCGGCGGGCGGGTGTGAGTTGGATGCGTTCGGCGACGAGGCCGAGTTCGGTCTTTTCGAATGTGTAATCCAGTTTTACGAAGGAGAAGCGCCAGTCGTCTTCCTGCGGCGAAACGAATGCGGCGATGACGCCCGCCTTGCCCTGACCGTGGCCAGTGGCGAGGTAATCGGCGACGAAATTGCGGAGGGTGACGCGCCCGCGCGAAAGGGTGGTGTTCTTGCGCAGATTAATCACGAGAACGTCCATCTTCTCACCGTCCGGATCGGTGTATGTGCCGAGGCGGGTGAAGTGGTTCACGAAGTCCTCGAACGCGGCTTTCTTGAGCGTCCAAGTCTGTTTTTTGGATTCGTCGAGATCGTTGACGAGGTTGCGGATGAAATAGAGGAAACGGGCGTCGTCGAACTTCTCCCGGAAGGTTTCGACAATGGTTTTACGAGCCAGTTCTGGATTCATGGCCGTTGGACAAGGAATGATGAAAGGATGACTTCACGCGGGGCGTTGGTCTGGCTGACGCTCGCGGGAGTCACCAGCAGGAATTCGCGCGGGATGCCGCGCCGCAATATATGCAGAATGTTGAGCGGTTGGTCCTCTTTTTTCAACGCTTCGGCGATTTTTTGGGTGGTGCGCTTGGGCAACCCACCATCTTCGAGGAGTTGGATGACTTTGCCGATAAATTCCTCGTCATCGTCGGTGAATTGCGGACAGCGGCGGACTTCTTTTGCCCGCAACCGCTTCAAAACAGTCGCGGCGTTGCGGTCGCCACGATGCGCTAATTCGGCCTGTTCGACCTCGGCATCGGTGGCGTTAACAAAGTTTTGTTTGTTCTGGTCGAGCAAACCATAGAACTCGCGCGGGATATTCTGCCGGATTTCCTTGGTGTCGGCGGGTTTCAGGATTTTTGCGGCGGTGAAGAAATCAATCGCCGTGGCATCGGCACTGGCCGGCGGTGCGAGGAAAAACTTGTCGAGTTTGCCCCGGCGAAAATAAGTGAGCAGCGCGGGAAACTTTTTGACGGCGGGGTCGGGAGCCAGGTTTCGTGTCGAACGGGCTTTTTTCGGCAGCCGTTTGATGCGCTCGAAAAGTTCGGCGTGCTTGTCGCGGACTTCGCGGATTTCGGCGAGGTATTTCAGTTCACTTTCCTCGTCGCCATTTTCGCCAGTGATGGTTTCGCTGGAGTTCAACCGTGAGAAAAGACTTTGCGATTTGATGTCCTCGCCTTCGGTCAGGAGTTTTGCGTCCGCGCCCAGCATTTCGATGAAGGCATGGATTTTGGCCTCGGCAGCTTCGCGGAGCTTGATGAGGTCATTGCTTTTCTTGGTGGGGAAAAAGTTGAACGTGTAAATCTTGTCGAACTTGGTGTCAACGCGGTTGACGCGCCCGACGCGCTGTATGAGGCGCGTGGGATTCCATGGGATGTCGTAATTGATGACGACATTGGAACGGTGAAGGTTCACACCTTCGGCCAAAACTTCGGTGGCGACGAGGATGCGATAATCGTCCTTGGGATGCCGGACCTTGGCATCGAAGTTCAAAGTGACTTCGGTGCGGATGCTCTCATGCGAGACGCCGGTGAAAACGAGGACTTTGGGTTCGACTTCTTTCGCAATCTGCGCGGCCAGATATTCGGCGGTTTCCTTGGATTCGGTAAAGATGATGAGTTTGCCCTTTTTGAGATGGGCCTTGGTTTTGAGAACGTCGGCAAAGGCTTCCCATTTTGGATCGCGGGTGATTTTTTTCCAGTGGTCACGGATGGCGTGGAGAATTTTCAAGTCGTTCTTGAGGTCGGCAATAAACGTGGCCTTGAAATCCTTGGCGTCGAGCTTTTCGGCCTTGTCATCGTCAATCAACCGCTGAATGGCTTCCTGGTCGTCGGACTCCAGCAATTCAAAAACTTTGGAGATGTGTTTCTTGCTGATGAAAACGTGGCCCTTGTCGAACTCGGCAATGACGCGCTCGTAAGTGGCAATGAAACGGCCCAGGGTCTGCCGGAAAGCGGTGAAGCTGCTTTCGAGGCGCTTGACTGTCAGAATTTTCATGAACCTGGCAAGGTTGACCTGGCCTTGGATTTCCTGCCCGGTTGCTTCGCCCTCGTAATATTCCAGCGGCTTGTAACGGGCGTATTTGAATTCCTTCGTCAAGAGGCGGACGGTTTCGTCGAAAATTTCATTCTCGGTCGCGTCGAGTTCATAAAGGAGCGGTTCGGGATTGGCCACTTCGGGGAACTTCAAGCCCTGCTTTTTCAAATCTTCGCCGTAAAATTCCATGATTTCTTTGCGGGTGCGGCGAATCATGAGCGGTTTGAGGACTTTTTCGCGCGTTTCGCGGGCGTTGTCCTGCACGACTTGGAAGTATTGCTCGCGGTCGTCCTGACGGTCGAGGCCGCTCAAATTGCGGCGCAAGCCGGCAAAGAACGCTTCGAGATTGCGGACGCCGGGGATGGAACTGTTCTTGGCCGGTTGGAAAAGTTTGATCTGGCTCAAGATGTCCTGCGGCGAGTTGTTCAAGGGCGTAGCCGAGACGAGAATGACTTTTTTGCCGCTGCAAATCTGCGCGAGCAGTTCGTAGCTTTGGGTGTCCTCGGTGCGGAAGCGATGCGACTCGTCAATGAAGACGTATCTGTATCGGGTGAGGTCTTCCTCCAGCAGCGATTCAAGTTTGCCGATGGATTCGCAATGAAAGCCGCGCACGCCAAATTCGCGGAAGACATTCCACCATGAGCCGGGGTTATGCCGGTCCAAAAGATGCGGCGGGGCGATGACGAGCGAACGCCCGTCCAGTTGACGCGCCAGCAATGCGGACATGAAAGTTTTGCCAAGGCCGACCACGTCCGACAGAAACACACCGCCATAATCTTCGAGGACTTTGACGGAATTCAGCACGGCATCTTCCTGATATTTGAGCTTTTTGAAATCCGTCGGGAGATAGGTGTCGTCCAATTCGTCGGGCAGATTGAGCGTGCCGCGAAAATATTCGTAGAGGAATTTGAGATAAAGTTCGTAAGGCGAGAACTGCGCGTAGGGCGATTGCGTCTCGATGGTCTGGACGAAATCTTTCGAGACTTCAACGGCGACTTTCCAAAGCTCGTTGAACTTGGCGAGGGCAAAGTCGTAGTCGGACGGATTTTTGAGTTCGACGTTGAACTCCAGATTGTCCACAAGGCCGGCTTCGGTGAAATTGCTTGAGCCGGTGATGACGCGGCCTTTGTCGCGGTCGCCCTCGTGGAACGTCATGATGTAAAGTTTGGCGTGAACCCGTTCGGATGGATACGCCTTGATTTCGAGTTTGCCGGACGCAATCCACTCAACGAATTTTCGGATGCCTTCCTCCACGTTGGGGGTGTCTTCAGATTTTTCCAGTTCATCACGGACGGCGCTGGCCGCCGCCGCCTTTGCCTGTGCGTGTGATTCCAAAACCAGTTCCTGCTGCTTTCCCTCTTGAATGAGGTTGTAGGTGGCACGATCGGTTTTGATGCCGACAAGAATCCGAATTTTCTCCGTCTTCGTGAGGACGGGATAAAGTTTGTAAAAGCCGCTGATATAAAAATAGCCGACGAGACAATCAAAAAAACGGGTGTCGTCACCAAGCAAGACCCCAAAACGATCACGCAAATTTTTGCCGGACTCGTTTGTGATGAATGTCAGGTCGGTGGACATATTCTTGAAACGTTAGACACGCGCAGCATGGGTGTGAGGTTAGCAGCAAGTCTGCATCGGCGACAAGCGCCGGATTTGTGCGCTTGACGGCTGCTTTCGTTCTCGACAGGCGAACGAAACAGCGGATTTGCACTCGATAAAATTTTGGAAAGTCAATACCGCCCCGCAAACCGAGTCTCGCCAACGGCCAGTTTGTCTTGCGTCCATCCTCGTTGCTTGCGCAACAAACGAATTTTTGGGCCGGTTACGTTTTTGACCTTCGAATTCATGGGCAGGCTCATTTTAGGTTAGCCGCCTCCACCACGAGAACCATTTCGCAACCGTGCCGTCAGCCTCCAGTGGCCGGAGCGTCACGCGGCGAAAACCGCGCTCGCAGTGGACGAGAACACATTCGTGGTCGCGGAGATTGCGGAGCTTGTGCGGCTTGATTTTGTGTTCTTCGGTTTCGTTGTAATTTACGTTGCGTTTTCCGGCGCTGTAACCCCATGAGCGTTTCACCACGCGCTTTTTACCGATGAAATCGGCGGCTTGAACGGCATCGGCTTCATCGGCGGAGCGGAAAATCATCCGGTTACGAAGATTCAAGGTCAGGACTTTTGATTTGTCGTTGCCGAGCGGTGGAATCAGCGAAGTCGTGCTTTGCGCGGCGGCGACAACCGTCGCGCCCGCCTCACGGATGACATCTACGCAATTGTAATCGCTCGTGCCGTCCTCGCTGGCCGTCATGAACCGCTGCGCTTCGTCGGCCCAGAGGATGAGCAAGTTGTCTTTCCCACGGTCGGCCTTGGATTTGTCGAACCGGCGTAAGGCGTGATTGTAGTAAAGCAGCTTCAGGAATGTGTTCACATAACGCCGTTCGGTCTGAAACTTTTGCGGCATCGTCGTGAGGATGATTTTGCCTTGGTCAATCGCCGAAAAATTAAACGTGCTTTCGTCGGTGCAAAACACCTCGGCAACTTCCGGGGTCAGAAAGTATTGCAGGTAATTGCCGATGGTTTCACGGACGCCGCCAAATTGCTCGGCAGGTTGGGTGAGAAAACGGTCGAGAAAGTGTGCGTAAACGGCGGCCCGGCGTGGTGTTTCGAGAAGATTTTCGAGATTTTCCATTTCTTCTTCCAGCAGGTCGCGATTGGACAATAATTCATAGGCGTCCAGCAAAGTCACGGGGCGGTTCAATTCAAAGAGCATTTCGAGCGCGTGCGCGATATGGGTCTGTGCCTGGCTTTTGAAAAAACCTTTGTCCCCGCCCTGGCCAAGACTCGTGGCGGTATCCACGATGAACTTGGCGTATGTGGAGAATGGAATACTGCGGTCGCCGGTCAGGTTGTAGCGATTCGGTGGCGTCCACTGCGCATCGGTGTCGTTTGCGCGGATTTGCAGATGAATCAAATCGTGCTCGCGGCCGTAATGACGCGCCATCGCAGCCAGCGTTTCCCAATAAACGCCTTTCTCATCAACGCACAGTCCACCCCATGACGGTTCGTTTTGAAAAACCTGATGCACCAGTTGGTTGATGCCGGAACTGGTTTTGCCAGAGCCGGTGTCGCCGGTGATGAGCCAGCCGCGACAAAACTGATTTCGCTTCCACTTTAGACCGC
>Ga0182011_10001996_pt1 | contig 17554 bp, 18 predicted proteins | sample 711E1DmetaG_FD_120481 | JGI IMG/M metagenome (GOLD analysis project Ga0182011, IMG submission 120481) | Permafrost microbial communities from Stordalen Mire, Sweden - 711E1D metaG | ecosystem: Environmental > Terrestrial > Soil > Wetlands > Permafrost | place: Sweden: Stordalen | collected... | reverse complement strand
GAATGGCAAAATCTATGAGGGTTCTCATACACCGAATAATATGGTAATAATAGTATATAAGCATTTCGATTAATTAGTTTTTCGAAACCCTCCTATTGGTTTGTACCGGATTGTTTATCTGATCATCGGCGGATTTAGTTTTATAGCTCTTCCTTTTGCCATGCACCTATGTTGAGCGCAAAGGTCAAGAGTCTCGGGACAATACGCCAAAGAGATATAAAATTAAAGAAAGGAAGATTGGATAAACGATTTTTAGAGGGAGATGCAGGAATGAAAAACCTTAAAGGCACACAGACTGAGAATAACTTGATGACAGCATTCGCCGGGGAATCCCAGGCGAGGAACAGATACACCTATTTTGCCTCACAGGCAAAGAAGGAGGGCTACGAGCAGATAGCGGCCATTTTCCTTGAAACCGCCGACAATGAAAAAGAGCATGCCAAAGCGCTTTTTAAGCTTCTTGAAGGAGGAGAGGCAAAAGTTGTCGCATACTTCCCTGCGGGAGTCATTGCTATGACCATTGATAATTTGCAGGCAGCAGCGACTGGCGAACGATATGAATTCTCCGAGATGTATCCCGGATTTGCTGATATTGCAACTAAAGAAGGCTTCCCGGAAGTCGCCGCAACCATGCTCAATATAGCTGAAGCCGAGAAAGGGCATGAAAAGAGGTACCTTGCTCTAAGAAAGAATCTCGTAGAGGGCATTGTGTTCAAGAGGGACCAGAAAACATTCTGGAGATGCCGCAACTGTGGATACATTCACGAGGGAAATGCCGCTCCAGACGAGTGCCCTGCTTGCAGCCACCCTCAGGCATACTTTGAGATCCTGGGCGAGAATTACTAGAACATCTAAAATGAGACCAAGAATCCCCCAATTTATTTTGGCTAATTTTTTATTTGCATATGTGTCAAAGAGCATTTTACCCTTGATATCTGAAATGAGTGAAACCTATATGCATTATAGGCATTATAGGCATTATAGGCATAAGACTGATTAATCTCTATAGTCAGATCACAGCACAGCGTATTTAAACTTCAGCACAGAGCATAACAGCGAGGAATGTATGAAACGCGCAATATTGATTCTGGCCGCACTGTTAGCATTAATCCTCTTCGCCCAATGCAGATCTCTCATCAATGTCGGTGGCAGGGATGGAGATCTCTTGCTAGGAGGATTGACAAACAACTCTACGATCAATCAATCCAACTTAGCCGTATTGAACAATACAACCATCGACCTCTCGCACAAAGCCACATCAATGAAGGTAGGCGGTGACGATGGTGCAGTGCTGCTGAAAGATCTGACAAATGGCTCATCCAATGCTACGGACGGGAGAAACATCTCGAACAATCTCTCTGAATGGGGTTCCAGGACCCGGCGTGCTCCATTGCCAGGCAAATACGACTATCAGAGTGCTCAAATGAATTCGATAATTAGAATGAACCATGTGGGATATTGATTCTCAGGAGATTAGATGAAGAATTCACTGGTAGCAGTTATCTGCATATGCCTTAGCATGGTATGCATACAATCATCCTATGGGTTTCAAAGCGTGGGTGAAAGTTTTGGAACATCATGGTTGGATAAGTACGGGACAGAGCCGTCGAGTGTAACCGAAATTCAGAACAATCTTTGGAGATGGGGGGCTGCTCCAAAGGATTTCAGTCTCCTGAATGGTACGCTTTTCCCACCAGGATATGCGCCGCAATGGTTCTATCCTGATACCTTTACGAACAATAATACTCCAATCATCATAAATAATACGGGATCAAGCAACTTGCAGCCGAATTATCAGGGAATGGATCCCTGGCTTACGTCCCAGCTCTCAGGCAGGCCTGTGACAGTCGTTAGAGAGCCAAGAAGCACTCTATTTTGAAAATTCTATTTTTTACTAGAGGTAGATACATCCAGGGAAGAATCATGCAATCTCGCCCGAAAGATCGATAGCGATTCGCATTGGCTTTCTCGAGCGCACAATAGCCCGGTCGAGAAATATTTCTTGCATTATGATTTAAAAAAAGAGTTTTATTTAGGTCGCTCCAGCGCCTTTCACCGCCGTTAAAGCCTGCTAGAAACCGTAGGACAGCGGTGGGAAGAAATCAGGCGGATCGTCTTGGATATAACGGGTGGTTACAGGAGCGATACATACATAGATAGTTGTGTCGCCTATATTCTCACCTCATAAATATATTGGGAGTTATTACTATTTTAACTTATTCCCAAGGTACATGGTGAGCGCTGCAAATGTCTCCTGCCGCCTCTTGCTCTGGGGATGCTCACCATTGATTCCAACTCTCAAAGGAAACAAGCCTCCCTCTTGCGCACTCATATTCTCAGAGCAGGAACTGAACTCCCACCACAGTAGCCGTAACGATGATTCCGGCGATGATGACACCTGCCGCGTTTGCCGCGAAGGCATGCCAGAAACGGAAGCCAACCAGGAAAGCAACCAGGCAGCCAGTCCAGGCTCCGGTCATAGGCAGGGGAATGGCGACGAATATGGCAAGCGCCGTCAGACCGAAGTTTTCATGATCCTGTATGTACTTCCTGCGTGTGCGGGCGAAGAGCCAGATGAAGAACTTATCTCCAATGGCAAAACGCCTCAGGTAATCTGAGACCGGGCCCAGAAACAAAAGCAATGGAATTATGGGCAGCAGATTGCCGAAGACTGATAATAGATACGCCTGCAGGGGCGAGAATCCGTAGACTCCTATGGCCAGCGGTATGGCCCCCCGGACCTCGGATATGGGGAGGGCTGCCACGATAATCGTAATCAGCCATGCAGGAACTATAAAGACCACCAGGAGATTCCTTCAATGCTAACTATCCCATTCGCGAGTCTATGAATCGTGAATTTATCGATGCTATCAGGCCCCCACAGTTCCAATAATCTCCACCTTGAATACAGTCTCCTGCGAGGGAGAAGAGACGGATATGGTCAGGTCCACAGGGATCTTTCCGAGGGCAATAGACAGCGGAGCTCCGGAGTTGGCGACCTCTATCTTTACCCCCTGAGACAATCTTGTAAGAGCGCCGACAATGGCACTAATATCGATCGTCTGTGAGACGACGCTCAAATCTGGAATTATGGTGATCGGTGCAACCTCGATCGGCTCAATGGCAATGGGATTCTGGGAGTCGCCGGACACCCGGGCGGATATGGGGTTCTGGCCCTCTCCAGAGACCTGGACGCTTAAGGCACCGTCCTTCCCCGTTCCTTTAACCTTGGCTACAATCGGGTACTTCTCCTGGTCCTCTGATCCCTGTACTTTTGCCCTTGCATCCGCATCTATTTTGAAGGTCACCATCATATCACCGCTAATTGCTTTGCCTTTTCTCAGATATAAAGATGGCATAGGGCTTGGCCACAGGCTCAGGGCACGCTCTGGACAATTGGTACGGGCGGATAATGTTGAGTCGATATGGATAAGCGGAGACGGCTCGGCCTTCAACTGCCCTTATGATTATAAAATATTATTCAGAGTATGGAAGCGAAAGCCTGATATCTTCATGCAACACTGATCGGGTTCTGATGCTTGAAATCGGATATCTACATATTGATAATCCCATTGCCATCATTTCTTCGAGTGATCGGTCGGATTTTAACAAATCCGCTGGCTTGCTCTTGCTGGAAGGCTTCGATCTGGATGAGGTTCCCCTGACGGAGATGCAAGCCTGCCTGGATAAATTGAACAAAAACCAGGAACATAACGCTGCAGATGGATCGTGCGGATCAGATAGATCAAAGGGATCAGGAGCATTTGGCTTCTCTGTCACCTGTTCGGAAGATGAGCCGCTCTTAGAGGCAGCCAGGATCGCGAGCCGAAATCTGTGCCTGCTCGAGCTCCGGATGTCTAAGATCCGGGATCCAATCCGGCTTTTGGAGCTGATTCCCAGCCTGAAACACATGGGAGTTACACTCTCTCTGAGAATCAGGCCGGAAGACCTATCCGATGTTCTTTTGCAGAAACTCAATGAGACAGAGCTGGACATAATTCACCTCGACCTGAGGGGCTTGAATGGAGCGAGCCCCAAAATGGTAAAGAAAGCTGCAGATATCCGCGGTCCTGTAATCATGGCGCTGGCAGATGTGGGCGAGTTTGAAGATGCCAGGAATCTCCTGGCCATGGGAGCAGATGTTGTGTCGCTCCGCGGAGCAGACCCAGAGTTCGCCGAATGGCTCGCCAGAGCATTACTGGAATACGACTCATTGAGCGGCTGGTGCAATGCGCCCAAGCATATCTGCGCGGGCGGAGACCTGCGCGGCCTGGCCTATTGCTGCCCACCCGTCAAGCACTGTGCCATGTTTGGAGCCCTGAAAAGAGCAGGCATGACACCGGAGGAGTTCGTGGAAAAGAAGCTCTCCTTTGCCAAAGGCACACCCCTGGAGAAAGGGGATGGCACATGCTTTGGAAGTCTGGTGTGGTGCTGCAAGATCAGCAAACTTTGCTACCTTCGGGACGCGGCACTATCCAAAATCGGGCTCACAGGAAAGGAATACATGGAACTGAAAAAGAAGCTGGCAGAGGACCTGCTTCGCAAATCCTCCTGATTGAGATATGTTATGAATGATCCAGACCGCACGGCCCAGTGTGCAGTGCTGGCCATGCTCTTCGAGCTTTCTTCCAGTCCCAAGCCCGGCAACGTCGACCGCTGCCACGATTTTTCCGATATCGGCTTTCATCACTTCCTGGCAAGTGCCGTATCTTCTTATCCCGTCTTCAGAAAGGCGGCCCAGGGATTGGGTCGCCCGGGCTCGCTTATTCTGGAGGGGGTACAGGCCTGGAAAGACTGGAATTTAAGCAGCAATACTCACTTCGGCTCTCTCGTGCTCATGATTCCTATTGCCCTGGCTGCGGGCACTGCAAGCAGGCAAGGCGGCGATCTGGAATCAGATCTGCCAGAAATCCTGGAGAAGACCACCGTCCAGGATGCCGTTGACTTTTACAGAGCCTTTGAATTGGCCGGAGCCAGAGTTACAGAGGTGGAGTTGTTCAGCTTGATGGACCCGGGCTCTGAAAACGCCCTCTGCCAGAGCGAAAAGACGCTGCTTGAGCTCATGAGGCTCTCTATGGGCCACGACATTGTGGCTCGCGAATGGGCGACAAACTATAGGCGATCTTTTCTGCTCGCGGAACGGCTGGCGGAGCAGACGGAGAAGTTTGGACTGAACGATGGCGTCGTCAGAACTTTCCTGGAAGCGCTGGCAGAGGTGCCGGACAGCCTGATTTCTGCCAAGTTCGGACCGGAAAAGGCCCGGCAGGTCTCCCGGCAGGCAGCCCAGGCATTAGCGGATAGCACACTGGAAAAGGCCCGGCAGATGGATTGCGATCTCCTGGCCCGGGATATCAATCCCGGCTCCACGGCAGACCTGATTGCGGCATCTTTATTTATCTCCCTTCTGAGGGACTTGAGGTTTTGATCATGCTTTACGGCAATGAAGCTCTGGACGAGCTTGGCTTACTGGACGGCATAAATGAGGTGATCGCGACAACGGAGAGTCGTGATCGGATCAATGCGGCGCCTCTGGGCATCATCAGAGATGGCGACAGCCTATATGTCCGTCTCTTCCTTGGAACTCACACTTATGAAAATATCCTGACCAAAGGGTGGTTCGTGGCCAATGTAACCCATGATGCCTGGCTCTTCGCGGAGACGGCTTTAGAGGACCTCCCTCCCGAGTATTTCACGCGCCGCGAAGACTTGCCTGTGCTGAAAGAGGCTGAAGCCTGGGTGCTGTTCAAATGCGAGGCCTTTGCATCGGATATCATCATCGCCAAAGTGGAACCGGTGAAAGGGGAAGTATTGAGAAAGGACTTTCGCGCCTGCAACCGGGGAGCAAACCTTGTGATCGAGGCGGCCATAGCCGCAACGAGGTATCTGGCTCTTCGCACGGATTCCTATTATGAGGAATTGATGAAGATGCAGCGGATCATCAACCGTTGCGGTGGTCCGAGGGAACGGGAGGCCATGGACCGGCTCATGGAAAGGATTGACAACTTTTCGCATGTGAGATAAATGAGTGATAGAATGATAGAATGAATGATTAGAATGAACATGCTTGAACGTTTGCCTTCGGGCTGCCAGAGCCTGGATCTCCTCCTGGGCGGAGGAGTTGAATCAGGCGTAATAACCCAGATTTACGGTGAGTCGGGCACAGGAAAGAGCAACATCGTCTTGCAGCTGGCGGTGCAGGCTGTGGCCCGCGGCTTTCGCGTCATCTTCATAGATACGGAGGGCTTCAGCGCAGAGAGGTTCAAGCAAATCGCCGGCCCGGGCGCAGAAGAGATGGCAACAAAGATCATGATCTTCGAGCCCATGAGCCTGGAGCAGCAGGCGATAGCCATCAGAGAGGCCTCCAAGATTGCCGGCCGGGATCTGGGGCTGATAGTTCTTGATTCTGCGACATCCCTTTACCGCGTGCTCTTAGAGGCGGACGATAACCGGCAAGTGCGCCGGACTCTGACCGTCCAGCTCTCCGAATGCCAGGAGATCGCTCGAAGGCACAGAATTCCCGTAGTGATAACCAATCAGGTCTATACGGATATCGAGAACAATGCGCTGCGGCCAATGGGCGGCACATCACTGGAGCATATATGCAAAGCTATCGTCTTTTTGGAGAAGAAGGGAGAAGGCAAGCGGATCGCCCGGCTGATGAAGCACCGCTCCCTGCCGGAGGGAGGATTGGCGGAGTTCAGGCTGACGGCGCGGGGCGTGGAGTAGCTGGAGTAAGCAGTTCCTCGTTGTATCGGGTGGATAATAGAGTCCTCTGTGAGTCCTCAGAGCGCCCTATGACTTTGCGGTTTCTTCCGTAACCCATATGATTTAATTATCAAGATACGAATATTAACTGCAGAGACGCAGAGTTCGCAGAGACCTGGAATTTACCTTTATTACAGCACTTGAAACACCCATGAGCTCAGGATGGGCTCATACATGGCGGATGAAAATCGAGATGTTTTGACATAATCAACTCGACTTTATGCAAAAAGTCGTGGCTGTCCTTGACTGCATCTACAAATGACATTAGCATATCTTATGATTAAGTTCATAAATTCTCCTACTACCTTCCGGGTCCTGCGCAGGTGTAACGCGCTGGGGTGACGGGGGGGCGCACTCAAGGCCGTGCAGGCCCCCCTGACCCCGCGGCCGCGGGGAACAATCTTTGAAGCTCTGCGCTTTATCCTTTAACGTATTTAAGAAAGAGTCCCAAGGCAAGACTGGGGCCAGGAAGAAGATATGACCATGTCAGTCAAGCCGCGCAAGATCATCCATGACGAAAGATGGCTATTGAAGGCATAATACCCACAATTGGTCTGCAACCTAGACGCCGTCGCTTGGCCGGCCGCGGCCTTGAGCGGCGCCCCAGAAGAAAAAGAAGCTCGCGCAGAATGGGACCGCTTTTGTTTGACAAGAATAAAAAGAATGACTAGAGGCGGAGCTTCATTATGATAGCCGCCTCGCCATCGGAATAGTAAGATGGAACAATGCCGATCATCTGAAATCCCAGAGTGGAATAGAGCGCCTGGGCCTTTTTATTGCTTACTCTGACCTCGAGAGTGGCACTTAGCGAGCCCATATGTCGGAAGATCTTCAGAATGCCCAGCATGAGCCTCATGCCAATGCCGCGGCACTGGTAGCCCGGCTTTACTGCCAGCCAGAAGACCCTGCACTCGAAGGGCGCATGCTTGAATCCCAGGATAAAGCCGGCCACCTTTCCGCCTACTTCGGCAACGAGAGTGCTGCCGGGATGGTATTCATAAAAGGCCGCAAAGATGTTCGGATCGTACCCCCCGAAGACTTCACTGTCAATCTCCAGGGCTGCCTCCAGGTCGTCAGGTCCAAGTCTCCTGATTATCACGGCATCCTTGAGGATCGCTTCGCCTATCCCGTCCGTGAGCCGCCTCTGAATCTGTTCCTCAGGCCACATTCTATCTTCGCCTGGGAGTTTCCAACGGAAATAGTTTATCCGACGGGAATTGAGAAAGGACTGAGGAGGCTTTCAGTTGGTTTATGGCCGCGAATATAAATAATTTTAGAAGTATACTATTTCCCCACAGCCAGCGTCAGATTCCCGTGCGGCATGACCAGCATCCTGGCATCCCTGCCCTGTCTCTCCCTGGCCAGGGATAAGGCCTCCTCCAGAGTTCTGGCAGGAGTCATGAAGCACATCTCAACCTTATCCCTGGGCAGCGATGACACCAGTATCAAGTGATGCTGAAGGGACTCCCTGGCCAGGAAGGCCGCCTTATGTCCTCCGAACTCGTACTCCCTTCCAAAGCGCTCCCAGCATTCTTCCGCAGAAGCGGCTTCTCTTGCCCAGCGCTCGAAGACCGGATGGCCTAGCCCCTCGCAGCACTCCGCCAAAAGGATGATCGTGCCTCCAGGCAGGGCGGCGTTCTTGGCATTGTCCAGGGCCTTATGCGCCTGAAATAGGTTGAGGTCCTTGGGCCTGCCCCCGGCACAGGTCACTACGATCTCCGCAGGATCAACAGCGCACTTATACATCTGATCCACGGCCGCAGCTCCGCTCCGGTGCGCCTGGACAAAGTCGCCCGCAACCGATAAGACGATCTCTTTCCTGCTGTTCAGGACCGTATTCAAGATAAAATCAAGGCCGACAACCTTTGCTGCGTCTTCCATGTCCAGGCGAACAGGGCTGTCCAGCCGTCCCGTTGTTGCCGTCGGATCTCTCATCAGCTCGTGGTTTTTGATCACAGAGGCCTCAGAGCTGACTCCGGGCAAGACGGCCTTGGCACCGCCGCTGTAGCCTGCATAATAATGGTATTCGATATTTCCAGTAGCCACGATCAGATCCGAGGAGGCGACGCTCTCCAGGATCTCCACCGGCGTTCCCCTCCTGGTCTGGCCCAAAGAGACGCAGGCTCGTGGGTCGTGCTCCTCATGAGGCAGGCTCAAACAATCCTTCAAGAGATACGCCTCCTCATCGGTCGTCATTCTCCGGTGCGTGCCCAGAGCGAAGACGATCTTCGTGTTCTTGATGTCCAATTCCCTCATTCGTTTGATGAGCGGAGGAAGCATGAGGTGGCTGGGTGCGGGCCTTGTAATGTCGCTGACCAGAATCGAGGCTGATTTAGAGCCCTGAAACTCATCCAGGCTTTTTCCAAAGGATTGGTCAAGAGATCTCTCGATCTCGCCAGAACCCGCCGGGGGAAGCTCCTCTGGGAGAACTACCTCTGCCACTTCGCCCGCCGGCAAGACGAGGCATCCCTGGCCATATCCTAGCTTGATAGTCCCGGAATTTGATTTTGTGGAATTTGATTTCATGATATCTTATGCACCATTTACGGCTTATGTCTTCCAGATCACGGCTCTGGTGAGCATCTCCGAAAAGGCCTCGAAGATGGGCTTGTCAGTTCGGAAGAGGAAGTAGTCTGCGCCAATTTGGTTACAGGCAGCTCTTATGGAATCGTTGTGCTCCTTCATTCTTCTCAGATAATCCGAACGCTCTCCTTCCGAGACGCGGGTGATGAGGGGGAGTCCCGTCTCCAGATCCACGAACTTCACGTCCCCTCCAAAGCCCAATTCTATCTCTTCTGAAGCGAGAACCTGAATTACAATTAGCTCGTGCCCGGATAGCCGAAAGATGCTGGACAAAACCTCTTCCGTCTCCTCCAGGAGGTCGGATAACACCACCACCAGGCTTGTGGTCTTAACCTGGGATTCGAACTGATCCGCAACATTCTTCAGGCTGGTTCCGCCCCTGGGCACGGTCTTGTCCAGCTCCTCGATCGATGAGAAGAGATTTCTCCGCCCCCGTTTGGGCTCGCCCGGATAGAACTTATTGCAGAAAAGCGATACGGCATACTTCTCATTCTCCATTGTGGCAAGATATGCAAAACCGGCCGCCAGGCGCGAGGCATAAGCGAACTTTCCGCTGTAGCCCATGCTGGCGCTGCCGTCCAGGAGAATATGCACGACGAGGCTTCTCTCCTCCTCATGTTCCCGAATGTAGAGTTTCTCAGTTCTCCCGTAGACCTTCCAGTCCACAAGCTTGAAGTCGTCTCCTTTGCGGTACTCCCGGTAGCCGACAGGACTTATGCCGTGGCCGAGGCGCAGGGATTTCCTTCCTCCGCTGTAGGCAGTCGAGACGCGCTTCTTGACAAATAGAGTAAACCTCTCCAGCTCTTTGAAGAACTCTGTATCCATGATTTATCCTATAAGTCCAACTTTATGCTCTGGTGGCCGGATCCTACACTCTCAAATAGATCCCACAATAGATCCCTCAAATTGATAGACTCCTCAAGATGTCCGTAACCACCTGGTCTCTTGTCAGCCCTTTTCGCTCAGCCTCGAAGCCCAGGATGATTCTGTGCCTCAAGACAGGATAGGCCATGACATGCAAGTCCTCCTTGGAGACATAGTTCCGCCCTTGCAGGAAGGCTCTGGCCTTGGCAGAAAGGATGAGGCCGATGGTGGCTCTGGGGCTGGCTCCGTACTGGACGCCTTCCCACTTGCGCGTGGCCAGGACAAGATCGACGACCGTCTTTTTCAGATCATCGGAGACAGGCATGTCGCGACTTAGCTGTTGCAGCGCGATCACCTCTTCTTTGCTGACCACCTTTTCCACCTCCGGCTCTCCGCGAATGGTGTATCTCTCCAGGATCTCCAGCTCCTCTGCCCCGGAGGGGTATTCCATGAAGATCTTGAGCAAAAATCGATCCAATTGCGCTTCCGGCAATGGAAAAGTGCCTTCCATCTCAATGGGGTTTTGCGTGGCCAGGATGAAGAAGGGCTTATCCAGAAGATAGGTCTTGTTTCCTACAGTTACCTGTTTTTCCTGCATGGCCTCCAGGAGCGCGCTCTGGGTCTTGGGAGATGCCCTGTTGATCTCATCGGCCAGGACGATGTTGGAAAAGACCGGCCCGGCCTCAAACCGGAACTTCTTCACGCCAGCTGTCTCATCAATGATGGTAGTGCCGGTGATATCTGCAGGCATAAGGTCCGGAGTGCATTGTATCCTGCTGTAGTCAAGGCCCAGGCTCAATGCAGTTGTCTTTACCAGCAGCGTTTTGGCAAGTCCCGGATTGCTCTCCAAAAGGGCATGGCCTCCGGCAACAATGGCGACCAATAGCTGCTCTATGGCCACGTTCTGGCCGACCATGACTTTGTCGATCTCGCGCCGGAGCTTCTGGAAGATCTCCGGAGCTCTGATGTAGATTGATTTGAGGTCCTCCGACATTATTCTCTCCTTTTATCATTTTCTGGAGGGGTTAATGGTCTAATTATACCTTTTCCAGGATTTAGATGGACACAATGCCTGATAAGCCTTCCTAGAAAGATGTAAGTATAAAGAGACAATAGTTATTAAGGGAGATATAGATGACCGGCGTTGATGCCATACAAGCCACCGTAGATGAGCTTATAAAGGCTCTCTTGGCCAAGAACATAATGGGTGAGCCGATAGAGATGGAGGACAAGATCATCATACCCATTACCAAGATGGGCATGGGCTTTGGCACCGGCCAGGGACGCGAGGATGCGAGCAAAGGCTCCTTAACAAGCGGTGCCGGAGGGGGTGTGGGGGTCTTTCCTGTAGCGGTTGTGATCGTCTTCAAGGGAATTCCGGGAATTGAAGGCGTGAAAGTTATTCCCTTGTCGGGCCAGAGCGCTATCACGGAGCCGGTAACCAGCCTCGCGGATAACATTATAGAGAAGGTCGCTCGTTATTGGGAGAGCAGAGAAAAGAAGCCTTCACATACGTCCGCCGTTGACATAGAATAGATTGGAGATGAGGCTGACGGGATGCAATTTCCTTTTCATCTAATGGCAGGGGCATTGATTCCAGCAGCCTTATTTCCTGTCACCCCATCTCCTGCCTTCTTAATCATTTCGCTTTTGATAATTCTTTTATCTATTCTTCTAGTCACTCTTCTATTCGTTCCCTTTCACTTTTCCTTGAATTTCAGTAAATATGGGCCACAAATACGAGGAAGTTACAGGATAGCCTGGCTTGGCATCACTTTGAAGAAAAAAGAAATTTTGCCGCAATCGGGTGCGGATCTATTGGCTTCCATTTTGAAAAAAGAGAGTAATATAGATGAAGACGAGGGGAACAAAGGGAACGACCGGAAGGAAGAAAAGGCAAAGCTAACTGCAGAAAATGGAGAGGAAGGAAAAGTCAAGCCGGATAAAGGTACTGAAATCGAGGATTCGAAAGGTGAAAGGGATCATGATACCGAGCGATCGCCTTCGCCCGGCACGCTGCTGAATGCTGCTCCTGCCATCATGAATTTCCTTATGGACCTTCTCAAAAGGATCGTCTTTGAGAGGCTCTCCTGCCGCCTTTGCTTCGGATTGAATGATCCCGCAGATACAGCAGTTCTGAGCGGATACCTCTGGTCTGTGGCATCGACACTCGGCCTCTTCCAGGCAAACGTCTTCATTGAACCCTTTTTTGAAGGAGAACGGCTGGAGGGAGAAATTGCGGCTGAGCTAAAGACCAGATTGATCTGGATAGCCAAGGCCGTGATCAATGCTTCCCTAGAAAAGGAGATAAGATCGCTAATAAGAGAGGTAGCAGGATGGAATTGAAGATGCCGGAGCTGGAGCTTCCAAAAGTCAAAACCGAGATCCAGGTATGCAAGGAGATAGAGGCGGGTGCCAGAACCATCTTCACTGTGATCAGGATCTCCATCCTTGCGACTGATGACGGAAACATTCTGGGAAGCTGGCTGAATCCGCTTGCCATGCTCATCATTGAGCCGGGAGAGCAATACGCGGTCTCCATCAGTGGCGAGCAGATGAGCATCGAGAAGATCCTGGAACTGGCCCCCTCTCTGAAGGAAATTGTGGAGAAGGCGCGCGGGATTCACAGGATAAAAGTGGATTAAAGAGAATCAAAGCGAATCAAGCGATATCTATGTCTCTTCACCTCAACAAGCCCGCCCTGCGGGTTCTAGGAATCGCGGAGAGCTTTGTGCGCTCCAGCCCCATCTCTATTCTGGCGGGTGTGGTCATGCGCGCTGACCTGCGAGTGGACGGACTGGCCTATGCCCGGGCCACTGTAGGCGGTGATGATGCCACGGAGGCTATTCTGGACATATATCAGCAGCTTGACCGGACGGATGTGAACGCTCTTCTCCTCAGCGGCCTGGCCATAAGCTGGTTCAATATCATCGACATCAGAGAGGTTTCGGAGAGGATTCAAAGGCCTGTGATCTGCCTGACATATGAGGAGTCGCCGGGACTGGAAGACTACATTCGCGAATATTTCCCTCAGCCGGAAGAGAAGCTGCGCCGCTATGAGGCTTCAGGTGAGCGCACTAGCGTGCTGCTGAAGACCGGCTTTGAGGTCTATGTGCGCGCCCTCGGGGCAACCATTGAGGAGACACGGATTCTGCTCAATAAATTCACCAGAGACGGCCGGGTGCCAGAGCCTGTGCGCGTTGCACGGTTGGCGGCAAGAGCTTGTCTTCACTTGAAATACCCATGAGCTCAGGATGGGCTCATACATAACGAAAGAGGGCTATCGAAGACATAGTACCTCAATTAGTCTGCAGCCTAGCCGCCGTCGCTTGGCCGGCCGCGGCCTGGAGCGGCGCCCCTGGTCATCCGCGGGAGGCCCGCAGGCCGACTCGCGACACCCCGGAAGAATGTGTGAACGTTGTCTTTAAGTACAAAATTTATTTGTCTCATCTTCTGGGGTCCCGCGCGGTAAAACGCGCTGGTGTGACGGGGTCCACTCCAGGCCGTGTCGGCCCCCCTAACCCCGCGTCCGCGGGGAACAATCCATGAAGCTTTGCCCCTTTATTCTTCGACTTGTTTGTAAAGGCCCAAGACGTGGTGCATATCCGAACAGATGATATGCCAATTTTGATGTGAGAGATCGAGATGCATTGGCATCATTAACTGGATTTACAAGCGAGATGAATAGCATATATTCTTCTGAACAAATAGCCCTCTCCGTTCGTTCGTCCTCTCTCGCGCTCTGCGCCTCTGTGGTAATCTTGCGTAACAACCAGGGTTATTATTCAGCCAAGAATATTAACTGCAGAGACGCCATGTTTCGCAGAGAAATGCAACATATGGATGGCAGGAGGATATCTTGCTCATTTGCTCCTGCCAGGTCGGTAAGGACAAGTCCCCACTCTCCCACCGCGCCGAATAATTGAATATCGCCGAAGTTAATAATTCTTCTTTTCATGTAGAGCTTATGTAGGTCTGATATAGGTCATTTATGATTAAGATAAAAGGATATTATAGTTAAGCAATGCCTCGATCTGATTTCTCGGCCTTCGAATTGCATAAAGATCTGTTTCTCCGGGGGACCATCGGGGCCGAATTATGGACCGAATAGTATTTCTACAGTATCGTAAATACGCAAGAGTATGAGCAAGCTATTACACAGCGAACGATCGCTTATTTTTCTTCTGATACTTTTTATTTTTTCTCAAATATGGATATTCAACGCCTGTTGTCTTACCAACCTGGACTACCACCTGAGCAAGTCAAAATATGCAGAGGCCTCTATCTCGGATCAGATGGGATTTCACGGCTCAAATTCTGCGAGCCTCTCTGTTGTCAACAAGGGCACATACTCCAGGGTCTCGATCTACCTGGACGATCCCATGCCCCTGGAAGATCTGGATCTCTTGAGTATGTGGATTAACCCTCAGTTGGGCAATGGAATGATCCAGCTTGATCTCCTTCTTGATGGCGATGGAAGTGATAGCTATGACAGCAAAAATTCCCAGGATGCAAGGGTACGCTCCATAAGCAAATCCTGGTCGGATCTGGGGATGTCCCATTCTCAGTGGAATGAGCTGGACGGCTTCGACCTGGATTTTGAGAAGTATGGCGACAAGTCCGTTCCCATTAGTGATCTGGATGACTTCAGGAACCGGATGAAAGGCATGGGTGTTGTCCGGATCTACATCACGCTCTATAAAGACCCAACAATGCCCGAGACGACCGCCTTTATCGATTATATAAAGATCGGTGATGAGATCATAAGCTTCGAGCCTCTGGAAGAGGAAGATATTAAGGACGGCCCCACTACCGCAACTCCTGGCGGCCAGATAACCTATACCTTAACCTATGGAAACAATCAAATGGAGCCGACGGACCTCGTCGTCAGCGAAGAATACGATCCAAGGACTGTATTCGTAGATGCCTCCCCAGAGCCCGATGCCGGCACCAATAATATTTGGACATTTCGGAATCTGCCGCCGGGAAAGCACGGCCAGATCAAGATCATAATGAGGACCGTCAAACCGGCCGTAAAGGCAAATATCGATAGCAATATACATGGCAAGGGACTGACATCTACCAGAGGCAGTATCTCTACAAACTTCGACGGCTATCCCGTCACTAACAACGTCAAGATTTCGGCGGGCGAGTTCAACTTCACAGATTCTGTTACTACGATCATAAAGCCGATAGTCGGATCGAGTCTGGTCTTTGGCGAGCACGGATCAGGCTCCTATCAGGCAGAAGAGCTTCTGGATTATAACTCCGTCAGCATATCCGCAAAACGCGATATCTCTGCGAGCTTTTCTCCGTGTCGCGTCAACCTCTCCCGGCATTCCATTCCGCTAAAAGAAAGCTGGTCTGCAGGTCTTCTGGCTGAGAACGACTATCGAGATCTCGTCTGGAGCGACAGATACTTCGAGGCGAACCAGCTCAACCTGAGCTATAAAACCAGTCTCGGCAAGACGCTCTCTTATCTGGAGACATCCGGCCAAATCTCTGGCATTGCGGATAGGAGCTTCAAATGGCCGGGCGGGGTCACTGATCTGCGGCTGGACGGCAACTTCACTCTGCAGAGCAATGCCAGATGGAAGAAAGCAAGCAAAAGCCCCAGCTCGCTGCCGTCGAAGGACGAGCTGGAGTGCTGCCCCATGATCCAGGAGCCGCAAACGTTGGAATCCATCTGATATGGCCGAAAAAATTGGAGGGCAGACTGACTCCTGAGCGCATTCTCGCACCCGCTCCCCCCGTCTTCCTGACTGGCAGGACCCAGGCAGGCGCGGCACGGGTGCGACAATCATCTGATCTCGTCCTTAATACCCTCAGCTATCCGGATCTTCTATGTGTCTTATCGCGGGGGGCCTTCACCACGAAGACACGAAGGCACAAAGAAGTTCTTCCGCCCCTCTTCGGCATGTCGCGGAATTTGGCTCAATAGTTGTTGTTCGTTTGTTCTTCGTGTCTTGGTGCCTTTGTGGTGAAATCAGTAGCTTCAATTCCACACCGCTCATCCCGCCTGGAATGCCCCTTCTATTGGCACAAAAGATTTCTGGACTATAATTTTAAATATCAATCGATTTAAAGGTGTATCATTCTTGAGAAAGAAATGAATGAGGAGAGAATGGCTTATGGATAGAAGGGGGATAATTCTTTTGCTGCTGGCGATTGTGCTTGCCTGCAACGCACAGTGTGTAGCGACCAACATTCCCGCCGCCCAGGACGTCTACATCAGCCTCGGCACGGGAAATGAGATGGTGTTCAATCAAACCGATATCCTTCTCTGCGGGATCAATGTGACAGAGGTCAATAAAACCCGTGTGAGCAACTATCCCGGAGTTCCGGTAATCCAGTTTGATATCTCCGGCCTCAATATCACGGATAACGATGTCGCGATTCTCGTGCTCAAGGCTGCAGATATGCGGCAGCCGGACCCGTCCGCTATGGTAGCATTGCTTACCATCGGCTCGGATTGGAATGAAGAATCGGATATGACGACCTTCCTGGTCAACATCCTTCCTGCCTGGAGCATCATAAAGAAGAGCGACCTGACTCAAATAAGCAGCAACACCGATGGCGATAAGATATTCGCCTTTGACGTATCCAAAAAACTGATGGATGCCAAAAAGAAAGGGAATAAGATATCCTTCCTCCTGGAGGCCATCAGCAACAGTAGCTCGGAAATCAACTTCCTTTCCCGGGAAAGCGGCCAGGGGCCGTATCTTATGATAATGCCCTACCCCACCGCAACCCAGTCCGCTCAGACCCTTCAGACCCCTCCGGCTTCCCAGGACGTTCAAACCTTTTTCCTGGCAGAAAATGCAAGCGAGACGAGCAAGACGAACGAAACGGTTCCAGCCACAACCGTATTGAAGACGGCACCGAAGAGCAATGAGAAGATAAGCAAGAAATTGACCTTGCCCTGAAGGAGAAAACGAGATTCAAATCCATTGTCTATTTTTTTGCGATCTTCCAATCTTCCGACAGCGTTTGTGTTTTTCTTTCCGTTCCTGCAATTGATTGCGATTCCAAATCGGCACAACTTCACTAACTCTTTCCTCAATTCCCGGGCTCCCCAAGACAAAAGACAAAAATAGCTCAACGGACCAAACTATAGTTTAATGGACTTCTTTACCCATGCAGTGCTGCCATATCTCCTGGGCAGCTTCCTCGGGCTCAAAAAAAAGTACCTTGCAGCCTTGGTGCTGGGCGGGATCGCGCCGGACCTGGATATGCTGGTGGTCTGGGTCAATTATATCCATCCCACTTCCTTGCTCATAGTGCATAGAGGATTTACGCATACCTTCTTCTTCGGCTTCTTCATAGCTGCATTTATGCTCTT